>Ga0126342_10006111_pt1 | contig 21279 bp, 16 predicted proteins | sample Cyp1metagenome_FD_92528 | JGI IMG/M metagenome (GOLD analysis project Ga0126342, IMG submission 92528) | Coral microbial communities from Lord Howe Island, Old Settlement Bay, Australia - Cyphastrea 1 metagenome | ecosystem: Host-associated > Invertebrates > Cnidaria > Coral ...
ACTTGGTGGATCATCCCACTTAGTAAGTGGGTTATAACCCCAGTTATAAATGGGATAAGTAGGGTTAATCCACTTATAACTGGGGTTATAACCCACTTACTAAGTGGGATGAACCACCAAGTAGCTATGTTAAATTACCATAGGGATCTGTTGAACATCTGTTGAACCATCAAAAAGAACACGGGTCTCCTGCAGGCACCTCCAGTAGCGACATGTTTTTTACAAATCGCGGTGAAATATCTGAATGCGTTGAAGGGGAAATATATAGAATGTGATCAGAATGATAGTGGATATCTATATATATATGTCAAACAGATAATTATTATAGAGAGATGGATGGATATATATATATATGATATCAATTGAGATATGTATATATACCAGGGGTGAAAAGTCAACATCTGACCATGTCGGTGGTGGTAAAAAAAACAGACATGTGAATTCTGGTGAACATCCCAAAGAATAGAGGCGACTCTGGATGTGCCTAGCGACCCCTAGGCTCATACTTTTCGGCATCCTTGGCCCAGGGTGGATGACTGGTTCGTTCTTTCAACACAGGCATAAACTGTAGTCTAACTTGGCAGTGGACCCCCCCTGCGATTGGTTTAACATAAAATTTCACCCACAAATAAAAAGTTAGGTGACCTAGGTGTTCCAAACCTGACTCTGCAAAGGCATATCTACATATCTTCCATAGAACCATGGTTGACCTTAACCTTGGAGAACCAAAACAACTCAGAAAACCAACGGGGAAAAACCAAAAAAACAAGTAAACCAACCAAAAAAAGCAACCATCAACTTCCGAAAAACCAGAAAAAAAACGGGAAACCTCCCAAGAACTTCCATAAAAATCGGAGAATTTCACGTCCCGCCTTCACCGCTTTGTCGGTGACCCGAAAGAGCTCCTGTTGGTCGCCTGTGACCTCAGATGAAGGTGCCGAATGTAAATTGGACAATGGAATGGTTTTTGTCATATTAATTGGCTTCAATATATTGCTTTGAATTTATTGCTTTGAATATTAATTGGTTTGAATATTGGCTTGAATATTAATTGGTTTGAATGTTTCTATATTAATTGGCTTGAATATTAATATCTGTTTCATGACAGGTGCCGTCGAATATTGGCGATCTTCTGACGGTGCCAGACTGGGATGGCCAAAGCAGCAGCAGATCTGTAAATTTTCGTGACAATTTTTTATGAATCACCACATCTGGGCACATTACTAGAATATACTATATTGATATTATAATATATATATAATATATATATATCATCATAATTATAGACTATACTGAAAATTCACAAGGCAGAAAATAGTCTAATGTACCGTGTATATATATATACTATATATCTATATATTCACAATATAGATCAATTTAGTATGTTATAGTCTATAGTAACTATAGTAGTATACCCACTATATCCCACAACTGGTGCCAGGTCGCTCCTTAGGATCCCCAACTCCCTTTCCGGTGACCAAACTCATCTTCTTGCGCCATTCCTGCGCGAAATTTTCGCCGTTCGTTTTAACAGTTTCCTATGGGAAAAATCACCATTGTTAATAGACAAATTGTCTGAACATGGAGCATGTTCCATGCCATTTTCCATGTAGCTATATGAAACTGATCAAATTCCATGGTTCCGTCATCAACTTGGTGAAATTCCAATCAACTGAGGTCGGGCTTGAACCTGCTCTGAGAAATGGACACTCCCCCTGTTCTTCCCATTCCCAAAAAATGACCAATTTGAGCATCATGGCTATCCTTGCGCACCCAGAGATCAACATGTCGACAGGCTGGGGCCCCCAGTCGATAGCGTTCAGTTGGTTTATAAGTGGTTGAATTCAATGGTTTATGGTAGATATAACGAACTAGTATTCATGGGGGTTATAATGGTCTATAAACCAACTTAGAACTGGTGGTTTATGGTAGATATAACTATAGTTAATGGGGCTTATTTAATGGTTTATAAACCAACGTTCACATCACTGGGGGGCCCGATCTGTCGGTGACGTTTCCTGCTTCTTTTGCCGATCCATCAACTTCTTGGCATCTCGCCCTCGAAATTCGCAGGTGTTTTTTTGTCCAAAGAACTTGTCACAACTTGTGATGGAAGCATAACATCACCCATAGGATCCATGTATGCTATATATGGTAACATTTACCATCAATATACCCCCAATGTTAGCATATATACCATACAGGGATCCTATGGGTACATGAGATTCACTTGCGAATGTATCTGGTCCATGTTGTTAGTGATAATTCACCATTAACAAAGGGGTAAAATGAGACATTGGGATTTTCTGGGGATGTTCATTGATGTTCATATACCCATGACGGATCCATGGTGCTGGTATATATGCTAACATAAAGGGGGTATATTGATGGGATCCATGGCACACCATATATAGCAGCACCATGGATCCTATGGGTCATGGATGTGTGCATCAACACCTTAGCCTTCTTAGCAGTTCACATCAGTTGCTACTCAAAATGGAGGTCATCCCAAAACCACTGGAAAACGGAAAACCTGTGAGGAAACATGGTGACTCCCACTCTACTCAAGTCGTGATGGAAACATCCACGGAAAATCTCAGGCGCCCGCGATCTTCTCTTCTTCTCTTGTCAATCTGGTCTTTCAGTTCCTGTGGGATACAAAAAGTGCTGTTAGATAACTGGGATTTTTCGTCACATCTCTTTGTTAAAAGATTGGACTCCCAAGGCGAAATCGAAAGGTTTATTTCAACATGTAGACTCTTAGACTCAACACTAACTCTGGGCTTTATGGCTTATATAAAATGGATCTATTTCTGGATCTTTATGGTAGATATCTCTCTTTCTATGAAGCCATTTTAAACCAACGTTCGCTAATACCATAACCGATGTGTCAACGGCAGCAATCCACGTGGCGCAACGGAATGGTATTTCGACTGGGCCATTTTCGTTGACCAGAGGGTACCCAGAGGGTACTTAGCGAAAGACTTAGCCCATTGAAAAACCAAGGAGTTATAATATATATAGTATTATAGCTACTAAGTCTTACTAACTGGGATGAGCAGGATGAGCCCCCCAAGTGATTAGGGGATTTCCCATTCCCATGGTACCACCCTCTCTGGAGCAACCGGCCTGCTCCAATCGATCGTCCGCAGCCTCGCGGGAATCACCAAGGAACATCAGGTAGGGTGAAATCAGCTGGGGAAACCTGAAATTAATCAGGTGGTTTATAACCATGGGAAATTTATTATCATAACTATTAATATGAATAATAATGGGTTTATCTATTATAATATATTATAATGGTTTATAACAATGGTAATTTTATTATTTTTACCATGGAAATAAAATCATAAGTTTATTGAAATATTAAACTATAATAATCTACCTGGGAAATTATAACCATGGGATTTTTTTGTCTACCTGAAATTATAACCAACTGTTCGTTTACCAGAGGGTATCTCCATTATTTTCGATACATCCAAGCCCTACTCAATGAGTAATAGTTAGTGAATATCATCACAATATTACCCCAGTTATATATTCCCAATATATATATATATATCACCCTCTGGTTATTTAACATAGCTATTGAAAATGACTAGATGGTTTACCTATTAATAGCATGGTGATTTTCCATGGCAAACTGTTAGTTTACCAGAGGGTAAATTATAACAATTCACTGACCTGAAATGTTCGGCCATTTTGGGAATTTATCCCCTTACTATGGCCATCACATCCCTCCCATGGGATGGAAGCGAAATCAGATTTTTCGAAGCGAATGATGGGGAGATTTCACCAATAAAGTCAAGAAATTAGCCATGAAAAATTGGATTGTTGGATACTACAATGTGGGGCCCCCCAGTGATGTAACGATGGTTTATAAACCCCATGAATACTAGTTCGTTATAGGTACCATAAACCAGTTCGTGACATTGGAGTTATGTGAACACCAACTTAGCTATCGTTTGGGGGCCCCACTTTGTATGGGGTTTGAAGCCTGAACCATAGGGGTAAAGCCAAAGTATTCTTGGGATATGACGGGAATATATTGTAACAAGATGTAATAAGATGTGATAACGAACTCAACAACATGCCAAATGCATTTAGTGTCCAATAACTTAACCAGCCAAGGTCTGGCAAACCCGTGGTGATTTCCCATGGTGTTCCATATCTGCTAGTTTTTAGCAGAGAATCCACCAAATATTCCAGAGAGGACACGAAAGCCTGGTGGAATACATGTTGTTCGATGTCTTCAGGGGCCAGGGGCCCAGCCATGGACATGGTTGCTCTCCCAGATACATTTGGCTCACTATATGAGGAGGTGAAATCATCAATGCTGCCCCCCCTTCTGGCAATGCTTCTTTTCCCTGAAATTCGCTCAAGAGGAAGAAAGTAGTCATCCACCCGAGTCAGAAATGAATCATTGGAGATCTCACTTAATGAAACGCTGTTTTCTCTTCATTTTCTACCCAACAAAAAAAAAGATCACTCCGAGAATGAGTGAAGGGTAGGCATCAATCACAGGAATGCTCACATCACAGGCGTGTTTCTGTGGCTGCCCTCAGGCGATTTCAAGAGCTCAAATCCCCATCGGCTGGGCGTTTCTCAAGCATTGAGCACCCCAAAACCATCGATTTCCCCAATTGACAATGACGAATTTTGATCGAAAAAATCATCAGAAGCCTGGTCATTTTTGTGTTCTAGCTGGGAAATGGATATTCATTCAAAATATGGAGGTTTCCCCCCAAATCATCCATTTTAATTGGATTTTCCATGAAATAAACCATCCATTCGGGGGTACCACCATTTATGGAAACCCCCATATGCTACTAGGTTTTGACATGCCAATTTCCCATACCAAGATTGAAAGGACCAATCGGATAACCCCCACCTCATCCTCAGAATCACTCGGTGCTTCTTCAGCGAGATCTGTGCAAGGCGGCACTGGATTGGAACACCCATCTGATTCATAGTTTCAACCTCGAAACAACACTTCAATGGAGTGGTTTAAGATGGTTTAAGGGTAAATCTATAGGAAACCATGGTCTTTACAACCAAGAATTATAGGTGTTTCCTGATGATTTTCCCCTTCACCAATCCACGACTCCAAATCCTTGAAACATGTGGACCGCCACATGGAAGTCATTGTGAAACCACCAAGTAGACGTGGTTTTGCCAAAAATCCCTTGAATCATGTCTTAGATGCCGTGTCTTAGATACCAGCCGCAAAAACCCTCGGTCATTTGGTGCTGAGTCTTGTCTAATTTGTCCAAGCAAAATGGACCAAAAAAATCTCACTTGGACCCCCCAATTCTGTTGGTGAAATTCCTTTTAAACAAATTGGGGTTGAACATGAAAATTGTATAAACATGTGGATGACACCACCAACTAATACGTTTACTTGGATTTGATTAAGGAACCCCGCCAAACATATTCCCTTCATCGATTCCCCCCATTTCATCAGGGACTTCCCATTGGGAAAATGAGAAAATCATCGACTGCAAATCCAGGATTCTTAGGGTTTACCATCTATAAATGATCTTCCCATTGAAACCTCTATTTCTAGGAATTCTATGGAATCCTTCCCATATGATTTTCCAAGGATTTTACCCAAAAAATCGTTGCTGATGACATCTGAACTCCTCCAATTTTTCCTGCGTCCCCACCCGAGCTGTGACAACGGCAGCAACTGGGAGACCTGCGGCTTCCTTGACGTCGCCATCCAGAAACTCTGCGATGGCACTATCCAAATCCGGAGCCAAGCCGCCTCAGATGAGGATCATGGCCTTCTCATTATGCACTATAGAGGGATTTATAGGGGGAAACTAAAACTGGTTGGTGGTTTGAACCCCTCTGAAAAATATGAAAGTCAAATGGGATTATGATTCCCAATATGATGGGAAAAATAATCCAAATGTTCCAAACCACCAACCAGATAGGATATATAGTGATTTATAACGAGGCGATAAACATACAGTGATTTTTATAGTGAATCATGGCCTTCTCATGATTCACTATAGGGATTTATAGGGGGAAACAACATCCAATATCATTTTCTAATCATCATCAATCTATTTTTCTAGGGATTTATGATGATTCTTATACCCACTTGTAAGAATTCCCACTGTGGGATAAATGATCCCCTGTGTACCATGTACCATGACCCACGTTTCTTGTGGGGGCGATGAGCATCGCCAGTGGCTGAAAAACCTCTGCTTAGTTCCATGTCAATCTGATACACCTAAAATGGTCCAAAATCAGAAATCAAACGCCAACCGATTCCCATTTCCAGTGGATGAAAAATCACATGTTTCCCACATCTTCCCTACAGGATGGGGCCCCTGTTCGAGCCATAGCGTTCAGTTGCCGAACAAAAGAGTGGCTTAACAATTCTATAGTTTATGCTAGATATAACTATAGTTAATGGATGTTAATGGGGTTTATGGCTTAACTATAGTTTATGCTAGATACAACGAACTAGTTAGTGGGGGGTTTTCTTATGGTTTATAAACCAACAAACTATATAATGGGCTTTATAAACCATCAAGCATAACTGGTTTATAACTCCAATAACTATGGTTTATGATAGTTAAACCTACAATTTAATGGGGTTTATAAACCAACATTCACATCACTGGTTTTCCCCATCCACACCTGGGGAAATTCTAAAACCACCGAGCCTTCAGAGGAATGGTCGACCCATGTCAAGAAACCCGTGCCCTGCGACAGCCTGCGACAGCCTGGGACAGCCTGCCATGTCAAAAACCCGTAACTTGAGTTAGGTCACAGTTAAACCAACCAATAGATGATGATGATGATAATAGCAACAATAATATGTCATTATTATTATTAATTATTATCATTAATCATAGATGATTATTCTTATCAAAATGTATAAAGATAATATTGTTCATAGTAGATATTGATAACAGACCATTAATAATACTTAAACTATACCCGAAGCCATGGATATTCAATCCACTTCAATGATCTTTTCAGATGAACAATAGAATTTCTCGAACTGTGGCTTTGTCTGGAAAAATACCACAAAATCCCATATGGTTGATATTAGTTATTGGAGTTATAAACCAACTTAGCTATCGAACGGGGGCCTCACATTGTATAGATGGTGATGATATGTTATAATCATCATTTGTTTATCAGATATATCAGTGTCCCCATGGAAAATTTAGCCATGCGAAACGCTTCGGACTCGCATGACTGTGCTTCCCCACGGTCCACAGCCTTTTTGGCCGCCGCCTCCCGATTCGCAAAAAAAAGCGGGAAGGGGATCCCAAAAAAAAGCTGGTTTATAATTTGGTCAAGGGGGGTTGATAACTAGGCGAAATTTCACAGTTTGAAGGCTCGTTGGAAGTTATAAACCACCCTTATGAAACTTTTATACCCGGCAGGGTCGACGTCGACGTGCAATGTGGTACTCGGGAAGGGGTTCCATGTGGAATTGATGCCATGACTTTGGGGAAACCTGGCGAAGCTTAGTAAACCTGGTGTTCCTTCCCGATTCCTGCGATATGGCAGTGTGTCAAAACCTTGTACCCCTGGTGAACATCAAAATAGCTGGTAAATGGATGTTCATCCCACTAAAATGTATCTATAGGTATTGACCCATACCCATATTTCCACACGTTTCTGGATGAACCCCGGAAACACTCACCAGCTATACAAACTCTTCATATGCTTCAGATGCCAACGTCCACTTCCAGGAAAAAAACCGCCAGGTAGATTTCGACCAACATTTCTGCGGCTGTGGATGAACCCAAACTACCTCTGGGAGTTTCTAATCCCTAATATGTTCCTAATTGGTATTTCAGAAATATGGCATTACCAATCCATAAACAAAATTACTAATTACAGTTGTAAATCCCGAAATTACCACTATTGTAATTACTAAGCACTTAAAGTTTCCAAGCACATCCAAGCACTATTATTGTAAATTACCATTGTTGTATTACTAAGCACTTTAAAAAAAATGTAGATTACTAAGCACTTGGTATATTATCATTGTCAAATTGTAAATTACCATTGTCAAATTGGGCTTGCCATGGATTCCCATGCCATTCGCCCATTCCCGGTGACGACGTGCGCGATGTCCACCTGAGCTGCTTGCACCTTCGCTTTGGCTCGAAGGGCCTCAACGAAACCAGGGGATGTATATCAATGATCCGTCCAAAAAAACATCTTAGATCATCAAAAAAACATCATCAGATAATTTTGGAAACCTCCAAGATGGCGAAAGAAGCCATGTTTTGACTCCACCGTTTCTCTCGACCCAGCGATTTCTACCAGCCACTGGTGGTATTTCCCAAGTGAGGCGGTGACGAGGGTGCTTGGGTCTTCCTTCGACTTTTTCTCAGCCTCTCTCTGCTTTTTTTCTTGCCTCAGTCTTGTGGGATTCAGAATGATTCAGAACCCGAAAATATAGCCAGCCCTTAAATCTACAGTAATAATATATACCCGTGATAAGGGCAGTTTTTAACCGGAAAGCCCCATGATCTTACTGGGAAAATCAATGGTTTCCGGTTACGATTTTTCCCAACAAAACCAATCCATTGGTAGTAGCAATAGGAAACAGCAAGAAATGAATAGGTTCAAATTGAAAGGATTCTACTCTTGAACGCGGCCAACATTAAGTTTCCATGCTGAACTTTGGAGGCTCATTGTCAAATCTCGCTGCATCTGGCCTTGCTTTGCCAAAGGTCGAGTTCGGGTCCAGTTGTGGTCCAGTGGGGTTTTCGCACCCTCTGGTAAACATACAAAAAGCTATGGAAAATGGCCATAGAAATAGTTGATTTACCTAATAAACATGGTGATTTTCCATCGTTTTTTTGTATGTTTACTGGAGGGTAAATCATCATACTTTACCAGCCTGAATGAAAGCCAGTGGACTTTTCCTTCTCCCAAACTCCTCCTAAAGTCCTAGCCTCTGGTTATTTAACATAGGCATGGTATAGATGGCCCATAGAAATAGATGGTTTACCTATTAATAGCATGGTGGATCTTTCCATGGCAAACTGTTAGTCATAACCAGATGGTATCACTAATTCTTGGTGGCCACAAGTTAACGAGTTAGTCACTGGTGTTTGTTTACCCCAAAAAAATCCCAATGAAATAAGCCATTTACTAACTAGTTTTCCCTAACTCCATGGCCCATCTATATATAAGTAGTTTATTCACCAAGTGAGTTCGTAACCAGATGGTAACTATAGATAATCATTAACTTACCTATAAACCATAGGTGCCCAAAGAACTCCCCAGGTGCTCTTTCCGTTCAACAAACCAGGTGCTCTCGGAGGATCTTCATGCGCCACTTCAGAAGTTGCGACAGGTCGGCTTTACCCAGCACCTGGACATCCACGACTGGGACACGGGGCCAAAGATGGCCCCAATTTCCACAGGTCTTTGTTGGTTTATTTCACTTGGTTAACTGTTGGGTTTGTGATATTTTCCGTGACACTGATATTTTTGTTGACTTAGGAAGTTGAGAGTAGCCGCATAATCCATACCCCATAGGATCCATGTATGCTATATATGGTAACATTTACCATCAATATATCCCCAATGTTAGCATATATAGCATACAGGGATCCTATGGGTACATGAGATTCACTTGCGAATGTACGTATCTGGTCCAAGTGGGGATTCATGCGGTACAATGGAACGGATTTTTTTGGGAATAATGGGAATATAAGGACTGAATGTAAGGAGGGAATTTTCATGGGATATAGTGGGGAAGATCAAGAGGAGGGGCCAACCCACAACAGAGTGATGGGATTGACATGGTTATGTGCTTAGAAAAAACCCTAAAATGGTGATATAAATACTGGTTGGTGGTTTCAACCCCTCTGAAAAATATGAAAGTCAGTTGGGATTATTCCCAATTATGGAACAATGAAATGCATGTTCCAAACCACCAACCAGTATACTGGTACATCACTCTCAAACATTAAATAAGATACCTGCGCTCGCAAGGAATTGCTGGAATTCAGATTGCAAACCTGAGACTAAAAGGACGCGCCATTGTGGGTCGCCGTTTCTTCCAAAATCTGTTGGGTGTGAAGAATGGTTCTAGTACATTGTCCATATCATGGTTATTAGCATGTATTATCCATAAATCTGGAAAGATTGGGAATATTTGGCAAATATATGGCTAGATATTGGCGATTCATGCGGCATACGATGGACACATGTCTGCAGCAAATTCGTTTTGCACCCACGGGTGGCTGTCTGAGAATATGGTGTCCCATTCCATTCACCTTTTGAAATTGCCATAGATTGACGGGATACCCCGTTTTTAGATACACCCAAATGTGATGATTGTTTGTACCCTTTGGTAAACTAACATAGCTATGGAAAATAACCATCTTTAAGAGGTAAATCAACTATAAATGGGCCATGTTCAACAGCGATGTTGAATTACCATAGGGTATATCCATGTTCTATCACCAGTTTTTTTTTCAATATATTGCAAACTACCATGTATTGTTGTTTTTTTCCCCAATAGATTGTAAATACCATGTATGACATCATTGTCCCAGGGAAACCATACCTTTTCCACATCTATGTTGGTAAAACACCTACGTCTCGGGGATGAACCACCAAGTAGGCTGCAAGGTGGTGGCATACCAAACGTTATAAACCATAGTCATTCACTATCCATAAGATAATCATAGATAATCTATTATTGTTTTTAACATGTTTAACCATATAAATATAAACAATCTATAAATGGATCATAATCCCATGAAAACTAGTTCGGTATATCACCAAGAAAAACCGTAGTGACATTGGACTTATTTGCACCAACATAGCTATTGGACGATATTGGACGTATTAATAGTCATCATAACTATCACGATATTAATGATAAAGACATGATTATATAATAGTAATGACTGATAATATGTCATGTGTATATATATATATACTTGGTGGCTCATCCCACTTAGTAAGTGGGTTATAACCCCAGTTATAAATGGGATAAGTAGGGTTAATCCACTTATAACTGGGGTTATAACACACTTACTAAGTGGGATGAGCCACCAAGTATAATAGTGTGTATTTACCATGTTAAATGACCCACATCTTCGGGACGTTGCCCGGGAAAGTCGCCGGCACCTTCAAATCGCTGCACAGCTCCACGATGTCTTTGGTGGTCAACCTCGAGCGGCGCCAGCGGATGGCGTTGTTTCGGGAGCAAACAAAAATCCAAACGAACAACTGCCATCATCATCATCATCATCATCAATAATAATAATAGTAGTTAAAAAAAACAGTGATCATCATGATATACAGTAACAATCAATACAAATAGTTGGCAAACTAAATCAAAATAATCACTTCCATCATCCATGATCTGGAGAAAACGTGCATTCCCACATCAGAAATATTAGCTGAAGTACTTGGATTATCTTGGATTGGGCCAAAGATGGCCCAATAGTTTCACCATTGGCGGATTTACCATTGGGAAAATGCCCAATATCCAGGTTTAGGGGATGATATCCCGAAAAACGAAGTCGTTAATCATCAAGAATACCACCTCCAATATGGGACCCAAAAAAATGAATAGAATCCAATACTAAGCCTGGAGTGGTATTAACATCAATTACATTCAGCATACTTTGGACATTCCCTCTATGTATCCATTATTCCCATTAAATCCCTCCAAAAACAAACATATTCACAGTAAATCCTCATTTGGTGTGGGTTTTGTCTGAAAATAGGGTACTCCACAAACCATCAAATTCTGCATTAAATTGGCATGTCTTTTGCGGTATCCCCTATTTTCAGACTGGCCGACTGGCCCAAGAAATCATGGCAAGAGATGACTGGTTCATCCCCGATCTCAACTGGTCTTCCCCCGTTGAAGCCATGGCCATTTTCATGGGGGATGGGAGATGATGGGAGTGTCCCGCTCTTGGATGAACTAAGCCCAGGAACACTAACCAGTTACTGTACTTGTGGGGTGAAGTACCAATCCACACATCAGATCTCGTTTATTTTTAACTACCCGGCCTGGTAAACTGTTACATAACGAACTGGAAAGATCCACCATTTTCAATGGGTAAATCCACTATTTCGACTGGGCCATGTTCAATAGCTATACTGAGTATATGTTAAATTACCAGAGGGTAAAATGCAAAAACCATGGCCATTTTCAGCATCCCGGTCTCTACATAACAAGTTCTCAGAGTCCTACAAACCCCCGTAAAGACGAAATCGCGATTTTGGAAAAAAAACAAATAAAACTGTCATATCCTAAATCCTAAGCATCACGCAGCTGACCAGCGGGTTGCTCGCAATGGGTTCCGGGCGGGTTGCTCGAAATGGGTTCGCATCCCGGTGCCTTCAAGGGACGATTCCCTTCGGCCACGAAGAGCTAAGAACAAAAAAAATCGCGTTTTAATGAGGTTTTTTGTGTGAATTCCATGGGAAAAAATATGGGGAAAATGTCTGATAAATCCGTGACATTGAGATTTGTCACATCATTTTCAGAGAAAAACCAGTCATGGGTTTGATCAGTTGGTCATTGGTAAATCATCCATGGTGCTTGACATACCCGGCCTGGTAAACATACAAAAAGCTATTGCCAATGGCCATAGAAATAGTAGATTTACCCATTAAAAATGGTGGATCTTTCCATAGTTATGTTAGTTTACCAGATGGTATGTCCAAGAATCTGATACCGGGTACATAAAAAATCATAAAAACAATGATCTGCCAGATTTTGTGGGTTCTCAATCTGAAGACAATGCAGCAACAAATTGGACTTCACTCGGGGGTATCCAAAACATTCCAAGACAAACAGTATCTTGAAATTCCTTGAACCAACAAAAGTACAATGGATTGCATTGTTTTGATTGCATCGAACAAAAGAGGAATGTAGGTATTGACCACACAGGAGAATTCTTTCGTGTCAAAAATTGGACTGCTTGGTTGTTTCAACCCCTCTGAAAAATATGAGTTCGTCAGATTGGATCATCATCCCCAATCTGGTTGGGGAAAATAAAATTCATGTTCCAAACAACCAAAGAGTGGAGTATGCTGTGTTTGCAAAATACCTTTAAAAACTTCAGTTGAATGCTGAAAATTGGCTGGGGACCTTTCCTAAATGCAGCACAAAATCCCAATAGATTCCACCCGTTTCAACTGGATTTCCCATTGGTGAATTCACTACAGTTGACTATAGATCTTAGGGGAAAGATTAGGGGAAAGATGAGGATCAATATATTGAAAATTATGGACATATATTGAACTATACCCTCTGGTAAATTAACAGTTCGACCCTGGCAAATAGGACTTGGAAGATTAGTGAAACCATTAAAACTTGGTTATTTTCAGGGTCAACAAGTTTATTTACCAGGGGGTAATATTCATGAGGTGAATCTAAACAAAAAAAACACCTTACCTCAACGGGGTCTTCAACTCTACGTGCGCCTCCAGATTGAGTCTATGTGCTTTGATCAGGATCTCCGCCTGACAACCGGTGATGTGCAGAATCTCCCATGGGTTGCCCTAGAAAAATGGATAAAAATGGTGCATAATAGATGAAACATCACACATGTTAATAGATAAATTTTAAATGCCTTCAAACATCTTCAAACCTATTTTTTTTGGAGGTGTTTCTTCAAGTGTTGATCTGTTTCGACCGGGAAATGACACACAGGGAAATACGGTAGCAAAACGTAAGCTGCATTCTGGTTCAGGCAGCACCTGCACAAAGTAGAAGAAAGTGACGTAAAACCACGATTTTTTTCAGGGAACTCAACAGCAATTCTTGATTGATTTTTTGTTCAACCCAATGTTGGATGCTTCAAAATCTGGAAAAAAACGGAGTTTTGCTCATGACCCTCTGGTAAACTCTTACATCACTATATGGAAAGATCCACCATTTTTAATGGGAAAACTCACTATTTCGACTGGGCCATGGCTTCCAGTTCGCTTTTTGTATGTAAAAACCAGGCCGGGTATTTATCACATGGAAACAGATGGAAAAAACCAACAACGGATGAGACTCCGACGGGATTGTCGGAGGCGATGAAGTCATGCGCGGGAACGATTCGATTGTCGTCCCCCTGTCGCTGGCTGGGATTAGGATTGAACCTGGAACTTGGACACCAGAGATGGCAGAAAAACGTGGAAAAATGTCCACAAGGTGGTGCCCCATAGTTAGCTAAGTTGGTGAACATAACTCCCATTAAATCTATGGTTTATGGTAGATATAACGAACTAGTTAATGGGGCTTATAAACCAACTTATAACTGGGGGGCACCATCCTGCAATGATTCTCGTTGTTTTCTGGTTGATGTTGATTGACGCTTAAAATCACTTGGAAGACGAAAATGATCAGCGAATCCAAGATGGTTGAAAGTTTGCATCAGACAAATGAGTCAAGTGGGATTGAACAGCCCAAGAACAACAGCTCCATTCTGAGTCACTTGGTGAGTCGTCGCCCTGTCCGACGCTTCTTTGTTTGTCCCTAACATGTTGTACCGTTTCTGTTGCGGAAAAAATGGAAAACGATGGAAAAAAGGATAATTCACCAACATCAGGCATCATTCAATTTTCATAAATGTTCAATGGCCATTTCAGGAATATGGCCTTTCCTTTGGTACTAACGTAGCTCCATGTTCGGATCCGTAAATTGATTCCCAAATCTTCGAGCTGTAGCCATCTATAGCCATCCGGCAGGTCCTCTTCATAGCCATCTCGATTCTTCCTGGCACAGGATCATCCCTTCCAGTAACTGCTGTGGTGAACATCATGGCGATCCGATTCCTTCGCAACTGGTACGTGGGATGATTTTGTGGGTGAACTATGGAAAAAGGATGGGAACCCCCCAGTGAAATGTGAATGTTAGTTTGTAAACCCCATGAACATCCATTAACTAGTTCGTTATATCTACCATTAAAACCGTTGAATTCAACCACTTATATATAAGGCAACTGAACGCTATCTTGGGGGGCCCCATCCTGTATGGTTACTCACCACGATCCATGGATCCTCGGAGTATCATAGTTGTGACGATGGCATTTTTCATGGGATCGTGGTTTTGGTTCTGGTCATCCCACCATTCGAAACCATGGGTTTTGCCAACAACAAGGGACCAGCAAAAAATCTTGGTCCCATATTCCCTATATATCGATTCCCCAGTCGTATGAAGGATTTCCCATGGAGAAAAGGAAAGCCAAATCACCGATTCAACAAATCCAAGAAAAGGAAAGCCTTGGTCATTACAAAGCCCCGATTCATAGGGATATGACCATCCAGCAATACTGACTTTTTATACCATGACACATACGACCTCATGGAGAATATTAGGCTTGAGTTGCTCAGGAAAAATAAATGCCAGCGATTGTTGGTATATTATCCCTATTTTGGCTAGTTAAACGACCCAGTTGTTGATGGTACCAGTGATTGTTGTTGGCTAAACAAAATGGTTATAAAGCCTGTTTCGGTTGTTGACAACCCCAATTCTTCTGGGCAAAACCACCAGTGCGGATGCAATTCGGAATCCCTGTGTTTACTACGTTGATCCTCAGGTGAAGTGCTTCGATGTTAACTGCGCCAGTGGTTGTTGGCTAAGTCGTTGGTTTCTACCCCTCTGGTTGAGCCTCCAAACATCCCCCAAAAAACCGCCAAAAAACACCCGGCTTGCTGCTTGGTCAAAGCAACTTTTCAACTTCAACATTCAGTTCTCCTATCAACCATTGCGAATCTTTTTGATTCCTTGCTCCCCCAAAAAAAAAGTTGCTACCCTCTGGTAAACTAACATAGCTATTGAAAATGGCCATAGAAATAGTGGATTTTCCCATTAAAAATAGTGGATTTTCCATAGCTATGTTAGTTTACCAGAGGGGTTTCCGATCTTTCAGTGTTTCTCCATGTCCAGTCCCGGGATTCCCCGGGATCCCCTGAGACCCGGCACTTCTTCAGCTTTTTGAAGTGCTCCGTCAGCGTGGCACCGGGCTTCTTGGGGTCGTCTCCCCCGGGTTCCTCTAAGGTTTCCATGAAGACCCACCTGTCGCGACAGCGGAAACAGCGTGAGATGGCCAGATCAAACATCATTCTATGACCCATGACGGATCCATGGTGCTGCTATATATGGTGCTCCATGGATCCCATCAATATACCCCATTTACGTTAGCATATATACCAGCACCATGGATCCGTCATGGGTGAGGATTTAACATGATTTAACCCCTCAGTGACTTGGAAGATGGCTGTGTCTAGTGGAGTTAATCATCCAAGTTGAACAAGTTTAATGAGTTAAACCCATCTAAACTTAACCAAGCTTCAATGGGAGGTAACCCATTTTATTAATAGGCTTAATCATTTAATGAGTTAAACCCATCTAAACTTAACCATCATTTTTTTTGGACAGCCTATTTTGAGAACAAATCATATGAAGATTTGAGAAACTTGATGAAGGATTTCAATGGAAACCATGAAGGCCCAATGTTGCAGAGGATTTTTGACGGGGATAAGTGGATAAAGACCAACCATCAGTGAGATTTGCGCAAAAAATGCAACGAAAAGCAAACCAAAAAAAAAGTTCCCAATTAAGATTCCCCAAATAGTGGATTTACCGCTGCAAGAAAATAGAAAACCACCTGCAGCAAGTGAAGAAAGGAAACCAGGATGTGAATTAGATGATGTTTCCTCCATGTCCAGCATTCCTAGAAACTGTTTGTCATTTATGACTTGAAGGTGCTGCCGGATATGGGTAGGTTGACTTTTTTGAACCGTTGCGATTTATGGACGTTTATTGAATCCCATAGATAATGCTTTGATGTTCATAGATGTTCATGGCTAAATACCAACCAAAAAGATGTTTATAGATGTTTAATACCGGTTGGTAAATAAATGCCAGCTCGCCAGCTCACCTTTTAGCTGGATTTCCGGCAGAAAAAAAAAGGGGAAACTGCTGGAAAATCGGCATTGAACTGCTGAAAAAATTGAAGCTGCCATCATGATCAGAATGTCACATCATTGAACATCAAGATTTGGAATGTCCTTAACGCTTCGGTGTTTTTTTCGCAGCGGCAGGTCTTACTGTTCTTCTGAATGATGTTTTTCAAAACGAAGACTCTGACGCTCTGAACTTCACCCAAAAAAATTAGGACCGAAATGCTCCACAGTTCAGGTTGAATTCTAATAATTCACTAACCTCATTATACCCTCTGGTAAACTAACATAGCTATTGAAAATGGCCATTTATATTGGATTTAGCCATTAAAAATAGTGATTTTCCATAGCTATGTTAGTTTACCAGAGGGTAGCTGAAATAGATCACCAATTGGGATTGCTTCCCCTTCCTCCAGACCAAATGGTGACGGAAGTCATGACGGGTCAGTCACGTCGCAGTGCCGGTGATCTGAGGTACCACACTTGGGATCAAAGAATTTGGAGTCGATCTTGTTCCTGGTTTCCTTCAAACCTCAAAAAACTCCAGGTGGATTTTCGTTGTTTTTTCCGGAAAAAAAAACACCCAAAAGGGTGGAAACTCGCAAGTGTCGGATGGAACTGTTTTTAGGGAAAACAGTAAGATCAGCTGGTCATTTTGTAGGAATACCCTCTGGTAAACATTTACAAAAAACGATGGAAAGATCCACCATGCTATGTCGACTGGGCCATTTGTCAATAGCTATTTTGACATAACCAGAGGGTAATGTGGACCGTTTTTTTGCCATCAATCATCCCATGAACCTGTTTCAGTGGTCATTTTGCATCCCAAAGAATCCCCTTTTTGGGGGCCAAGAGGGGTATACAATAGTTCAATAAACCGAAATTGGAGGATGCTTTATTGGCTTTACCACATTTCTTATTGAATTAAACATTTTTTGAACTGTCTGATCTGTCTGGTTGTCTACAATCACAGCTACCCTGGCAGCCCAATCGCATTCTCATCCCCACAAACCCGCCAAAGAAAAATGAAGAACCTCAGCTGTCAACCTCTAAGACCTACCCATCCTCACCCAAGCAAAACTGAACACGTGAAAACCCAACAAAAAAACTGAAGATTTCATGTCTGACAGAAAATGACACATTTTTGTGACTCCTCAGAATTCTCATCATGGCTCGACGCCCATCGACGCCCCGGACCGATGCACATCACGAAGATCTCCGCAGAGACATTGCGCGAGGCAGTGGGCTTTGTGGCCTCAACCTGGGCGGCTGCGGAAACAGTGTGGGAAAATCTGGAAATGGGGCTACCATGTGGGGCCCCCAAGATAGCTAAGTTGGTTTTTAACTCCAATAACTATGGTTTATGGTACCTATAACTATAGTTAATGGGGTTTATAAACCATCTTATAACTGGGGGGGCCCACCTTGTACCATGGTATATCTCAAAAAATAACAAAAAAATAACAAAAAATTGCATTCAAAGTGCGAAAATGAGGATAAACCAGAGGATAAAAAATGGGGATAGCTTTGCTGTTGAAACCAAATATTGTGCCTGAAAGCTCGATGAGTCAACAAAACATGAGGAGTTCGCCCACCATGGAACCTGGGCTGTTGGTCCTTTTTGTTCAAAGATGGATCAACTACAGGATGGAGCCCCCGTTCGAGCGAGCTCGCGTTCAGTTGCCGAAAAAAAGTGGTTGAATTCAATGGTTTATGGTAGATATAACGAACTAGTTAATGGATGTTAATGGGGTTTATAAACTAACAAACATAACTTGTTTTCCCCATCCGGTAACTAAGAAGGACCACCAGCAACAGTGAGATGCACAAACCATGGCATCGGGCGAGTAGCCAGCAACCAGTGGGATGTGGCGGGGACATGGGCCACTTTTTGTTTCATCAAACAAAGACAGCAAAAGATGTGTTTGACCAAGAGGAAGTGAGCACCAAGAGCACGCAATAGTTGACAGAATTGACTGTTTAACAGTAAACATAACATAATATATGTACGTAACATAAAATTATTGATGTCATGATATTTGTGTTGTATAATATATATATATATATTATTAATACATATATATATATACATATATATATATAATTATATATATAATAATAGTACATAACATCATATCATAACATCATTTTTGGCGATGCTCACAGCTAGGCTCCGCCTAGCCGGCCATCGGGATTCACCGCGCGCCTTGTTGAAGAGCTGATTGAAGACCCAGAGCAGGGAGTTGTAGTCCTTCGATCTGAAGACCTCAGGGCACTTCATGGCACTTCATGGCACTAGAAAGGTGGAAAATCATCATTTACTAGTACAATGGGTAAATCAACTAAAAACAGGATGGAACTATGGTGAAACTATGGAAAACCATCATTTACAATGGGTAAATCAACTATAAACAGCCATTTTCAATAGCCATATGTTGGGATAATAGCAAAATATACATCTGGATACTGCAAAAATAAGACCTTGAAATATGGAATCTGGATGGAATAATATTACCCAGATGCGAACCATGGTGCTGGTATATTTACCGACGAAACTGGATGATTTTTAGGATAGATGTTGATACATATTCCAGCACCATGGAGCATATGGGCTATAAAGCCTCAATAAGTTGGGATATAACATCATATAACCATCTATATATATATATATATCACCTCTATGGTAAAAAAAAATGTGTGTATCCACGAACACTGGAATCCTGGAACTGCACTGGAATCAGTCGTAGTTAGTCAACTTGAAGCATTCGGATGATCCTCTTCTGTGATGTCCATGTCGCTCTCGGGTCACTCTGAAAAACACAGCCATTGCAACTTTTGTCACCAACGAAGCCGTTTCAACACTGAGAAAACTGCATTGTGTGGGTTTCATCCGAAAAATGTTTTTCTAAGTGAAGAAGTGAAGCGTTTTCCACGTCCAAACAGCGATTTTTCAACGCTTCGTGTTTCCGTTCACGCACCTTACTGACGAAGACTCCTCCGGTTCGAAGGAAATCGCCTGCGGCAAACGCCCTCCCATGAAAAATATCATGATGGAGAGGCAACCAACAATACTGCCCATATGCTCCATGGTGCTGGTACATTTACCGACATGACTGGATGATTTTTGGGGTAAATGTTGATGCATATTGCACCATGGAGCATATGAGATGGTGATGCAATGTAACTCTAGAAACTTAAGCATAGATAAAGCTGATTTCATAGTTGTATGAAGTGAAGACTGTGAAGGGCAAAGGCGAAGAAGAAGGGTTGATTTGTGGATGAGTTTTGCTCTATTTGCCCAGGAAAAGGCTCCCATAGGATCGCTTTCAGTTGCTTCAAGGCTAACCATTGGATTTCGATTCAACGAACTAGTCATAACTGGGTTTTTGATAAACCAAGAAACATGTCACTGGGGGCCTCCTTCCCCGTTGGAAACGTGGGATTTACTCAAACATTGACCATTATTTCGTTGGAAATCATCCATTCGGACGTCGCATTTCCACTTGGGAAACTCAACCTATGGATCCAAACACTGTCTGAGCAGGTACTTAACCCTCCAAATTATAGTCTCACAACACAGGGCACGCTTTACCCTTCTTTTGACAAACAAATGCCTTCGGGAGATCCAATGTCTCATGATCCTCACAGACTCCCCCAATTGCCCTCTGGCAATTCAAGAGGAAAAATGAAATTTCCAAAATAGAGCACTTCTTCAGTGCAGAGGCTCAAGGCATTCTAAGTTGAATTTGGCCCTCTTTGTTCCACCTTTTTCTTGCGGTACATCTTTGACATCATGGTGGAATTTAGGCCCTTTCCTTTGTGATCATGTTGAAACATGTTCCAGGGATTTGATGATGATGCGACCTCTTTGAATCGTTCCGTGGAACTTTCACCTACAACCCTGTCTACGCTACAACGTTCAAAAACTTCTTCAGCAGCTGCAGCACTGCAAGGATCAGCAGCAGGTTTGCCCGCCGCTCCGCTGGAGCCCGATCGTCGCCTTATACTCGAAGACAAATCCAGCTCACCATCGCTCAAGCCCGATTGTCTCTCGAAAGACCTTGATGAAGTCGCCCCAGCGCCTTCCGATTCGTTTGCTCCAGATCTTGTTGATGATCCTTTTGAAACTTGTGCTGCAGCTCGTTTGGTAGCGGAGCCTCTTGTCATACTTTGTGATGTAGGGCGTCCGCTGCAAGAGCCCGACTGTCGCTTCAAAGTCAAGGATGAAGTACCCCTCTTTTGACGCCTTTCTGACGCCACACATTCATCTCCTGATGTCAACAGGATGCTCTCCTCCTCGCTGCAGTCTTCACGACGACCACGTTGACCCGGTCTACGACCACTGCTATCATC
>Ga0126342_10006112_pt1:0-17500 | contig 21275 bp, 22 predicted proteins | sample Cyp1metagenome_FD_92528 | JGI IMG/M metagenome (GOLD analysis project Ga0126342, IMG submission 92528) | Coral microbial communities from Lord Howe Island, Old Settlement Bay, Australia - Cyphastrea 1 metagenome | ecosystem: Host-associated > Invertebrates > Cnidaria > Coral ...
ACTATGGAAAAATTGAAGAAAACCATGGAAAACTTGCAGAAAACCATTGGAAAACCATGGAAAAATTGAAGAAAACCCGGGAAAAATTGAAGAAACCAATGGAAAAATTGAAGAACACCATGGGAAACTTGCAGAAAACAATGGAAAATTGAAGAAAACCATGGAAAATTGAAGAAAACCATGGAACAATTGAAGAAAACTATGGAAACATTGAAGAAAACCATGGAAAAAATTGAAGAAAACCATGGAAAAATTGAAGAGGCACGAACCCCAAAAAAAAATCCAAAACTGTTTTAAAAAAATGCCAAAAACAATTCTGCACCCCTAAAAAATTGCTGGCTGAAGTCCAGTTGTCCTAAAAAAAGTCGGGGGGACGCCTAGGACGCCTGTGCCGCTAAGGAATGTGTTCAAGTTCAATCTCCAGCGCCTTGGATTCCTTGGATCAGGACCTTTCAGAGGTCATGTTTTTCCATATCTGCTGTAGGGAATTTCATCATCACTGACTTTAACTCCATCATTTTTCAGAGGGGTAGGGCTCAACCACCAACCAATATCTATATTGATACGCAAACTTTGAATTGGGGCTGGATTCTTTTTTTGGCTGCTGGATGCTGCTGGCGAATGGGATGACAAAAATGACGTCCACTGACGTTCATTTCGTCATGACAGGTGCCGAAGGTTCCAGTGCAGCACGAACACGAAGATTGCTGGATCTATTGTGGGAAGGCCTGCCCAGATCACCGGGCCCCATATCCCTTGTTTTGAAAAATGGAATCGTTTGGAATCAGAGTGACTCCCAGTAGTTGCTTGGTCACTAAAAAACAGTTCATGTAATCTTATACTGATTAAGTTATTACTTATATGTCATTTCAAATTGTTTTCCTGTTTGATGTTTAATCCAAGCTTACAGACTTATGGATGATGATATCGTTTGGTTTTCATATTATTTTGGGGGTAAGTGGCTGAACCACCAACTCCACAAATTGGATCATGAAGCAAAGGTAGGAAATCCCACCTCTGCCGGTGAATAAAACTGACCAAACATATCTAAACCAGTTACTAAACTGATCTAAACAACTAAAACATATTTCGGATTGTTTATCCACTTTACATTTGAATGATTATACTGGTTATTGTTGGTTGTATATTTCCATGTTAATTTCTACATATTCCCCCGTGCAAGTGCAAGTGCAAGTTGGTGCCTTCGATATGTATATATAATATATATATATACACACCATAACCCAACAGTTGTACTTTTTATAAACCAAATTGGCCAACTAAATCCCATGAAATCCCATGAAGAACAGAATTTCTCCAGTTAACTCAACACCGAGCAGAGGCTGGTGGCTTTTGCGATTGGTGCGGCGGCGGCAATGCCTGCTGCAAGCGGCTTTGGCTGCATTTGGCCTTGGCCATGTGTCGGTGCCATGCTTAAATGGGCAATGAAGATAGTTGACTTATGATTCATTATGGTCCACTATAGGTATACATATTGATAAGGGGCTACACACCACTCAACTAACTCCATGGCCAATCTCGCACAAAGCAATGAAGGCATGCCAAGGTGAGATGGTGGACGACAATTGGGTTTACCGCATTTGTTTCGTTTGCCATTTTACACCATCTGATCTTTGGCTCGAGACGCTCAAGTTCTATCTACTCGAATGTTCGTATGCCCGCCTAGCAGCTCCTAGCACGTGATGGCGCTCACTTTGGTACTACTCTTCTCCTTGGCCATTGCCCAAGGAGAGCAGACTATAGGATCAGATTGCGATGCAGATTCATTTTTGCAGGTGAATTCCGTGGAGGAAACCCCTCAGAGACCAGGTGGCTCTTGGCAAAGTCCAGCAGATCTAGCCAGTGTACCTCGGCCTCAGCGCTTTTCCCTCAAGGAGAAGGTGGATCTGACCATCATCAGCGCAATTCCAACCTTCGGAGCAGATGGAAATCACATTGCGCTGGTGCCGGATCCTGTGCTGCGGGGCGGGGATCACACTGCTTCCGATGCTTTAGAAGCCTACCTGAAGCAGAGTCCCGTTTTTTGCACTGGACCTGGTGGAGCCCATAGGGCCCAGCTACAGTGGACCCCAGCACACACCTATCTCCTATGTGATTGGCCCGCTCACGATGCACAGGCGGTGAAGTTTGAGGTTTTCTTGCAGGATGCAAAGGGAAAAGCTTTGGGGAGCCTCACTGTGCAGCATAAGCCATTGGCCAAGAAGTACGGCACCATGGCATGTATGCGAGATATTTTTGTGGACACGAACCCACATCATGTCAGTGAGGTTTTCAGCGGACCCTTCAAACAGTTCGTGGAATGGCTGGAGTTTCATCATTTGCATGGTGTGGACCACTTCTTGCTATACACTTTCCATGGGGCGGAGGAGGCATCCAAGGAGGTTTTCACACCCTATCTGAGAGATGGATTGGCTTCAAGGGTTCATTTTGAACACTACCCAGCCAGCGTTTTGGTGCGCCAGCACTATGTCATCCGAGATTGTATGTTCAGGGCCAAGAACCATGCCGATTGGTTGCTTCCTTCCGTTGATGTGGACGAGTACATCCACATCACTGGAAGCTACATTTATCCCCATGGCAAGGTGCCACAGGACAGGCTGAAGCAGGAATGTTTCATGCCGGTTGCGTTTTCCATATCAAAACATCATCAAAACCACATGTGAATAGAATATGGATATATGGTCCATTGAATTGTTGTTATTGATGTATTTGGGTTGCTGTGTGGCTGTGTTTGGGGGCAAAAACAAAACCATGCAGGACTATCTGAAAACAGCCTGGGATGCCATCATCAAGTACAAAAAGCAGGATAGCAAGAAGATCCAGACCATCAAATTCGACCGGTGCCGTTTTGCTCGTGGTGCGCCCCAGCAATTGGACATCTCATCAGTGTGGCGTGAAGGTGGTTTGCAAGAAGAAAGGGGTTCACACACCAAAGCCTTACCGAAGTACGCTTGCAACGTGCATTTGGCCATGGATCCCCACATTCATAGCACCAAGACGCTTCCTGGGACTTCTCTCAAGGCCGAGCGGGACATGGCCATTGCAAACCACTATCGGAGCCCCAAAGGCAAACAGGAGGAGTATGGCGAGAAATTCACGCAGCTGCCGGATCCATTGGCCTCTGTGAAAGATGAAGCTCTTTTGCCCTCAGTGGCTTTGGTCGAGGAGGCTCTTCGGAAACGATTTGGTGAAGACCCCCGGGTGCTCTTGAAGAGATTGAGTGAGAAGCGGCCACCTTCAATGGATGAAGCGGCGCGCTTAAGCGCCAATGATGTTGCTGCACTACCCACACACTCACTCTTGCAGGAAAGTGAAGCAGATCAAGAAGATTGAAGTGAGATGAAGTGAGACTAAGATGTCATCCACATGTCTTGTACAGTGATTGGTCGTGTATTCTCTGCATGAGCCAGGCAAACGTGAATGTGAGCCGGCTCACAGGATCTTCTTCCTGGTGCGCGACTGGAACTCGAAAAAATGTGAAAAGTGAGCCGCTTGGCCACAAGCCTTGTTTTTGCAAGGATCCATAGGTCTTTGCATCACAATATGCACATCATGATACATAGAGGTTTCCAACAATCAGCAAATCTTGACCATACACACAGATGCTGGAGATTGCTGGAGTATTCGTTTCTGATCAATGAACATGATCATGCTTCGCAGATGTCATTTTTTTCCAATGGCATTGCCTGAGGTTTAGCTATGATGCCGACCCAGTCGAATGCCGCGGCGCCGCAAATGTGGGGACCCTTAAGGGATCCAAGGGACAGCTTCACGAACGGAGTCCCACAGCTCTTCCGAAACACTTGAGGCTTCCCTCAGGCTGACTCTCAATGTTTATTCAAAGTGTTAGATGAAATTTGATGAAATTGGATGAAATCATGTGAAATCCTCCAGCCGGTTTTGCTCGCTAGTCGCATTTGGGTTTGAGACTGCTCAAGTTGGACAGTTTTTCAACTGGGGCCACAGCTCGGGTGACCACACAGCTGACCACAGGTGGTCCACATCGCCACATTTTCATGTTTGCGGATGTGAAAACCAGGGCGATGCTAAGTTTTGCCATGGCTTTTCCTCTTCCTAAACGATATATACCCAGATTGGTTCACAATGCTTCACATAAATAACTTCATGAATATACGCTGATGCCTGTTAGTGTCGCAAGAGCGTTTGGATCGAACGGTGTGAAGGGCAGGAATTACCTGAGGGTCACATTTAGTCGTGCACAAGGGTACAAATTTCATCAAAAGTAACATTGATTCTGGCAGAGTAGGAGGCGAGGTAGTAGTGTTCAAACGGTGGTTTGGCTTTGAGAGTGCGAGTCTGGGACCGAGTATTTCAACTTCAGAGGTCTGGTGGTACTCAATGGGTATACTTATTTACTTATATATATATAAGTACTTTGGCCCTCCAATCCAAGTCCCCGTGAAAATGGGTAAACATCTGAAACCAATTCAAAACAAGTCTAACGCCCCATTTTTCAAGGTTAGATGGCCTATACCTAGCTAGGTATATAGCAGCCCCCGAAAAGAACGCTAATAGTCATTTACCACTCTTTTAGTCGGACTTATCCAATCTATTTCTTTTTGGGATCGTTCGAGGCTGGAATCATCTGGAATCCCAACTCCCAGGCGAGCGCCCACCGTGACCACCACGTTTGCACCGCGGTGGCGCCAACGGTGCCGCCAGCGAGTGCAAAGGACTTTGGCTGCGTGCTATCCATCCGAGGCCGGAAAGCTGCAGGAATCTGCAGGATGCCAACCTAGGGGCCTTGGTGTCATGAACATTGATGACATATGCTAAATATATCTGAATATTATATATATATAGAGAGAGAGAGAGTCAATATACCCATGATTTTGGGACTCTTATGCAGACTTGGAGGGTCTAGGGGGGGCTCTAATGGGATAACTGATGGTGAAACATCAACCGATGGGGTTTTCATGGGGTTTACTGGGAAAAAAATGGGAGTTTACCCTCTGGTATTTTGACATAGCTACGGAGGCCATCTCGATGTTCAAGAGTCCTTTCTACTAAAAGAGTCAATGAATCACTAGTACTACTATTACTGAATAGTGTATAACTATGACACTAATAGTGAATAACTAATACTAGTAGCGTAAATACTACTAATAGCGTTTCACTATTACTGAATAACACATCCAATAGTGTACAACTCGAAAGAATTGGGCGAATCATCGAACTACATGTTCCTTCCGCTTGTTTAACTAGATGACAAGAGGGTAATTGGCTTGACCGATCGAGGCATTGAGCATGAAAATAGCTGGAATATGAACTCATATACATATATATATAATTATGCAATTAAAACATAGGATGTAATGATTAGCTATGAGAATATAAATGGTTATCTATATAATTGTCATCTATGGGGAAGCAATGGGATACTGTGAAAGTATTTCTTCATTGGGATATGATCAACACCATGAGGGTTTGTCTTCAGACATTGGGGGGATTGAACCCAAAGATGCAGGTTCACAATCAGCTGTAATGGGACAGTATGGGACAGATGATTGGATATACCCAATATTAGTAGAGTAAATGCCCATTACGTAAGTGGCAACGCTTATAACTGGAATATAATGGGTGACAACAACTCAGAACACGGACGGACACGGATGTACACAATTCATCGGTTAGTGGCGGTAACCTTTAATGATAAACCATACCTTACATTTTGTTTGTGGTATTGCAAGCCATACCCAACAAAGGTGAGTCTTATTGGATTTACCAAGTAGGAGTGGCGGAAACAACATCTAAGTCGTTTTGTTTTGGGTTTGGGACATATCATGACTTACCCATATCATGTATTCATGTGGACTTGCGGAATCACCTATTTGAGTTGAACATTCCACATGTTTTTGTTAATGATCAACATCCTTTCTTATTGGTATTTTACACACACAGATATAATATATCTGATTATTTACATGCTGACATGATAACAACAAATAAAACATCACCCATACACAGATTTTTTGCTGGACATGGGAACCCTTTAATGACTAGATTCACAACATGTTTGATTAGCAGATGTACCATTCTTGTTAGTATGTATGTAATCTATATATATATATATATTGCACACAGACACACACACAACACTTGTGATACATACATATATATTTGTATATGAATACCTCTCCCTTGATGTCCCCTCATATTAAATACTCCCCTCGAAACCCTGGCTGAGTACTGGGCCTATTCATTTTTTGGTATTTGGGGGAAGGGATTATCCCAATCTTTTCTGGGTAAATCCCGATCAAAGCCTCATTGCATGTAGTAGTTTGTTATATTTTGGTTCTCCAGGAGAGGAATTACTTTCTTAGAGTGATCCCCACCCTGACACACTATTCTTACATAGTTTCTGACATACCATCTGGAAGAAGGGAGTGAAGGAGTGGGCGAGCGAAGGAAGGAAGGAGGAAGGAAGGAAGGAAGGAGTTCCACCTTTTGTTAGAATCTAGAGACCCTCACCTGAAAACACAAGAACAGCACTATAGTATCCCCAAGATGTTCGTTTTTTTCTCATACAATTACAGTAATTTATCCCCATCTTTGACAGTTAACTCTCATTACACTCTGGTAATCAAACATGGCAATAGAACAGCCATGTTTGAATCCCATAAAAAATCCCAATGTTGCGGGTTCACCCCATGGGTAACACCAAATTTAAGTCCCTATCTTTGATGACACCAACGCCGCCTCCCCGCAGGTTCTAAAACCTTCACAAACGCCTTGCACGACGCCTTCTTTTGGAGTGATGAGTTACCCCATGAGGAGCGTCACCGGGGAGCACCAAAACGGCACGGACATTTCCACTGGTTGACTGAAATAGGGGTTATGTTTTTTTAAAATCCAACTTTATAATAGTACAGGTAGAGGATTTCATCAGACATCATCAGACATTCGCCGGTTACATTTTCTGGGGTTTCTTGCGCATGTTCCTATTCAGGTCTCTGAAGATAACTCGTGTGACAGCAAAAATGATCCAACATCGACGGCAACCATTAATTAAACATGTACTGTAAATCAAAGAATGGACTTTGGAATGGGAGGGAACTTGTCTTGTCATTAGCAAATTCACTTTTTTGGGGAGAAAAAAACAACTCCGAACTTTACGGATCGTGCTGCACCTTTTTCAGCACAGGATACGAAGGCAAGTGAACTCTGCTGTTGCCAGTTTTTGAGCATTTTAAAGTATCATTGAGTGATGAGTGATGACTTTGAGTGTTTGTTAGGGATGCTAGCCATTCAATGCACAATTGGCTGTACATGATCATACTGGTTAGTGAGTGATTCCGTGGCATATCAGGATTGCGAGGGTTGTCAAGTCTTTGACGGATTTTGGCGCGTGTGGTCCGGGATTGAAAGCAAAGTCGAGTGCCTGCGCAGCACAACCAGCTTTGGTTTGTGATGCGGCTGGTTGTTGCTCTCATCCAGGGACAAGGGTTTTATTACGTATGTTTGTGTTCTTGTTCGCACTATGAATGTTGATTGGGGTGAGACCCCTACGACTTGCCACCTGTGCCATTTTTTTGGTGACTTTGGAGAAATTTCATCCACCTTGCAGCTTCTGGTAGCAGTAGGCACTTGTGGTCCACCATAGTCCACCCACTTCAAGGGGTGACAGTCAATCATTGGAAAATCGGACGAGTTTCCTTTGGAATCACCCAGGCGTCCCTCTTTGCAGTCAATTTTGAATGGTGAAATCCTCTGGAAATTCCCATTCCGCTTGAAATCTATACACATCCCCCATGTTTGCCGGTGAAATCTGGCCTTCTAAGGCGCGTGCTCATTGACAATGGCTGCATCCCAGGTAGGGATGTCGGCAGAAGAGCCTAGTGCTATGGTTTCTGACCTGTTTTCTTCACATTCCAAAAGAATGGCTTAACATGATTTTAAATAGGGTTTGCCAATTCATGTTGTATTTTAATGCCTATTCATAGATATTTTGTACATATTTTACATTTTTTTTCATATCCTTGCGATAAAACGACCGAAGCGTGAGACATTTTTTTCTTCGTCCAATCCTGGGCTTCCCGCCCCTCGATGCTGGGTTGCAGGTACGCCTCAAGGAACGATCCTCATCACTGGACATTCCCTTGGCGCTGCTGTGGCCACCCTGGCCATGTACATGTTGTGACCTGTAAGCATGCTGTGCGGTTGCAGTAGGTTTCCGTGCCAAGGTGTGTGAAATGAGATGGGTGTCTAAAAATGGGGCGGGTACCCGGTATACCCCCAGATATATCCATTTTAGTCGGGGAAAGTGATGATGAATCAGTGGATTTTCAGGGGGTGCCCTATGTTCGGACAAACTCATATCAAGTTAACTCATGTTTGTTTGGTTTGAGATGGGTTGATGGGCTGAAACAAGCAATCGGTCAATATAATACGTGGTTTGTGGTCGGTCAAAATGTGTTTTGTCCACTAGGAACAATCCTTCGGAAGAGGATGTTATAGAGCCCACGGGGTGCCAGCATTGAAATCAGGGACTCCTTTTGGAGCCAAACTCCGAACCAAACTCTCGCGCAGAAAGGCCATGCGATGAGGGAACTGCAGATTTTTGTTGGGTTGACAACAGCCTTCAGATCATCTATCATCATCCAAGTCTGGTAGCTTAAGCCACCTATTTGGCACTTTACAAGGTCAGTACGGCTGGGATGATCAACCCTTGCGGACCCCTCCTAACATTGAAACACAACATTGAAATCCATTGAACAAACACATTGGGAAGTCGCAGGGACGACATCAATGAGGCAGTTGCGAGGATATAGCGTTGGACTTTCCTACAATTTTGCATCGCCGCGGATTGGGAACGACGCCTTTCATGATGTTTTTGCCGCCTGGCTACGACGGCCTCGAATCTCCTCGACCTGTCTGGGGCACCGGGGCACCATCTCAAAATCTAATGATTTGTGGATGGTTGTTAGTTGTCAAGTTTGTTCTCTGGAATGTACAATTACAACATATTACAACTATTTTTCGCTTTCAACCAGTTAAAATCCATTTAGCAAATTTCGTTCCGATAAATACAGTACAGCATATACATGAATATATAAGATATAAGATTTATAAGACACACACATGTATATTTGTAAATATATATATATATACATATGTAATATCTACAATTATATGTATGTATATTATTCATATAGATCAAAAGCAAGTGTGTAGACATAGGGGATTTAACATGCATGTGTTTTACCACCAAGTGTGTCACAGCAATCAAAGTCACTTTTTGAGCCCATACATGTCATACATGTTCTATCTCCAGGAACCCTCCCTGCAATGGATACTTGTTTTAGGTACCTAAAATGATTGTTCTGCGCCAATCCTTATTTTGGGTACTGCAGGTACATTCCCTTTCCGACGCCTCTTTTGTAGATCTTATATTTGGTTTGGCTTCCTCCAATTGGGTACCTTTGGCATAAGCCCGATTATTGGCGATGACTTTAAGACCTCTTTTCAGCTGGCTCCAGCAGTTGTTTCTTATACTTACCATCCTATGCTGATAAAAACCGTCACGACTTGAGGAGAAGCAGCATAGACACACGATTCATTTATGTTAACCACCCATCGCTGTTGGTAACATATATTTGTTCTACTGTAGCGGCGGACCCTTTGCCAAAAATCATGCGTTACCATGCATTATATACCCAAAGCTTTACGAACCCCCAAAAAACAAGGGTGATGATTATATTTTTTTTAACAATGGGGGTTTTGGTACTGCAGTTTACCACATTAGAGCTTATAGAATCATCCCACTTAGTAAGTGGTGAATAACCTTGCTGAATAAACCCCCCACTGGACCGTTCCACTCACAACTGATCTATACAATCCAACTTATTATTAACCACTTACTTTCCATTATAAATTATAATCAGTTTCGTCTCCTTATATCTCCTACGTTAGGTGACATCTTCCAATTTCATACCAGTGTTGGTAGGAAAACCCCCAGAACCCCATGTTTTCTTACAGGAAATTTGCTGATCCTCCCAGCACTGCGAGGCCAAAGTCTTCAATCGAAGCGTCTCTGTGTACCGCATCACGCGTGCGCGCGATCCTGTGGTGCATGTGCCGCCACTGCCCATCTATCATCACGTGGGTGCCTGGGTTTGGAGATCGGCCTTTGTTACGGAGAACCAGTTACATTGCCTGAAAGGTTTTGATTTGTTCATATTTTTCATTTTTCTTCATTGTCCAGGTAGGGCTAAATCAATGCGTGTGTATGCATGTATACAAACCTGGTAGCATTGGGTATTATGGCCATTCACGGTCATTTTGTCCACCAGCTATATATTCAAATTTGTACTTAGTTCTCACACTTTATATTGTGCGTGTTCAACAGTATTCCAAACATGTTACAAGGCGTACGTAGGGACAACTAAGTGACATGTGATCCACCCGTTGATACGTTGGTTGTTTCTTCGAATCCTTCCTTGGAAAATATGATTGGGATTGGTTTGCGTTGTCACATGGGACTTCAGCATCCTAAATCAAGAGTCTTGGCCCATATTCCCATGTCGCAGCTCATACATGTCACATTTTTGTACCATGAAATCATGGCTTTTGAGCCATGAGGCCCATACTTCAATGGAACATTTCATTGCGTAGGCCTCATGAAGAGATCCGGTCCTCATAGGCACCAAAATGAACAGATCCAATACGATACAATCAGGGTTTCGTTGGGGATGTTTGACAGGATATTTCCAAGAAAGAGGATTAATGAAAGTATATCTATATATATATATTTACAATGTCTACATATTTATATAATTATATACATTATGCAGTATATTTTAATAATAATAATAATAGTAATAATAATAGTAATATATATATAAATATGCAGTACATGCACTGTATATTAAAGTATAATATAGTATACTATGCATTCTTATGGGTTGCTCTCTCATTCCTCTTGTTTTTGTGACCGGTCAGGTTCCGAAGCGTACTTCCATGGCAACACACCGATGCTGGAGCAAGTGGGATGGTTACAAGCCATCCCATTCACCCGCCATGACTGGGGTATACCCAATCATAAACTACGGTTGGGGATGGCTTGTTACCGGCTTTCCCACGTTAAGTCTAACTTGTTATGTTTTTTTCCCGGAGCTATGGGTAGGACTAGTGATGACGAGTGACGATGACTAGTCACCCCTTTTGGGGTAAACAAATTGGAAAGAAATGGCTGTGAAGACCCGGACACCAAACATATCCATACAATTCCATACATACATCTCACACACGCATATATATATATAGTTATTTGTGTATATATATATGTATGATATATGCATATACATATTTTCATCATGCGTAACTTATATGTTTGATTCAAAAGAAGTTCCTTATGACTACTCAGTCATCGGTATACCAGGTTTCAGTGGCAGAACTGGCGAGCCCGGTTTTTCCAAGTGTTATATCATGGGGCCATAATTCACCATGAAGTGGCATACCATATAGATACCATGTAGATACCATATAGGTACTATATTTAAAAACACTTGTTATACCAAGAGTATAGTTACTTTATTACTTGGATGTGCATCCCATTCAGTGGTTAATGAAGTTTATATACTCAAATATGCTCATGGTTCGTTGACAGAATTATGGGATGTGTACCCAAGTCTTGGTTTACGATTCCTGAGATGCACATGCAGTAAGCATCTCATCTACATCTACCCTCTGGCAATCAAATGTGGCAATACAAAAAAACACATGAACATTTCTATTTATAGATGATTTTAAAGGTTTTTACCAGGTTTCTATAGATAATTTATATATGATCCCAACATTTCTAACAAGGTTTATAGATGATTTTACCCTATTTCAACATGTTTAAACCTTCATGGCTGGGATGTCCGCCGTATATCGGGCGGAATCCGCCAAGATCTAAGGGACGCTGTGGTGGTGTGTATGGGCTCAGAGGACCCGGAATGCCTGGGCCTTGGGGACCTCAAGGGGACCTCGGGGACGCCGGAAAAGGACCATTGATAGGCAAATCATCGAACTAAATGGGCCATTTTCCATTGCAACGGCTATGTTATATACAGAGAGTACATATACATATGTATATAAGTATATATATATATATATATATATATTATATAAATACATACAGTTATACAGTATAAGTACAGTAGTTAAATTTACTAGAGGTAAAGATGCTCAAAGACTCGATTTATTGAATTGATGTCAGGTGGTTCAGGCGTTTCAGGTTTTGAAGGATTCATGACTGAAAGGGGTGGGTAGCAGGTGGTAGCAGCAAGTCATGTTTTTGATATGTTGCCCCCCGCCTGTCGTTCGTAGCGGATCCACTTGGGCCAAACAATTTGTTTGCATGTCCAAAAATGGACATGGATACCCATTAACTTTTTGTTTGGGGGATAGGGTGGTGGTTCAACTTGGTTGCAAGGAACGCTTTCGGATTTCCTTCCATATTGGTGTGGAAACATTAAAAAAACAGTGTTTGTTTTAGGTCTTGTAAATCTTGCCGTAGTCCAATCCATTGAAGTAGCACCAGAGGCGCAGATCGCTATTCCCTTCTCGAGACGATCATTTTTGGCCCCTTGGCGCAGCAGCTGCCCCAAATGGTGGATCAAATTGGGATTTCTTGGGGAACTGGAGCCCAAAATCATCCAAAACATTGCATTTTCTAAGAGGGCAAGGGCAAGCACTGATTTTGGAGAGTATGTGTATTTACTGTATATATATATATATTTGCAGTAGATAGATTAGATTCGATTAGGTTAGATTAGGTTAGATTAGATTAGATATATTAGATTACATTAGATAGATAGATAGATACAGATATAGATAATTAGATATTTATGTGCACTGTATATCCCAGCTTGAAGAAGTGAAAGGTCTGAAAGCAGGACACCCTCCTGCCAAGTTCTTTTGTCAATGAGTAGAATAAGAAAATCGTGACATGACCTTTCGGTTGCAAATAGAAGGTTTAGCTTGGTGACGATTGGGTCGCCAGCTTGAGAAGCGGAGAGATGAACTGAAAAAAAATCTTGTCCCATTGGTTTGGCGTCGACCGTCTAAACCTCCAAGGTCATGATTCCCAAAACCACTGCGTTTCACCAAGGTGGGCCTGAAATGCCTGAAGTATCAGGGGATGTCTTGTGCTTCTGAAGACTAGCAGTGACTATATCAAAACTACCTCAATGAACTGGTTAAAGGGAACACCTATATACTAGGTTTTTTTTATCATCTATAGGGCTTTCCTGTAGGTTTTTCCTTAAACCAATCCAGTGACCGAGTCGCACATCAGAATGGCGGTTTCCTCCATCAGAATACAATTAAACACAGATCTCCAAAATGAAGAATGGATTTATACTGAATCGAGTTTTATTTTTTTAGGGCCATAAAGTTGCATACAACTATAAAACCACCAAAGTTCTGAAGGAAGGAAACACATCATTATTTTAATGCGGAGATATCGTGGAGCCCAGCTCCACTTTTACATATGGCGATTGATCAAAAGGTCATTGTAAAGCATGATTCTTCTGAGACTGGCCATTTCCAGATCACGTCCAGAATTTCCAGGTTGGGATTTAGATCAGTCGCAGCATACCATTTCAACGCAGCAGTTAGTTAACTAGTTAGCAAATGGATTATACTTGGGATAATGGATATAGGGGATTCTAAGCCATCTAAGCCACTTAGTAACCAGTTAGCTAATCCTATGGCCCATCTAAGCATTCGCCAAGGCTATGACCATTGCAAGTCGGAGTTGGCCACTGAGAAGATCCCTGGCCTTGGCCTTTGCCAATGCATCGTCTAGGCATCGGGCTCCCGGTACCCGCGGGTACCTCGTGTGGCGTCGATTGAAACCTTGAAATGCTGGCATTGTGAACATCCACATTCTTGTGGACACCCATCATGATCAATTCATATCAGATTCTTATAGTTTTCTGAGGTTTGGATGCTTTGGTCCTAAAGGACCACTTGTCTTTGGGGTGTGTTTTTACAGCATTTGAGCATCTCAAAATTGATCTGCATAACGATGTTTGGGAATGCCGCCCATCCCGGGCATTTGGTGCATTCATGTTCCGTCCTTGTTTTTCTTCAGTATCATGTGGCATCAAACTGAATGCTAACGATGATGATTAATTATAGTTATGGATAGTTTTGGAGTTCTAGACATATTTTGATCTGGCTGGTCAAATATATTTAGCTTGTCCTGACCCTGTCATGACTCGTGACGCACAGCAACGTGACAGGACAAAGTCAGAGAAGTGCCATCAGTTGGACAGCATGCTGAAGCATGCGCTCATATGTGGCAGCCCTGAAATGCAATGAAAACAGAACCTCTAGTTATATGGGGGTTGTTAACCAGTTGCTAAGTGGGATGCATTGAATTTTGGGGTCGGCCACTAGGCTTCGAGTTTCATCTTTTGTTGCTCCGCGCCAGCAAAGATGCGTGACGCCACCGGGGCTGAAGAAAAACGCCTGTTCCCCTGCATTTTTTGGAGGTTGCCATTTTTTGGTCAACATATAATTCATTTATATCCATTTGCTGCGACCCTGTGCTAAGTGAACATACGTACATACGTATACATAGACATAGATAGATAATTAGATAGATAATTAGATAGATAGATAGATAGACAGACAGACATACATACATACATACATACATAAATATATATATATATATACCGGGTGTCTCTTGAAGTCCTTTGGATGTCATTGCCCATCACTTTGCTTGACCTTTCTTCGGATGGGGCCCCAAAATGATACGGGCCCAACAGCCCGAGGATGTGCAATAACTGGAAAAGCTATTGCTATGGCTTCGAGTTCCGGATACGTGAGAAACGTTGTGAAACTTGTCTTGGTTGGTCGTGAATGGGTAAGCTTTTCGCAGAGAAAATGAGTGGGTTTGTCTGAAAACATAGGGTGCTGTACTCCCAAAATTCAATGGTTTATCATAGTTTATCATCATTGTCCATACAAAATCGCTATAAGTGGGTGATACATGCCATTTTCAGACACACCCTAGAGTGAGCTACCACGGGTACGTTCTGAAAATTGGTGTCCCCAACCCCAATGTACAGTACATGTTATCCCCCTTCGTAGCATCCAAACCTAGACTCATATGTGCTCAGCACCCAGTGAAAGGCTATGTGTCCCCACATGTCCGCACTATTTTAATTATGGAGGAGAGAGGTACTTCAATTGGAAGTATGGTGCCATACAAACATAATATGTGCACATGTATGGGTAGACTATGGCGACATATTCTCATATAGCGACCTCACCAAGACAATGGATGGTGATGCTTTGCAAGCGGATCTTCCCAAAATATGCCAAAATACCCCAAGATTGCTTATATTCCCCAAATAAGCTTTGCATACCATGCAGAATTTAAATACGAGGCCGTGTGTGTCTTGGAGACGATGGCGCCCGTTTTCATCCTCGAAACCAGTCTTTGACTTGATAGGCTGATGTGTTTGAAATATAGACATCCTAGCAAAAGATCTACCCAAGGCCAAGGCTAGGTAAAGCGTAGATGTTAGATAATTTGTGTGAAAGGTATCTACATCAAATGTACATACATAGATCTACCATTGCAATATCCACGTCACTCCTAGTTTCAGAGCTAGGGTAGTTACAGCTGACTTGCTAACCACTCTCATACAGTAATGTGGTAAAAACCCGATGCAAACCCTGTTTTGAATATGTTGTTCATTGTTTTTCAAGATTGCTTCAATAAGCAAATTGTAAAAATAGATGAGGCATTTTCACGGTTGCACACCATGCAATGCTCAACCGTCTCAGGAGATCTGGACTGCACCTATTTGCTACCACGCAGAGGTCCCGTCGGTGCCGAGAAGAGAGGGAGATGGCTATTGTCGCAGCTGGCTAGGCAAGTAGATATAATTAATTTTAAGCTGGCAGTGCTGGCAACCAAAAAAAACGTAAAACAATGCACACATATGTAAAACATCTTAAAACCACTGTTTCTGGTCGCTGCTTTGAAATATTTTGATGTATGGTTTTTGTGTTACAAGTGTGCGTGTGTGTGTGTGTTTCTTTCTACATGGGATGGTGGCCCCCATTGACAATGATCTCTTTAAGGGTTCAATATGTCTTATTTGATATTAGTGATGTCAATGATGCCAACGATAATTTGGAATAATCACTATCTAGAGGATTCACTCAATGAGTATAAGCGGGGGGAAAACGGATCGGCAGTTGAATTTAGCCGCCTTCTGATTGAGATCCTTACCTACAGATTGAAGACAGGTAAGTAGATACCCTCCAGCAATCAAACATGTCAATGGAAATCACCCAATTAATGATTATTTTCCAAGTTAAATGCCGGTTTATGGGTGGAAACCGGCCATGTTTGATGAACCGGAAGGCAAGTCACCATGGATCCTACGGTTGCAGGCTCCAGCAGACATTTCTGGAAGCTCCTTCGTGGATTTCAGATGCTTCAAGCGCTGCCAATGAGGCGGCGCCTGGTTGAAGTATGTTGAAGTAAACATCTCATTTTTGACGGGGTAGACCTACAAGAAGATGTGGAAAACCAATGTTTCCCCAGGAAAAATATCTTCATTTATGGTGGCTTTAAACATCTTTAAACCACGTCTATGTAAACGTTGACCCCAGGTTTTAGAAAACATCACCGGGTTGCTCCAACATAAATGGCCACAAGCGAGGTAAATTTATGATTGTGCCTCTTCATTGACCCAATTCGCCCCCTGGTATTTGAGATGTTCGGAGCAACACTGATGGGGCTTTAGCCACCAAACATGCGGCCGATTTCACCAACATGCGGGAATAACTACTAATCGTGATAAGTAAGTGGTTTTGATAGTTGGGGTTCAAAGCCCCATTATAGATGAAATACTGTAAACTAGTTCGGGGGACTGAGGAGTATTCTCCCAGTCCAGGTGGTTGGTTTTGTTTGGCACCAAAATTGGGGTTTCATCCAGCAGAACTTGGAAGATGCTGACCTGCAAACGCATGGAATTGAACGCCCAAAAAGTGAGGTTTATAGTTGATATATATTCTTTATTTATATGTATATATATATATACGTATATATGTTGATATGGATATATATATATATATATATATATGTTGATATGGATTTTCTTATGACATCAGGCTGCATTGGAGTTTTTCGGATTAGTGTAATAAACAGGAACGCCCACAGTTTGGGAGGGCCCGCTTCAAAATCACTGGATTCTAGGAGTTGGATGTCATTGTCAGGGATATACTGCGTGTTCTAAATAATGAAACCACTTACTCATCAGTAGTGTTGAAAAACTCCACTTTGCTTTGCCTTAGCTACCAAGGATGATGAACCGGACTTGATTGATTTGTTCCCAATGGAATTGGGTTTAAGCTTAAGCCAACAAAACCACGCTTATTCAGCAGGATCCAGCCTCTTTCAGGATCACAATCGCATGCAGTAACTCCCTTGAAGAGTGCA
>Ga0126342_10006113_pt1 | contig 21274 bp, 21 predicted proteins | sample Cyp1metagenome_FD_92528 | JGI IMG/M metagenome (GOLD analysis project Ga0126342, IMG submission 92528) | Coral microbial communities from Lord Howe Island, Old Settlement Bay, Australia - Cyphastrea 1 metagenome | ecosystem: Host-associated > Invertebrates > Cnidaria > Coral ...
ACTTGCTAAAGGCAGAAGACTCCAGCTAGCTGACGCTAGCTTTCGTGATATATATATATATTATGAATATTATGGGCCAATTATGGGGTTTCCTGAAATGGGGGATTTTTCAGTCGTCACCATGGCTTTCAAAAATTGCGGTCATCCAAGCACTCCCGGCCTGGCTGCCAAGACCAGCGTGACGCTCAAGTCCTCAGCCTGCCGGTCCAGGGCACTCAGCAGCACCAGCACGTCCTGACACGGCGAAGCCGCAACGGTGCGGCAAAGATGAAATCCCTTTAAGGGTCAATGGGAAAAATCCCATATGAATGGGAGAAGAGTTGGTGAAATAGATACCCTCTGGTAAACATACAAAAAGCTATGGAAAATCACCATTTTTAATGGGAAAACTCACTATAAATGGCCATGTTCAATAGCTATGTTAGTTTACCAGAGGGTAGTTATCAATGGGATAAGAGTTGGTGAGATATGTAAGAAACCCATGAAACGAGTGATCAATTGAAGCTGTTCTGTATCTTTTTGTGGGTGAGTATAATATCTTGATCATCCCATCAGATGTTCATTGATATGCATTAATATCAGTACTACAATTGGATGGTTCATGACATTCATTAGTATGGGGATGGTTGACATGATAATACATGATATCTGAGTATATAATGTCATGTTGTGTGTATATATAAGGGCCAAAAAATAGCTATCCACTTAGAGAGCCTTTCTTTTTTGAGAGTTGCCTCCCCCCAATATTTTCGTTTGAATCAAAAATGGCCAACATCCACGATTCCATCAATCTGACATTTTGACAAGCCATTTCTGGCCCATTTCTCTTGATGTAAATCATTCTGAAACCATCCGTTTGTGGGTATCGGATTATCTTGGATTCAATATCTTTGTTTTTCTTGGAACTCACATGGATCGAGAAAATGATTTTCCAACATGATCCAACCATCGTCTCATTTTTTTGTGGGAACTCGGTGGGGTGCATTATGATTGGAGATGAACCGTTTCTAACATTTAGTCCATACCAGAAATTACAAGACCTTTTTGCTTTTGCATACTATGGACTATGGGCAAACTGGATGCTATGGATCATTTAAAGTTTGAACACTCACGGGGAGCTAATATGATGATTCTAGCCAGTTCAAGCACTCAATATCCACATCATGATTGCTCGAGTACAAGATGTTATTGGGAAATGGCAATTGGTACCCGTAATATTCCAAACTATTGTTGCTTGACTTGTTGGTGATATTCTCACTATGGTTGGTCGGTGGCCCCATGTTGGTTGGCTTAGTTCCTTCATTCTGCTTCAGTTTATCCTAAAATACAAATCAACGAAGCAGCCAACAATTACCACACCAACAAATCAACCAATCATAGTTGATCTGGTTCCGTGTTCAACGAGTTTCGATTATATAGTTTCTTTTCATCTTCAGTCTTCCCTAAAGAATTGAGATATTCCCAAATGGGTTCATCAAGAAATATATTATATTGCTTCATCATCATTCTCCCTGTAAAAAAGCCATAACTGGGGATCCCAATTTTCAGTGGACCAGATCTTCATTGCTTAAATCAAGTGTTGAAAAAGTTTAACTTGATATGTTCATGTATTTTCTATGGTAAAACCATGGTAAAACCACCGGGTGGTGTTTCAAACCCACCCACCACCACCACCCACCCGCGCCTGGCAGGGCAGCTGCGCTGCTTTCTCCAGCGCTGCTTCTGCCAGGTCGATCCAATGCTCAGCAGTGAGCGGCTCACCTGCGCGGGGGCCAGCAACAATGGTAACTTTGATTTTTCCCCAAAAAAGTGATGAGAAATATGGTTTACGGTAAAATTAAGTTTACTGAAATGCTACTCAAATCCTGAGCATCTTTGTTTCTATATCTTTTTGGGGGGTTAACGAGGTATTTGTTGGTCAATTCACCCACAAAACACTCATTTGTTTGATGAATTCAATCATCATTGAAATACCTGGGGAAATCCCAATAAAGTCCCATGAACATCATGAACTCCCCATAAAAATCATAAGAATCCCCATGGTTTCCATATGTTTCATGCGTTGACTGCACCCGGCCTTCCATGGCCTTCTCGGCCCATTCTCGTTGCCTTTGGCTCAACGCCAGCTGCGCCCCCAGCAGCACCCCTCGTTGACGCCCAAACGAGGCGCCGCGGCGCAAGGCACAGCGCCACGAGGCACACAGCGCCGTGGGAAATGCCATGGGATGCACAAAAAAGGGGTGGTTGAAGCAACTGGGGGTCTCTTAAAATGGGAGGTCCCAAAGTCACCGTGGGTTTCAAAGTGTCAATACTAAAATGGTCTAATGACTTGGATGATTTCGGGGTACCAAACCACGAAAAAAAACATAGCAAATGGATCCAAATGATGGTTTTTCACCAAACAAAACGATGAGTTTTGAATCTTAACTTAACCATTTCACTTTAACCAACCAAAATGGTGAGTTCCGAAGTTTTCACCTAACCCAATAAGAACAGGGCTTGAACCAAAAAAAGATGGGTGCCTGATTGTTGCGATTTCAGGGAATGCCGTACAGCCTTACAGGCAACCAGTTTTTTTTCCGTCCAAATTTAGGAGTCAGAATTACCCTGAACAAAATCTGGGATCAGACAGGAAGCTCATCATTGTTTTCCCTGTCCATTTTGCAAAACGTAGGCATGTGTCTGAAGTGCAAATGTCACAGGATGGGGTATTTGCTGGATGGAGAGCGACAACCACCATGACATGTTCCATCAGTGGGTGGCCGGGTATGGCCGGGTGGCCATCAGCCCAAGAAATCGAGTCCATCCTTGAGCCTGGGTTGCAAGGAGTTCTCGTTTTTGGGGGGAAACGTTGCTTTTCGAATGAGTTTCCGAGCTTTGGTTTGTTACGTTCATGCTGAAGTGGATACTGAGTACTGTAGAGTATGGAAACGGGAACTTGGGTCAACACGAGGAAAGCATTTGAATCTAAGCAGGTACAGTATTACCATCGGCAAAGTTGAGGAGATGGCCTTGGGTTATGTAACCCAACATCTTCCACATCCCAAAAATGATCTGAATACGATTTAATGGGTTAAACTGTTAAACTCCAAGACCCCCAGAACCTACGGATGTTTGGTGAGGTTTATTCTCAAGAACGGCACTGTTGTTTTTTGATTTGTTCCCATGGTTTTCCTGCATGGTTGGTGTCCTGCACCATCCACTTTTCTGACCAAGGTGCCTCAATGAGGTGTGGGGTCCAGCCACCTTTGCACTGATTTCCCGGCACCTGGCGGGAGCCCTTTTTCAGCTTTGGACTGGGGATTTCTTATGATTTCTTGAGAATGTCATACTGATTATATACATCATGCGGGGAACTGCCTGGTCCCAATCAATGGATAGTCGTAGATACCCTGCATCTGTTCTTTGATTGGTTAGGCTACTTCCCTACCAAACAACAGTTGACCCAGAGTGATAGAAGATGATAGAAGTGTCGACCACAGCCCACGCCTTTCGATAGGCTGTTGCACCATACCTGGGAGATACTGGCAATTCAAAAATTGCATAAAAATGCAATAATCACTTGCTATAACCTTGATCCCAGGATGTCTGCATATTGATGCAACTCAAAATCGTGGTACCAGAAAAAGTGGATAGCAAGTTGTTTCAAGATGTCAAACAGGTCCACAGCCATACCATCCCATGACCCGAATTGTTGGCCCAATTTGGCCAAGGTGCGTTCCTTGACAGACCGCTGGGGCGAACCTGGCCCCAAAAAAATGCATTCTGTGAAGGGTTGCAGAGTCCCTGTAGGTTGCAGATATATCTTGGTCACTATCACCATGGAACCCCTGGTGGTGCCCTGGAAATTGATGCTCCCTTCGGTGATGACCATGTTTCTTCCATGTAATGGAGACGAGCTGGCTGCTGCTCAGGCCAAGCCTTTTTGGCTGGGATACAGCTCTCGGCAAGGGCCCTGCTCCGTCTTTGCGTCTGCCCAAAAAGCCCTGCGTCTTTGGCAAGGTCCCACTTAAGAAGCTGGTGGATTCTGCCTACGTGGCGGCAAACAAATGATGCGCACACACAACCACCTGGTATTTTACGCTGGAGACGCCAGTGCGCCGGAAGTTTAGGGAGGTGGCGAGGTGCTGCAGTAGCGATGGATGGATTAAAGAAGTATATCTGAAACCACCAACCAGACAAGCTCAGCTCTGGACCGAGTGCCGCCAAGCACCCATCGTATGTACAGTTTGCTAGCTACCACTTGCACGCCCATACAAACTCTCATACAAATTCCACACTCTGCAAAGACAATCTCTAGCAGGGCGAATTCAGTGGTAGCTAGAAATTGATATGCGTTTGCTGGAACGCCGTCGCAGCCACATGTTCATCGGTTCCATGCTGGAAAGGATGAACAACAGCCACTTTGCGCTATGTTTCCAGCCCTTCCAGCCCCTTCTCAACCACCGTCACTGCCACTGCGTTTCACCTGCCGCGCCACGCTGGCGATGATGGCGCCGCTGTCCAGCCAGTGGCGCTCCGCGAAGAGGCCACCGTGCTGCCGCTGGGTCGGCCGCTCGTCCTTGGCCTGGGACCGTTGATGGTAGGGGGGTAGGGCCCAAGATCCCAGTCTTCAAAACTTCAACAGGTTGATAAATGCTTATAAAATCTTATAAATGCTATATTCATGTTGTATACTAATCAAATGTCATACAATTTTATCGGCAGCTATTTGATGTTATTTGCACTTGTGACCCCATGTTATAGGTGGAAGGGGCCAATCGTTGAAGGTTCAAGTGATGCAAAGTAAGTGGTGACACCGGCACCTACTCAGAGCGCTGGAGCCGCTGCTGCCCTCAAATTTCATACCATCTGGCGAATGATTAGGTCGAATCCCGGCTATGTCACCACAATGATCCAACCAAATGGGTTCCTGATGTCCGGGTAGAGATGAACTCAGTTCCACTTCTGACTTCTTGGCCTTCTGAAAGTGTCTGATATGCAAATTGATGAACCATTATAATAAGTCAGAAGTCATAATAAGTCTACTGTTATCTCCATTTAACTTCATGAACTTAGTTAACTTCTGTTTTACTTAAGGTTTTCTTGCCCAAAAAAATCCAGGGAAAACCTTGGACCCAGCCACTGCCGTGGTCTTCCCCGCCGCCCGCAGCCGCTCCGCCGCCACCATCGCGGCCGCGGCCACCGTCAGGGAGTGGCGGCGCGGCTTGGGCTCGGCAGCTAGGGAGGTGGTGGCGGCGCCGGCGGCTCCTGGGGAGACAGGGCGCTACGGATTTCTGGTGAAGTTGTAGATTGAAGAATGGTGGATTTCATCATGGAAAATGGTGATTTAACCATGAAGAATGATGAAATCTGTGGATGTAGCCAAGGAAAAATGTGGGATTTAAGCGCATGAAAAATAAGAGTTGAACCAACTATTGGGATAAACCATAGGGGGATGTTTAAGCATCGAAAATTGATGGGAGTTATGCATCAAAATGTATGGTGATCCGACAAGCAAAATGATGAGGAATCTTCCATGGGTTTAACAATGGGGTTCTTGGTGTTTAACAATGGGAATGGGATGCTTGGAAAGGTACCCCACTGCCACGAGGATTGATTTTTCAGGGATTCCAAGCTCTATGGGGACAAAATCAGATTTATTGTGGTGATTTCTGATGGGTACCTTTTCTGATTGGATCCATGATGCCATGGCTAGGGGGTTGGACCAAAACCCTGTTGAGATGAAAGGAAAATCGGAAACATCTAAACATGATGGTGAAAACATGCAAACCATGGAGGTTCAGTAAAGAAACCAGTGTGCCAATCATGTTTGGGTGCAGCACCACCAAATGTACCTAGATTTCTGAACGACTTGATGTTCTCAAAGCTCAGAAGCCCCCCCAAAAAAATATATATTAGACATTGCCATTTTGGGGTCTTCTACCTTGGATTTCAGGTGTACACAACCGGGTGGCGTCAAGGAAAACCCTCACAATAAACACGATCAGTTTTACGATGGTTTCACCATAGTAGTTGAGGTTGTCTGAACCCCCCGTTAGAGTCTTCATCAACCAATCCCCTTGGTGCCCCTATCCCTCACCAAGTCACTCGGGCATGTGCCGGCCTCACCGGCACCTGACAGGCAGGAAGCTATCCCTTGGGGATGGTTTTATGTTGGGGGTCTTTTAACCCTTTACCTTTTGGTGAACACTAAAATGAATAGCTGGTCAACGGATTCATTAATAATTCATTGATAATGGATTGATGTTTATCCCCCTGGGTATGATAGTTGTAGATTGGCTATTGACCCATCGCCACTTCTTCGACATGGGACATGCCGGACATGCAACGACGCGTCCCGAAGTGGAACGGATGTCCTTCTTCGGTACTATGGTCACTAGGCATGATTTTGTACTTCCACGACAGGTTTGAACTTTACTTTTTGGTGGCTAAATAGTGTCTGATCTCTCCCAAACCGGAAATTTCGGAAATCTAAGAATCATCTACAGCCCAATGCAACATAAAACCAATTTACCAAATTTGGTGGCACATGGTGGCAATATACACCCTCGACTTTCAAGCAATTTGAACCTCAAAATCTTCCAATGGATGATCATCATTTTCCCCAAGCCATTTTCAATGGATATACCCTCTGGTAAACTAACATAACTATGGAAAATCACCATTTTCAATGGGTAATTCCACTAGAAATGGACCATGTTCAATAGCTATTTTGACATAACCAGAGGGTACCCTGAAGGGCATATCCATAGGCCATCGAAACATTCGCCCCATATGATCAGCAACCATCGAACATGAAGGGTTATCCCATCATGAACCACTAAAAAAAAACATCATTGACCATAGTGACTATGATAATATGGCAGTGTGTCAAAACCTTGTACCCCTGGTGAACATCAAAATAGCTGGTAAATGGATGTTCATCCCCCTAAAAATGGTATGTATAGGTATTGATCCATACCCATATGGCTAACCATTAATGATGGTTTTTGTTTGAACATTGCTATTAACAACTATTAACCATCATTATCCCAGCCAGCAACAGATTTGGGATAATAATACAGTAGTGGTTAATCATTGAGTTAATAACGATGGTTAGTAACCATACTATCCCTAGGTGAAGTAGATCAACTATCATGTTTTGCTTTTTTTGTTTTGTTTTGTTTTTTGTTTTGTTTTTGCATTTTCAAAATTGTTGTTTGTTTTTTTTGCTTTTTTCTAATTGAGGTTTGGATTGGGTTTCGCTTTTTTTTTGGATTGGTTTTCGCTTTTTTGTTTTTTTCTTATTCCTTAGAAATAAGCTGAAGGCATTTCACAACATTAACCACTAAAAAAAAAACTTCACTAACCAGTACGAATCATCGTTCTCCTAGATGTTCACTAACCATATCATAGCAACCATATCATTATTCACTATTCATCACAAACCATATCATCAACCACTATGAATAAAAAAACATCACTAACTACTATATCATATCATTAACCACTATCACAAACCACTATCATTATATACTGGTTGGTGGTTTCAACCCCTCTGAACAATATATATTAGTCAATTGGGGTTACTAAGCTCCCAATATATGGAAAAATAATCCAAATGTTTGAAACCACCAACCAGATATACACACCATATTTTCACCATATATTCACCATAAATGTCCATAAATAATGTCATATATTCACCATATTTTCTGGTGGGCTTGGCACCTCCAGAGGTGCCACCTTGCCGACGGGGCTGTCGGCTCAAAGGCTCCTCCAACTGCTCCGCGTACGGCAAGTCCGTGCCGCCGTGTTGGACCCAGGGGCCTCGCTGGCAACAAGATGAAATCAGGGGATTGTGGATGATTACTACGAAATATGTTCTGGATTATTATGGAATGTCATGTATGGATGATTGTGGATCATTGTGGATTATTATTGTGGATTATTTATGGATTATTATGGATGATTATGGATGATTATGGATTGTTATGGATAATTAAAGGTCATTGTAGGTTATTATGGATTATGGATGGTTGTGGATGATTAAGGATTATTACGGATTGGTTGAAGGGAAAAATTGCAGGAAACCATGGATTTCCCCACCAATACATAGGTATGTTTCCTGTAAAAAAATAATAATATGTAAACCAATCCAACGAAGGAACACTTGGTTTAGCTCTGAATTTGGAATCCTAGGTGAATTATAAGTCACATGGAACAAGGCCCGTTTTGGATGAATCGCCTGAAAAATTGTGATTTCCCATAGCAGCACAAAATTGCCCGAGATTATTACATATGCTCCACACACATATTTCATCATCATCTCAAGATATGTCAGTTATCAATGACTGTGACCCACTGATAGCAAAGCCTACCAACCATCACCCATGGTTTCGCTGCCACCGCAAATATCCAGAGCCTTGTTTGTCGATCCCTAAGAGTTCTCAATTTGTCGTGGGATACATGGTAAACCAGGTATTATATAGGCCAACCAAAGAAAACAAATCTAGCTCTCCACGGATTTGTTTGCTCTGCGTAAAGTGCGAGGAAACCATTGATGTTGCCATCAGATAATTGCGCCGAAAAGATCATGATACCCCTTTTAAAAGACTTATGTCAAAAAAGACTTGGGTACTTCCCATGTTCAATCACACCCATATCACTACTTGGATGTTGCCAACAATAATCGCGATGCGTGGTTAGTCACCGCAGTTGCAAAGGGTTGTAACAACTTAGCTACTTCTGACCACTTAGTTCAACCTCAAGACCCCTTAGTGGTTACCCTCTGGTAAACTAACATAACTATGAGAAATCACCATTTTTGATGGGTAAATCCACTATAAATGGCCATTTTCCATAGTTATGTTAAATTACCAGAGGGTACAACCCCTTGTCACCAGTTTCATGTTGCAAGGCGTTCATCACCCGCTGGTACTGGCGCCTCGTGCTGCACCACGACCCTTCAGCGCTTCTTCCTCCGCGTCCTCGAAGTCCCAAGGGGGCCTCAACCAGTGGAAGGGATGGCCGATACCCTCCAGCCTGTGAAATATGAATAATGGTAATGGTAGTAATAGTAAAATAAATAGCAGTAAGACAATAACCGTAATAGTAGTAGTAATAGAAACAGTAATAGCAGTAATTATAGCAATAGAAAAACAAAAGTAAAAGTAATAGTAGTTTCTAATCGTCGAAGTAACAGTAGTGATGGTAATAGTAGTAATTAATAGTAATGATATTAGTACTAGTAATCGTAATCGTAATGGTAAAAAGTAATAAACAATAGTAATAGAAATTGTAATAGTAATAGTAATAATATATTATAGTAATAGTAGTTTCTAATCATAGCAATAGTGATGATAGCAATTGCAATGATAGTAACAGGAATCAAAATGATCCACAATTGAAAACAGCAAGTTGCCGGTTGCTGAAACGATTTTACTTCAAGATAATGTTTGGGCATAGATTTATGGCCAGTATTTGGCATGTCTTAGCTCTGTTTGAATAAGATTTCAGCCAATTGGAATATCCAGTTGGACAACATTCAATAAGCATATTGCAGGCATACACTGACACATACTGTAGACATCTATGTGTACATGGACACTCTCAGGTACAGAATCTACAGTTTTTTTGGATACACTCTCAGTCATGCATCATTTTGACGTAAACTGAGGCAATGTCTCCCCATCTTTTGAGCCATTTTGGGCTGCACCAAGCAATCTCATTGCTTCAAAATAAACCATCTCAGAAAATAAAATGAACACTCTTGAACACCCCAAAAATGTTGCAAAAAAAACAAGGTCGAAACCAAGTAGTCCTCCTGCGCTTTAATTGCACCTGGTAATCCTGTAGTGATATGACTTTATATGAACTGTTATTGTCATTATATTACATTGTGTTACATTATATTGCAATATGGTTATATCATATACTATGTTGTACGATATAATACTATATCATGCTATCTTATACCATAGTATACTACATATATATATATTGTATGATATCATATCAACTCATATCAAATCATGCTATATGATTTAATACAACACAATATCTATATATTATATGATATCATATGTTATAACATCTAACCGAATAAAATAATAAAATATGATATGTTATAATATCATATCATATAACATAATATCATATAGTACGATATCACATAGTAAAATATCATATAGTATCATATAATATAATATAGTATAAATATAATATCATATAATGCCATATAATATACGGATTATATATTATATATAATATAATATAATATAATGTAATATAATATAATATAATAATATAGTATATAACACAATATGCAATATCATATATGATATTATATATGTATATAACTCTAAAATAAAATATATGGTATATCAATGTATATCATATTTCATTGGGTTACATCAAATCAGATCATGTTGTATCCTCCACCGCGCCTCCGCCGCGGCGCGGCTGCTTTGGTGCCTTCGCGCAAGCGCATGGCTTGTTGTGGCTGCCTCTCCTCCCGTGGAGCGGTCCCAGGGTCCCAGGGTCCCATCTACCGGTGATTCAATGGTGATTGCTGTTGCGTTAGTTACCCCTCTGGTAATTCAACATAGCATTTGAAAATGGCCCTTCATATACATATAAGAGAGAGAGTTCATTTACTTACAGTAGTAACACTAAGTTATTTTTCCTGGCTATGTTGAATTACCAGGAGGATTCATAATCTTAAAAAAGAAACAGACCGCATAGCATATATAATCATATATATACATACATACATATATATATATATATTGTGTAATCCCATATAATGACCAGTCATGAATGGCTCAAATTTCAACGGTTACTGTAGTAATGCACCATCTGATTAGTGGAACCCCCAAAAAGATAGAAGTTGGTCAATCCGATTCTAAAATATAGTGGTAAAGTATTTGTTCAATCTTTTCGGGGGGTTACTAGACATGACAAATTCTTATAGTCATTATCCACTACAAGTAGAGATTCATGGTCTAAGAGTAGCTTTGTATCGCAGATGATCACTATGGAATCCATTCACTTGTTATAATCCCTTCTAACCCATAGGATCCATGTATGGTGTATATGCTAACATTTGGGGTATATTGATGGTAAATGTTACCATATATAGCATACATGGATCCTATGGGTAATGGGAAGTATCCTCTTATACTTATCATAGTTATATTAGTTATATTCCACTTTCAAATACTGCCAACTACATGGATGAAAGGTATCATCCAGCTACTGATGCCCCATGGTTATTTGAGTTGGTTTACAATTCCAATAACTAGGCTCCATGGTAAATATCTCGAACTACTATGGCATACTATGGCTTGTAAACCAACTTATAACTGCGGGGGGGCACCACGTTTCACCTAATGATACATTCAAATAGAGCTTACCCTCTGGTGAACTAACATAGCAATGGAAAATCACCATTTTTGATGGGAAAATCCACTATAAATGGCCATTTTCCATTGCTATGTTAGTTCACCAGAGGGTAATCATAAGCATCATAACCCCCAGCTCCTCTTCGTGCCAAGCACGAGCCGCAACAGCTCGGGACACCAAGCGCCATTGCCTTGAGTTCAAGGCTTCCGTTGGGCTAGCCATGGCAAAAACCATGGGAAAACCCACCTTGTTTGCGGGGAAACCCATGGGAAAACCATGGGAAACTGAGTGAAAAACCGTGAGAAATGGTAATTTCATAGGAAAATCAACTATTATATGTTAAAGACATGTAAAAACCATGGGATTGAACCATCAAAATGGTGGACTACACAATTTTAACCCTGGGATTATTGATCTATAAGAAAGTATTGCAGTTAACCAAACATGGGGATACATATATAGGAGATATACAAGCAACTTCATATAAAAAAAATTGCGTTTGTCCAGCAATGGGAAATGGAAAATGATGATTGAGCAGTGGATGGAATGGTTTGTCCCCCATTTTCAGACACCTCTTCCAGGGTTGAAAACACGCAAATTCTGGATATCTTCTGAAGTTGCTAGGGGAAATCACTGCGAAAATAGACGTGGACAGTGAACTTGTAAATTCTAGATTCAGTTGACTTCGACTTTTACCAGATCTTTTCAGACCGCCTTCGCCTCTGCTTGGGTGAGGTGCATCCTATATACGTGGGAAACTAGTTTTGAGCTAGCTATCCTCACCCATGGCAAACAAGCAAAGTAGTAAACTATCCATCTAGTCGATGTAAGAAAACAACATACTAACAATAATATACAAGAAATAGTAACAATGATCATCATATCCATCTTTTTTAATGACTGTTGTTCCTATTGTTACTATGACAACTCAACTTCCGTCAGCTGCCACCGAGTCTCAGCAGTGCCCCATCGTCACCACCCAGCGTCAAAAGCGCTGCTGCCGTGGTCGGATCTGCGCCCGGCAACGTCGCCATGCACGAGACGAAGCCCCCGTGTCCATCGTAGCGATGGAAGCCTCCCATGTCGCATTGATGGGATGAAACGTCACGAGAATCACAAAGGGCCTTATCAGAAAAAATTAGGGGGTATATTAGAGTGTGTGCATATATATCTATACATACACAGGTTGGGATTAAAATGTGATATACTTATGTGTACATATATATATATATATATATATATATCGATCATTTTCGATATGTATATATATATATATTATGTTTCTGTGTGTGTGTGCGTGTATGCATGACCTGATATGCCAAACGATGTGAACATACCATCCATCCAGTGTATAAATCGACAAAAATATGGAAAGCCCATTGTTTCTCTATCTATCTAACTATCTATGCTATCTATCTATCTGTCTATCTATCTATCTATCTGTCTGTCTATCTATCTATCTATTTTTCTATCTATCTATCTATCTATCTGTCTGTCTGTCTGTCTGTCTGTCTGTCTATCTATCTATCTATCTATCTATTTATCATCTATCTATCTATTTATCATCTATCTATCTATCTATCTATCTATCTATCTATCTACCTACCTTCTATCTATCTATACGATATATATATATACATATATATATATACGACGTATGCATATATATATATATATGTGTGTGTACATGAATTAGCTGGAGGCTATATGGGATATCGGTCTTAGTAAAACGACCATTCCGTGTGGGGCCCCCATCATTTGCACCCCACACCTTGCTTTCCCGACAACGACGGAAAGTGGAAGAGCGTTATCTGGTGCGAAACATCACCGGCCGCCAGAAGGGCTTCACCTGGTGGCAGTGGCTTCACAGGGACCATCCCTTGAGCGCTATGGTTCAATAATGTCCTTTTGATAAAAATAGAGGGGCCGGTTTGGTATACCATCTATCATCATTTACCTGTTGTTAAAGGGGTTTCTTCAACCCCCTCTATTAATCAACCAACCAATTGGAAAAGGACATCCATGCTATGGTTAGCTGGGTTATAATATGGGGGGTTCTTCAAATGTGAGTACCCCAAAATAGATGGTTTATGATGGTAAAGCCTATTAAAATGGATGATTTGGGGGTACCCCCATTTTAGGAAACACCCATATGCTTAATCACCTAGGTGGTAGTGACCCAATGACAACCCATCCCAGATCGGTATACCCAAGAATAAACACAAATAGGAAATGGTTTATCCTTTGGTTAACCACATTCAGGGGACCCGGTCACGGTCACCAACCGTTTTGCGAATTCCAAGAATCATCAAGAATCATCCAGGTGATCTTAGCCACTTAAGGTTGGACCTTTCGGCCCCACTCTCCCAACCCCAAACTGAGATTTTTTCAGAAGCCGTCCAGGGGCCGTCCGCGAAAAGAACTGAGAGATGTGGCTCCTGGATCCCGACCTTCGAAAATCTCTTGGCATCCCATCATTTCCCCAGGGCCCATCAAAGTCATGTGGTGAACCCAAGGTTTTTTTGAAGCGTCCCAAGCCATTAGCATTTTGGAAATGGGTGGCTTTACCACCTCATTCCCACATTTTTTTTGTTGATGGCATTGGGGTAAACCCACATTTATCACAATTTCCCTAAGTAAAATTGACGGTTCCTCACATCTTCCCTCCAGGCATTGGTGGAGTTTCCACGCCTGTCACCGCGTGAAAGGCTCGACAGCACTTGATCCCTGAGATGCCGAAGTGACGCTGGGCCGCCCACATGCCCATCCTGAGCCGATGCGAGCAGTAAACAACGGGATAGTAACACTAATTCCTACAAGTAACAATGAATAGTAATCATAGGAACAATAAATAGTAACAATATTCCATCAAGGGAAAATCCACAGGACCCCTGTCTGTGGATGGGTCAATGATTGCCACCACAGATTGACAGGTTACCAGGTTTAGTAACCGTCGAAGTATTGGGATACCCAATGACTTGACCTATACACAAATGGTTTTAACATGTTACATGTAAAATTCCATGAAATATGATGGTTAGATATGGGGTATGCCGGTATGCCTGTAAATGTATGCAAATGTTCCCTCAAACCAATCCAATGACAAATGGCTCAAACCCGAGATGTGTCTCAAAGAGAAGAGCAAGGTGAGACAAGAACAAGCCAATCGAAATGGGAAGCTCAGACTTTCTTGCCCACCACAAATGGATGGTGATGTGCTCTCGCTGATATTCGCTGATCAAATGTGAAAAAATTAAGCTTTGAGAAGTTGCTGGGCAAGTGCCAACAATTCACAAATCTGAAATACACCGTTTTCGCGATGATTCTCCCAATCCTGACCATCACTCACAGTGAGGTCGCTCAGTGAGGCCGGATAGGTCAAATAATCTGTATGTGTATGTATATATATATATATTGTAATATGTGTATGTATATATCTATGACATCTATGATACTAATAGTAATAATACTAGTAACAATAATAGTAGTGATAATAACAAAAATAACAATAAATAGTAAGAATAGTGATAATAATTCATAAAAAGGATCATGGCAATGATAACAGTAATCATAAGAATAGTAACAATGGTAACAATAGTAGTAATAAGTAATAACGATACATATACAATCATATTAAATCATATTACATATATATATATATGTCAAAATAACATATATAAATCTGCAATGCCCAATAGTTTGATGATTGTTATCATTGCGGCTATTATGTGTTGATAATCATGAAATGGTGTTGTTGTTCATCATTCACGGTTGATAATCCCAAAAGAATAATCGTTTATATTACTTGCAATATATATTATGATTCTCAACTCAACTAATATTATGATGATTGTCATTATCGCTATTCACATCATAACTATGGCTAATAACTATCGAAGATATAACTATTGAAAAACCTACTATCGCTATATCCAATATTAAACTAGTGCTATTATCAACTGTAAAATATCAGGTATTGATTATATATGAACTATTAAACTGTTGATAGCATCTATTAACTGCAAACCATTTAACAATTAACATCTGTAGTTAACATCTATTAACTATTAACATCTGCAGTTCTTATAACCATTGATAGTATTAACTATATAATTGATATATTATATATACCCTCTGGCAATTTAACATAACTATGGGAAATCACAATTTTTAATGGGAAAATCCACTATAAATGGCCATTTTCAATAGCTATATATATATAATTATATATATACTATAAGAACTTGGGCCATCTGCCCCACGACCTCGGCAAGTCACGTGTGCCAGGCCATTGGACAGCTCCAGTCCTTCCAGCTGCAGTTCTTCACCGTTTCCTGCGTCACGCGCTCGCCGCTCAGCACGTTGAAGTACAGCACCTGCCATGGACATCATCCAGGGGATCATCCACTGGGAACCCCATCTTTTTCATCAACCAACTGGGGTTGGTTTAGCAGACACTGCTCTGCAAAAAGCTTGTGGAAACAAAAAAAAAACATTCAGGCCTGGCCATCTTTGGAGTTGGTCATCAAATATGTTCCCTCGGCGCTGCACTGCATGTGGGTCACCGAACTGGTGTTGCCTGGCGCCGTCATGACTGTCACCAATTTGCAGCAATGGGTTGTACCAATGACTTGTCATGAACCAGTAAACCATCCCCAAGTGGAGGTTTGTTGGGGTCGTTTTCCGGGCTGCACCGTCATCTTTGTCCTAGGCTCCCATGCCTTACAAAGATATAGAAAGCCACCCCATGGACTATCTGGTGTCAACCCATCCCATCCCAAAATCTGGGAGGCCCAGCTCTTTAAGCATCCCTTAAATCCTGTGTCAATATGGCAGTGGGTCAAAACCTTGTACCCCTGGTGAACATCAAAATAGCTGGTAAATGGATGTTCATCCCCCTAAAAATGGTATGTATAGGTATTGATCCATAGCCATATCCCATCTGGGTGTCTTGACCATCAGGGGTCCAGACTCCGCTACGCCGCTACGCCCTCGCCTTTCAGAAGTCTCAGTGGCGACTTGGAACTACTAGAGCTGCTGAAGATGTAGACCGTCTGATCCCAACTGCCAACCGCCAGCATGTCGTCCTGCCAGGTGGGTTTTTCCAATCAACTGCTTAACTGGGCTACTCTACAGTACTTAAAGGGGTCCGTAAGTTTCAGGCATACCGACCAGCATACCCATTTTCATTCCCACTGCCTGTTTTTGAATTGCGGACACACCAGTGCCATGGACACATGGCCGTTTGCTTTCTCTAAACCTCTCCATCCCACCATTCACCCCTTCCTACCCCTCCCAATGTGTATCCCAGCATGGTTAGTCTGAGATAGTCTGAGGCAACCGGGGTATCCGATAAACATGAAGCAAGGGATTTCATCAGATTAAATAAGCAGTGAGTTAAGCCAGTTTCAGCCAGAAGTCGCTCAGCCAGAAGTCGCTCCATTTTAACATCTGTGATTCTTGGATTTGCTCAAGGAACCCCAAAAAAACTATAGATTCCATAGTCACTAGTCACTAGTCACTAGTCGTAGTGGATTTCCCACTGTAAACATCGAACTCAAAAAAATCCTCCGCAAAACATCAGAATTCCCCAAGATCCATCCCATCCATTCCCATCCCATAGCCGCCATAGCCATAGCCATCCCCCGGGTCCAAGAAACACAGCGCCGCCAGGCGCTCCGCCCCTGCCCGGCGCCGGCCGCCCGGCACCGGCTTCAGGGCGGGGAAGGAGAGCAGCTGCAGCTGGCCATCGCCGAAGCCACAGGCCAAGAGGCGCCCGGAGGAATGGAAGGCTAAGGAAAAGATGCCCCTCAGTTGGGAAAACTTTGATTTGAGATCATTGAAATATGTTATGATTCAGTTATGATAGTCAATGTTGGAAATGTAGGGCTTATCCAATGAGATCAATGAGGAAACTGGCATTCGGGGTTTGCTGCTTGATCTTGCCTGAATGAATTGGCTGTGGTTAGACCTTGGGTAATATCCCAACATATCTGAGCTAGTCGGGGTTATAAGCTGCTTTTTTGGAGCAGGTTGAATCATCGACCTCCATTCGCCAACGGACAGAAAAATCCCTATGATAGGTATGATAGGTATCCTATGGTTCATGCAAGGTCCCCGGCCATCCTGCCCCCTAAAAACCAGTGATCTACGTCGAGGCGCGACTGATCCTCCTCAAACTTCAAGACGCGACCCACCTCAACGGTTCCAACATCTTCAGTCTTCCAGTGACCCAACCAGGTACCTCCAATTTGGTTTCTTTCAAGTGCTCAGAATTTTTAGTTCTTCGGCATTAAAACCATTTACCCTCCGGTAAACTAACATAGCTATGGAAAACGGCCATTTATAGATGGTTTACCGATTAAAAATGGTGATTTTCTACAGCTATGTTAAATTACCAGAGGGTAAAATGAGGGCCCAAGATGGTCATTGAAATGGTTTGAACACATGCTGGTAACGATAATGATCAGATCGCTGAAGGCTGCACCATTGCTCGACATTCTTGCAATTGTGCTCATCTTACGTTACAAGGAATTGTGATGCCCCTGGCATGTCTTGTTGAGCTGTTGGTGCTTTCACATGATCTTATTCATGGCGCTGAAAGTGTAAATAATGAACATAGTCTACAATAAAATCATATCGTGTCATGTTCAAGGCCTATTTCATTCTTCTATATATCACAATTTTGCCGTTGCCGGCCACTGGCAATACCGAGTTGCCACTGGCTGATGTTCATTGACATCCCAGAATCGAATCGTCGCCTCGGAGCACGACAAACGCAGCCTTCTTCCATTGGGTCGGTTTCAGCAAACATCCACAGTAAACAATGGTCTTAACCACTGAATGTAAGGGAGTCACTGTCAATCTTTCCTTCATCTAATTCTGGGATGCTGGTTTGTCTTGCTTCCGACAATATTGGTGCTGCATCGGTGGACACCTGTCCATATTTATGCCATTCTGAGCAACTTCAACGTCCAAAATCCCCATTACGCCATTTATGCAATGGCTCGTTTTCATATTGATACCAGTCATCACATATAACTAGGGCCTTCCAGGCTTATTGTGGTATAGCCTATAGTAATCCCCATAATATCATTAAGCAGTGCCACCCCTACAACAATCATCAACAATCTGCGAACCAAAGTATTTTGGGCAGTGTCCATCTGAACCATCAACCAATGGTTGGGAAGGCTGGGTAACTACTCAGCTGAGCAATGTCATTTCATTACACTGGTCACTGGTGATTCCCATGGTGGACACAAAAGAAAAGAAAATATATTGGTCTCATACAACCCCATAACATAAATAAGCATAACGTGTAACCCCTATTTTAACCATTGGATTATAACATATTATAACCCCCGTAACATAACTTATGAAACCTCCAAATTGTAACCATTCAACCAGGGGGTTCACCGGCCACTCCTCAGCCGTCTCCTCATAACCGGTCCGTCCATCACCGCCGAGCTTCGTCTTGCGCGCCAGCAGTGGCCAAGAGTTTCATCTGAGGCTCCTGGCGAGGGTAGCCATCAGATGCATGATGAGTAGCCGAGTAGCCATGGATTCCCTATCGATGTAAAAATATACAGTAAAAAAATTCCCCATGGAATCTGAATATAAATAGGCCAGGCCTTTTTGAGGGGTTGTTTTAGTGAGGAAAGGTCATGAAACCTACCTCCAGTTTTCACTCGAACCATGATATCCCCAATGTGCAACAAGACAAGCAACCCTGTATCAATGCTCAAGTAAATACCAAGATCAATTCCCAATCACGTTGGATATACCCCAAATGTGAAGGAAACATACTTATATATATATATACATATGTTATATATGTACATATCAAAATCAAATCATTGAATCCCCATCATGTCCCCATTGCATTTTCATTCTATCCATTTCTATCCCCAGAAAAAAAATGATACATTCTATGGGGATATGACTCGGGGATATCGAACTCTAAGTTCATGGGGATATATTCCCATGTTTTCCCCATCATCTATAATCTCAATATACTCATATATCTATATCTACGTATAATATTGTATATATATATGGGGATAATCATGATAGATAATCGTGTTTCTATATCTTTACATAAATATATATTATATATATGTGCAGTAAGCATCTCTATCCATCCGGATAACACATAGTGTTTCACGAAACTGAAATAAGGCCTTGTTCTTTCGCTGACCCGTGACAGGCTTCGTCAGTTCCCCAAAGTGCAACATGCGCAACCCACAAAACAGGGCACCTGCCAATGACCCGGCGAAAAGATACAAAAAACACCTACATCAACACATGACATGAAATAGCTACACTACACTCTTTGATTCCTAAGGAGTTCAGTCGGACTGGTGAGCACTTTCCGGTTGGCCGGTGGGCAAACATCAACCGTCGGGGATCTAATCCTGCCTTAATAATCATTCCAATGATGTCGCGTGAGCTCGTCTCAGTATATCCAAATATGTGTATGTATTTATATATATATCATATATTTGTTTAAAAAATAAGAATACATATATATATATATAGTTGTGTGTGTGTAGATATACGGATCTGCAAATTTGTATATATGATGTTTTATATATATATGTAGAACTGTATACACGTCTATCCCAAAATATCCCCGATGAAGCATCGCATATCTTGCCCCCAAGCTGTCCGGATGCACTGCCATGGCAGTCACTGCTCCCGTGTGCGACAGCTGCAGCAGCTGCTTGACCCTGTGACCGTGGGAGCTCATGGGCAAGATCAGCTATCAAAAATGGTGAAAATTGAGAGTTAACCATTTAAAATGGGGAGAGAATGGGGATGTCATGGGGAGATCATGGAGAATATGAATATATATATATATATATAATCTTATCTTATATTGTTTTATAAGTATATTTATAGTTATACTTAAAATTATAAATATAATTATTAGTATAATTATCATTATAGTTTTTATTGCATTATATTATATTGTATTATACTGTATTATATTTTAACTATGATTATACTTATTATTATATTAAACTATAATACAATATGTATATATTATTGTTTATATATTTTGTATATTATAGATATTGTATATATTATTTATATTAAATTATATATATATATATATATATTATAAATATTCTATATATATATATTATACTATATATTATATTATATATAGTATTTTATATTATATATAGTATGTTATATATATATAGTATATCATATATAGTATATGATATATAGTATATGATATATAGTATATTATAAATATAGTATATTATAAATATAGTATATTATAAATATAGTATATTATATATACGTATATATATATATATTATTATGGTTATTATTATATGTTATATATTATGAAATGTGTTATATATATACATGTGTGTGTTTACCGTTTAGAATGGGGACCGTTATGAACGAATGGGGAAATCATAGAAAATATATGTATATGTAAACATGTAACATATACATATGGATATGTATAACCAAAAATATCATCGACATTGCATTTTAAGTTTAGTATCATGGGAAAGCTTTGAAATCCAATGCTTGGCAATATTTTAATTATATTTCAAAAAAAAGGAAGCTAATCGATTTTGAAAAAGAAAAATTAATATTACGGGAAACTTCTCACCCCATTACAAAATGCCTCCTACAATAACAATAATTACTTTACTTCGTGTGATCCCCTGCATGAAATTTATACATTTCGTTGCTGGCAAATCTTCTGGTGTTCTATCTGACATATCTTCTGGTATTTTATCTGGCATTCTATCTGGCATATCTTCTGGCATTCTACCTGGCATATCTTCTGGCATATGTTCTGGCATATCTTCTGGCATTCTATCTGGCATTCTATCTGGCATATCTTCTGGCATATTAT
>Ga0126342_10006114_pt1 | contig 21268 bp, 15 predicted proteins | sample Cyp1metagenome_FD_92528 | JGI IMG/M metagenome (GOLD analysis project Ga0126342, IMG submission 92528) | Coral microbial communities from Lord Howe Island, Old Settlement Bay, Australia - Cyphastrea 1 metagenome | ecosystem: Host-associated > Invertebrates > Cnidaria > Coral ...
CTATGTTCAATGTGCTATTACCTTCAATTTATCTTCATAACGGATCAAATCCGCCACCCGCTCTGACCACTATGTTCAATGTGCTATTACCTTCAATTTATCTTCATAACGGATCAAATCCGCTACCCCCTCTGACCACTATGTTGATTGGGATTTTCAACTTATCTTCATGAGCCACCCCCCTGACCACTGTGTTGAATGAAATATTACCTTCCACTTGTCTTAATAAGGGACCAATTCCGCCACCCCCTTCTGACAACTAATGTTGAATGGGTAGAAAAAACTTTGCGGCCTGCAGCTCAGGACATTGCATTGCTGATAAAATTTAATCCCATACGCTAGCCATCCTAGCGATCGAAAAACTTTCCCAGTTCTGTGCAAGAGATTGCCTTGCAGTTTCCCATCCAGGTTTGAAGTTTCCGTCTCCAGGGTGGTTTCCAAAGCAAGGTTTGTAGTTTCCGAAGCACCGGTTTTGGTTTCCGATTCGCCGGTTTTACTTTCTGCTTCACGGCTTGGCCTATATATATAATACATACATGTGATATAGGGGGTACCAGTATTGAACATTTTGGGGATCAGATTAATGATGTCTCTTAAGAATATCAGTGACAGCAACATCTGGGGCAACTCCTCTGGCACTTCGTTTCGCGACTAGGCGAATGATCGCCGTCCCGGACGCGACGGATGAGATCCTACAAGATTTGGATGACATGGTGAGAGCTGTGCCTTGGCGATGCATCCCGGCCGGGGATCATATAGACACGAGGATCAATGCTAGAGAATACCAAATTCATTAAACGAAAACACATAAATTCATCCAAATTCACATGAGATGTTAGGTTTGGAGAGGTGTCCAATCTGTTCCGGACACCTCTGACATCTGTTTCAGAGGTCCTTCAGAGATCAGCGGATGGATGATCCAGAATTGACATCCAAATGGGAAGACTCTCAGCATAGCCATAGCTTGGAAACCAAAGAATCCCAACGAAAGGCCGGGATGGATCGGGATGGTGAAATGAGTATCACTGGACCAAAATGGTGTAGAAAGGGGAGGAATGAGAAGAGAAAGCCTCCAGATCGTGGCACTGGATGTTCAACCGAGGTCCAACATCCAGTGCGAGGACTTTTCTTGCGTTACTTCCTACTCCAAGCAGTCAAGGACACGTTCCAGCACTGCCAACCATTCCTGAAACATGAAGCAACCTGCTGATGACCAGTGCTCTGAGAGCCGCCACTTGCACCACCTAGCCAGAGCTTTTTGCCCTGCTTGCGTGGCAGCCCCACGGTTTTTTTTTGGAGTATATTAGCATATATTAGTATTGGAATTTCTTCGTATCCTGGTTATGATCTATTGAAGGCTGTTAAATCTTTGCTTTTGGACAGAACCTGTGTTTGAAGGACAAACTGCCTGTGCTGCAGAGCGGAATGATGGGTGCTTTGCCACGGGCTCAGAGAACCCAGAGACCTCACAGATCTCACAGAGAGACACCGAACCGCCCGTGTGAATTGGTCACCCTTTTGCGTGCCTGAGGAAGTTTTTGCTTGGTACTTTCAAGGAGGTTGTCATCCTTTGGCAACACCTGCGGGTAGAGGTACGGCAATGTTCAAGTCAAATGGTGAACGCCAGAAACGACCATCAAGCAGTCTGAAGTCTTATTTGAATGTTTTTCCCGAACAGTGTGGTCAGCCACACTACTAGTAGGGGTTCTTACGGTGAGACTTAAGGCCTGGTGTTCATTCGAGGTGGTATCATACGTGTGCGCCATTTTTGATGACCCTTAGATCACAAAAGTTCCTTTCTCTTCCGTTTTTGACGGAAGTCTCGCACGAAACGGTTGCCCGCGGACCTCTGTTCCGAAAGGCTCGTTTTACTGGCGCGCCGTGCTCGTTTTTTGACCCACGTCCATTTCGTGCAGGCACTTTGGCCTTGTCAGATCGCTCTCGTTGTGGGTGCTCATTTTGACGATCAAGGAGATCTTGCGCAGAGATCTTGACAAGAGGCCTTTCAGAGATCTTACCAAGAGAGCTTTAAGACAGCTTCTACAGAGATCTCATAAAGAGATCTTGCCAAGAGACTTCTTGTAGAGAGCTTGTACAGAGATCTTGCCAGGACACCTATTATGGAGATCTTGTACAGAGACATTGCATAGAGATCTGTTGCAGAGATCTTGCCAAGAGGTCTCTTAGATAAATCTTGCCAAGAGAGCTCTTATAGAGAGCTTGTACAGAGATCTTGCCAGGAGACCTCTTATAGAGATCTTGAAAAGGGACCTAGTGAAGAGAGAGCAGAGATCTTGCTGAGAGATCTTTTAGAGAACTTGAACAGAGATCTTTCTTTGTGATCTCTTACGAAGATCTTTTTGTGGAGATCTCTTATAGATACCTTGTACCGATAGCCTTACACAGGCATATTGCACAGCAGCTTCTACAGAGAGTCAAGGAGATCTTGCGCACGATCTCATACAGAGATCTTCACAAAGGGAGCTTGCAGAATCTAACCTGGTATCTCCTCTTCCAATGAACACCATGCTTTCGCTACTAGGGTCGCTCTTGTCCTGCTAGCTTGCAGCCACTCATGATTTTGGGTCATTCCACCTTTCCCTTTAGATTTGGGGTCGCTTGCCGGGGTAATTTTGATACCCGGTATGCTGATCTAAATGATCTGATGTATGACAAATTGAAACCAGGCCAAAGCTGAGAATGACGCCAGAACCTTGGAAATATGCCATGTTTCGCCAGCACTATCCATCTTGAGACTGTGCCCAATGCCCTCAATGCCCCCAATGCCCCCAATGCCCAAGGCTTGGAAACTGGATGACCATCGCTTCTCCTTGCGACTCTTGTTAGGCCTGGCGGCATCTATCATCATCTATCATTTATCCTTATCCAATCGCCATAATGATAATGATTATAATAATAGTATCTATCGCGATATCTAAACCATGAGTTGTTGTTCATTCTTGCGTATTACGTGCATCAAAAATTATCAAAACATATCAAACTATTTCAAACTATCATCCATTTTTTTTTCCAGATTTGGCATAGTCAAATTCTTGATCCAGACAGCATCGATCTGTCGCCTCATGAACGAACAGCATCAGGTGCTCATTTGATGGAGATCTCCCGCTTGGAGGGACTTACCACCGCCTTGTATGCGGAGGCGAAACATGTTCCGTCAGAGTTCCGTCCACATGATGTATACTGTATACACACACATAACACATCATAATACTATATGTAATGTATATTTATATAGTATACAGTATACATATATCATTGTATCGACACACACACACACACGCCTATATATATATATAACACACCTACAATTAGATGCATGTCCTATGTTTTGTGCAACTATAGATATTATGTTATCATGTGCATATAATTGCATATACACATAGCTACATATGAATGTTTGTCCATGTATCCATTATGGGATAACTAAACCCAACCTTCCCAAACAATTGGTATTGCTTCAACGGCTCCGGCATTTGCTTCAGGTTGTGCTCCCTGAACTTCTGAACTTGGTCCCTGCCTGTGAAGATGCAGCTGGCCAGGCGAGTGCGAGTCGATTTTCAACAAATTGGGATATACTGGGGAGTAAACCAACCATCAATGGGGATATCATGGGGGTACATCATGGGGAACACATATATACATATATACATATATATATATGCACACATATGCATTATAATGGCATATTATATGTAATAATGATTAATGATAGGAATATTTGGCCAACACTTTTCTTTTAAATACCCTCCAGCCCTCCAGTAATGAAACCTGGCAAGGGACAATCAACATGTGTCAGATATATAGGTAAATCATCTAAATGGGTTATTTTCCATGGTTCTGTGAAATTACCAGAGGGTATCCCCCGGTAAATTTAAACCAAGATAACTATGAAAATCCAGTTTTTTTCCTTGAACATAATCTACGGTGCATTTTCCATATCTGGGTAAACCAGTTTCAGAGTTGCTGCGGAAATATGATGGATGACTTGAAAAAAATGGTCATAGTTTGTCATGCCCGGAGATTCGGCAAGTCATTGGATGATCATGGCAGATGGGAACTTGTGCTTTCGATGCAGCCACTGTCGACCAAGTCACGCTGGCCGTGAATCACGGTGCCTAAAAGGGGCAGGCCGTGTTTCCCAGTTGCGCTGCGGACTCCACCACCGGATGCCCATCATCAAGGAAGAACGATTGCGGACGTGCGCCAAAGGAATGCCAAGATGCGTCCTGATTATTGATGATGTTTGCATACAATTCAAGAAATTTGTCATGGTTCACCCTTTTCCATTTTTTCAAGCTTTTGATGTCCTTGTTCGCAATTCCTCTTGGGCAGGTATGATCCACAAGCTTTCAAGTTCGATAGAATGAAAGAGGAGGTGGCAGATGCCATGAAAGAAGATTGGAAGAGAGTGTCCCTGCCATGTTTACTTGTCGGACAGACTAGATTCCACGTTTGGTGCGATGGTCCAGCATTAGATAACCACCGGAACCTCACTTCTGAATAGTTCTGATGGCTGTAAGATGGCGTAAGCATTTGCAAGCTCTGCGGCCTGTGCGGCCCACTCCTCTGCTGGACAAGTGGTTTCTTTGGAAGCTGCCAGGATACTATCGATGATGCGAAGAAACGTGCAATTACCACAACTGCCAATTACGATGAGTCTGCACCACAGTGACTTCCACCAGATGTAGATACCAAGTGAAATGCTTGCGGAAGGATGGCCATTAAATCAGAAGCAACATGTCAGCATTCTCAGCTTCCAAGGTTCAAATCTCGCGTAGCAGGCTGCATGCTAAAGCCAATTCACAAGAACGAGTTCAACGCTCCTGCGAAGTTTTCGTTTAACAGGCTCCCTACTGAACTTGTCTTGCAATGTTGTGAGTGGCCTCACCACAAGTGACATGGAAGGCAAGTGGAGAAAAGCCATTCTCCATACTCCACGAATGGAGCAGTGCCAGTAGCTCAATGGTAAGACATGATAGGATACGTAGATACAGACACTCCGGTAAAGATCCTGGCTTCTCAGAACAAATGAAAAGGAAGAAAGACTTCGACAGCTGCACTATGTGATGCTATCGAGTGTCAACATGTTGATATGATATTTGGGTTCGAGGCCTACAGCGCTTGCCGAAAGAACACATAAAAGCAGCAGCAAAGGAGGCAGTCTACTGCGCGGAACGGTTTACCTGAAATGATTCTGTATGCTGCTGAAATCAGGTATCCTAATATGATACCATTAAATGTTTGTCAATGTATACAGTAAATATAACATGTGAAGTCATAATGATATATCGTCTCGTATATCTTTTTTAGTGTTGTTATATGTTGTCATATCATCTTTCGTCCTTCGACCATCGATTCGCACAACCGGCTGGCAGACATCCGAAGCATTCGGGAGCTTGACAAAGAGCTGCGGCGGCAACGCACGGCAGAGGCATGGGTTTCGCAGGCAAAGTCAAATGTAATTGCTTAATTTTAAAATCTTTTTGCTGTGTATAGATGTATATAGGACCTCCTCATCCCTCATTCCCATGAAAATTATGGAGCCCAGCCATTCCATCCACTGGTGTGAATCACCATTTTCCTATATTTCCCCCTAGTGTCTTACAATTTCCATGATTTTCCACCATGTTTCATCAAATTTCCATCGCTTTTCATCAACTCCCGATATTTTTTTCCATAAAAAGATGCCATACTTCGCCAGGAGAGGGCACAGCTTGTGGTCCAAATGACGTCCGAAGCAGTGCAGCGGATCTTCGGTCGTGAAATGGATGCGGAGGCTCGTTAATCCAGTGAAATGGTGAACATCATTGAAAATCCATAAAATTCCAAAACACGAATAGCTAACTGCTATTGCTACTTTGAAAACTCTGAAAACGAAAGTTGACAGATGCTGATGCGCCTCCAGTGCCGCCGCAGGTCTTTCAAAAGCTGCTTGAAGCCCTTGAGCAGGCGGATGTTGACGTGATGACACAGGGAAAGCTACCCTCTGGTAATTTAACATAGCTATTGAACATGACCATTTATAGTGAGTTTTCCCATTAAAAATGGTGATTTTCCATAGCTATGTTAGTTTACCAGAGGGTAAATCACCCCTTGGAACTGGGGATCTCGTCGCCAAAAAGAGTGTGATCCGTCACGCTTAGATCTGCAACGAGAGGCAGACAGAGCTGCAGTGCCAGAAGGAACTGCCAGAAGGTTTCTCACAGACATGGCAACGTGGAAGCCTCACTTCAGACAAGATCATTGCGGTAACTGCCATCTATCTGGGTAAATTATGGTGAATTATAACAACCTCACCGGAATGATGGTAAGGCTGGTAAGGGTAATTTCAGGTTTGGGAAATATGATCACTTACCCAGATCTATTGTCTTATATTGTTTCACATATGTGGATTTACATGATTCACTACTGGGAACAATCGGTGTTTCTCTCCTTGAGTTTCTCATTCAGCTTGCACATTCAGCTTTCAGCTTGCCCTAAGGCTGTGCCCATCGTCAACTTCTCAAGCGACGGCGTTTTACTCTGCAGAGGCCTGGCCCGCTTTTCAACATCGAAATGCGATGAACAAATGTGATGATTGTAGTGGTCTATATATAAATGACATAAACATGATTATAATTGTTTCTAATGTATGTAGGGTAAACATGGCTAAACAACCAGTACAATAGAACGAAATTAGGAGTACAAAAGTACAGTAAAATACCGTACCTTCGTACTCCTCCGGATCCCGATTCCGCGCGGATTCGGATCCTGTTCTATAATTATTTTTTCTGTTCTATAATTAATATTTCTGTTCTATAATTTCTGGCACCTTGGAGACTGACATATACTTGCATCATTTTATGTATCTTCTGGGACCCCGGAAGAGGTTATTTACATATATTTGCATTATTTTATGTATCTTTCTGGGACCCCAGAAAAAAGTGACACAGAAACCAGAATTATAGAACGGTTTACGCAAAATTAACTATAGACCGGAAAAAAATAATTATAGAACGAAACTATATGAAACTGGTAAATGTGGGAAACAAGGGGGAAACCACAATTATAGAACAAACCAGAATGATAGAACTTCCGTTCTATAATTCTGGCACCGACCATAGATCGATAAACAATGATAAACACACATATATATATATATGTATATATATATACACATGATTCATGAACAATGGTTTATGTCGGTGTATAGCTAAACACCCAGTTGGGTTGTGCATGACCTGGCACAGGAACGAAAACTCATAACGAGACTGCTGGCCCGGGACAAGGTGGGTTTTGGTGTGATTTTAAGATCTGGTGCTCCCAAGTCGTCTTGGCATTCGCAAGAGAAGCTCTGTTATGCTCTGTTTTATGAATTTTTATGCTATCCTTAGGTCGACTCAAATTTCCACACTGCCAAGTGTCTGAAGTTTAGTTTTTAACCTGTTTTAATCATTGGACACTCGCAGAAACGGACACGTTTCTGCCCGTTTCTGCCAGGCTCAAATTGAGGACCCAGAGGTGGTGCGCCTGTGTGCCAGTTGGAGCATCACTCCTTCCAGCTTAGCTGCAGCCAGGACACTTAGCGGGGATAGATGTTTCGACATGGTTTGGTTTCCGAAGTCATGGGGGTACCTCCCAAATCATCCATTTTGATGGGATTTTTCATGAAATAAACCATCCAGCTATTTGGGAACCACCATTCGGCCAAAAAATGGCTTGGAGGTAGACTTGGCAAAGTGCTTAGGGATATATATTTTGTTTTGTTTTTTTTAACCTGCTTTTTTGTCGCCTGATCCATTCCAAGGCGCTAGCAGAGTGCGAAGATGGTGAGGCAACGAACTCATCCGAAGGCTGGATCATTCTGTTGAAACATCGAGTGTCAACTTGTGTCCAGGCTCTTCATGGCAGTCTTTACTCTCCCGGATCATAACTTTCACAAATACTTTCACCTTTGAAACTTTCGGACCGTATGGATCAATCATATTCAATCCTTTGGCTTTGTTTATTAGAAGTGCAATGGGCAAGTGTCAAGCATTGAATCTCAAGCTGTTGAGCTATCGCAGTCCCGCAGGTGCATCTGGTGGTGCCAGCAAAGACCCGAATCCGGAATGCATGGACTAAAAGAGCCGGTCATGGAGAGCTGTCAGATTCTTCCATGTGCAGTGCCATGTATGATCATGTATGCCATGTCCACAGCTGTGGAAGCTCCGTTTCCTTCGCCAGGCATACTTGCTGCAACTGATCGTTGAGGCGACAACATCGTAGGGAAATGCAAATTTGGCTGGACACATGCTGTGTGGGGCTGGGTCAGACCATGGTCAAATCCAGTTGTAATACCATTTCTCAGGGATGAACATACATGTGCTGTTTACCAGCTATTTTGAAACTGTGAGCAGCGCCAGGGCAACGGTGGTTTGAAGCCATTCCCAGGAACTGCACCAAGAAACACATGCAGGTTTTTGCGGACGTCTATCATCTGGACACCTTGGAGAAAATCCTCTCCACCTGTGCGCAGGTCCGATGCCAGGGTAGTGTTGAAGGTCCAGTTGTAGTCTTTCGAATACAGTAGCAGAATGAATGACGTTCAAAGCAACACGACAGCTTTGTTTAGCAATGTTTCTGCTTACTGGGGCGATATTTGCACGTTGAGGTATGTAGTATTAGCTCTGTCCTACCAGTTTCGGTGTGCATCAGCCAATAGCTCTGGAACCACTTTCCTTTTTCAATTATTCCACTAACGATGAGCACCCCCATCAGATGAACTTTCGCAGTCGAAGCTCTTTGGTAGATCATGGATCCGTGACTTTCAGAAAAAGCAGTTTTCAGTTGCATCGTGCTAAGCAGGACACCTGAAAGATTGTGAAAGATTGAACGATCCTTTATATACAGTAATTGTTTGTCAGATTGGGTTGTACAATTTGTTGAGGATGCCAGATGATTTGACACAGCTCTGGATTTCCAGTCAGCTACCTCCAAGGTGCATTGGTCCGTCGACTTAAAACCTTTAACGTGGCGATCCTAGCCCGGAAATCAATGAGTCACCACAGATCTGAGTCATTCTGTGAAATTTCTGGTTCTTGTAGCATCAAGATCATCAACCCCCCTCAAGGACCCTTTAAAAGGGTCAAAGATGTAACCTACAACAACTTATTCGCGAGCTTGTAGCAATTCCTGAGCGATTCTTGAGCATTCCAAAATTTGGTGGCGTTGTCTTCACGACTGATGGGCTTTCCACATCTTTCCACTGGATGTTTCATCAGGCAGCATCTTCTAAGAAGACTGACCAGCTTTCTTGCGGACAGCAGCCGATCTGGTCGGGCACTCAATCGGCCGATTGCTTCCAAAGAACTCAGCGGCCCCAAAATCCATCCCCAATCCCCGTTCTATTCATTCCCGATCCCCCGAATTCTCCGATCCCCATACCGATCAGCCACCCCTCGATGCTCACAGGTGACGGGTGTGCGGAGATCAGCCCGCGCGATGTGTCGCTCCGGCTTGTTGAATGGCGTTCTTGCAGTTTCTTCACCATGGCAGTGGCCCAAATGGCCCAAAGGCTGCGATGTTTGGTAAGATCAAAACCTCCAATTTCGACTGGGCTCGACAGGTTTGGATTCTTCCATTCACACCTCAAACAGCTGCACGGTCGCCCGCGGACATCCGTCAGAAGCTCAGCAAGACCATGCTTACAGGTACCGTGTCATTGACTAAGCCTGAAGGGAAACTATCGCTATTGATGTACCATTTGTTTGTTGGGTTTGAATGCTTTTGACACTTCACTTTCCTGGGAAATCCTGGAAGATTTGGACGGTACATGACATGATACATGCACTGAAAGCATCTGGCATTGTTTTCGATCACCTTACAACTCACATTAATTATTTTTCTGGTTATAAAATGGTTTTCATTTCTCCCTGCGACATCTTAGCCATCGCTGGTGTCTCAGGCAACCCCTCTGAGCTCTTTGCTCGAGCTGCAACTGGACTGGTTCGGTTTGTTCAAAAGTTGGGTACCTCTAAACTGCAATGGTTCATCATGGTTCATCATGGTTCATCATGGTTCATCATGGTTCATCATTTCTTCTCTTTGAGGACCACCACTTTTGGGGTATGCCATGGTCAGTATGCCACGGTATAACCAATTTTTGTCAAAACCATGTGTGGTTCAGGTTTCACTTGGCGGTAGTGTCGCTGAAACCAGGAGCTTTGCATGTACGTCCTGGCTCTAAACACAGGTGCGACCCTCAAAACTCATGCAGATCAGGTTGTCAGCAAAGTTGTGCCGAGTCGGAAAGTGTGCACCACAGTTCTCAATTCTCAACACAGATCAGGCACCTAGAAAACACACTAATGTTGTTGTATGTTGTTGTGGTGTTCCGCTATGCTATGGACATCTATGGACACAGGATTCCATACAGGAACTCGTTTTTTCAGCCTGTGACAAGGCCAGGACTCATGCATGGAGCTTCTGCAGAGCACAGTTGCTCTTCTCCAAGCTCCAGGTGCCAGTGCCAAGTCGCCCCTGGTAAATCAGCTGATGTCGAAATGGGAGGAGAAGCATCCCACTTTGGATGATCTAAATTTTCAAGACTGACAAGTATATAACATATGTAATAATCATGAATTATTCTGAATAACCCATCATCATAAATCATCATCAGCTGAACTTGGACATATTTGATGATGATGATGATGATGATTTATGATGATGATAAATCAGCTGATGATGATTTTCCAATAATTATCATTATCTATTTTCTACCACAGTTGTTCTCTGATAAACATCTGCTGAGGCGTGCCTTCTCCCTTGGAGCCGAAGCTGGCAGAGGCTGCCCAGGGTATCCCAGGGTGCACGTTTTTTAACGCGAAAAACATACGGGACACATGTGGTATCTGAAATAGTTGCTGAATGCAATTTAAGGCAACTTAGGCAGATGGAATTGAATAGAATTGATGATTTGCACTAATATTTGCACCATGATCACATGGAGCATGGCGAGACGGAACCAACCAGGGCTCATTTGTTCGTGTTGCATGACCCAAATCTCCCATGGAGCAATGAAACAGCGGCAAGTTGCCCCAGGCAGTCGTGGATCTAATGGCAGCTCCACTGACGCAGGAGAAATTTGTTGATTCGACTGGGGTTTGTCAAATCTTAGGGGAAGTCATGGAGCATATAGGAGAGCCTGGCCTCAGCTGTTTTGGCCATGCCATACCACAAGTCGCTTCTGGTGTGAAGCTCAGACATGCACCTGCTGGATGCTTTGGGTTTGATGGGTTTGCCCCATTCTTTGTTTTCGCGGACGGTGGTCCGTCTTCGTGCGCATTTTTGAGGCCATGATGTCACGCAAGATGCAAGCTCGAGCAGCTTTGGCGGTGGCACCGAGCTCAGTGGGTCTTGCAGAGCCTTGACTTTGGGGTGGATGGTTGGAAGTGTGGTGGCTGTTATGTGACATATGCGACAGAGTCATGTGCTTAAAATGTGCCAATCTTTGTTCAGGTATCAGCTCTGCTAGCGGGAGATGTCTCTGCCTGAGATTTGATATATTTGATCGTGATTGAACACGCCTCAATCATCGAGCCATGACATCTCATGACGTTTGCTTCGCTTTGAGGTGAGCATGCGAGACTGCGAAACAATCCAAAATCTCTTTGCGTCAGACACTTCAGCTTTCTTTGGATAGCGCGGTTTCGGTGCCAACAAAAATTGGGAGATATAGAATCTCAACATATCTCAACAATATATGGGATTATTGGGGAATATTGGGGATCATGGGTGATTTGCCCTTCCTTCAATGACCTGTTTCTTTGAGGTTGACCGACACCCTTTTGCGCGACGAGACCGGTCGAGATTTGGGCGAAGATTTAAGGCCAACTCGTTGGAGCGAGTTGTGACTGGGAAGTTGACAATCATAGTACTGTGCTTCAATAAGTACCCTCTGGTAAACTAACATAACTATGGGAAATCCCCATTTTTAATGGGTAAATCCACTGTAAATGGTGATTTTCCATAGTTATGCTAGTTTACCAGAGGGTAAGGGAAAAAGTCATACATAATACAGATTAATACAGATTTGTAGTCTTCAATTATGGGATATAAATTGATACAACTGTGCTTCAAATCCTGCAACTTCATGCAACTTCTGTTGAAAATAGTTGAAACATGTCGAACCATGTTGACATATGTTGAAACAATCAACCTCCAAAAAATCAAATCAAAAAGTGACACAACATATCAACACATCCAACGGATCAAACAAACTCATGAAGAAAAACACACAACAAACATCAAAACCCCCGTGTTTTTGGGACATCGTCAGGCACTTGGAGCACGACCCGGTGGTCTTTCGAACTGAGCAGGAGACTATGGCCCAGTTGATCCACCAGGCTCGGATGGGCGGTTTACTGGATCCAACTGCGATAGCTGGGGGATGCTGGGGGAATACGAACCAAAAGTCTTCAAATTCGAACTAAATCATGGAGCAAATGTATTGCAAATGTATTGCAAATGTGTGATCATAAGCAAGTGTATCCAATTCTAGTGATTCTAGTGGAAAATGATTGAAGCATGAGGATCTTCACTATCACCGAGTCTTCACCATGGGATGGAGACGAAAGCCATCGGAACCATCGGATCCAGCTGGACAGGTCCGGCAAGATGATCCCAAGATGGTCTTTGAGATGCTTTCAATGCTTTGGGAGTATTTCCAACAGGCGGGGCGCTTAAAGTGCTTTATGCATCTTTATGCTGTACAAACATGTAAAAACCATCCTGAAATCATGGTGAAATCATGGCTTTATGAGGGGGGCAGAATGGTGCCAGAAGTTTGGCATTGTGGATCCATTTTTTTTGGCAGGGGGGACCACACCGAATCATCTATACAGTTCCGGCTATGGTGGCAGCTGTGCTTCAATTAGCCCCAACCTCAGGGAGCTGCAGAGTCGACCCCATCAGCTGACTAGAGATATGCTGAGGTCGGACGGCTTGGGTCTGAAACGCCCTGGGCCTTGGTTAGTCAAAACTAAAGCACCAACCTAGCGAAACCTACCAGTTGCTTGACATTGCTTGACCAACCACTTCAGCAAGGCCGCTAGGATCCGCTAGGCTTTTTTCACCAGTTTCAGGTCGGATCAGGCGGTTGAGATCCTTGACTTTACGCCTGGAAGCCAAGCGCAGATCACTGCATCACTGGATCATACTGGATCATACTGGATCATACTGGATCACTGGATGCCGGGTGATTTTGACAAACCCTGGAAGAGGCATACATTGTGCACCAGCCTGGGAACCTTGGCCCCGCAGGAGCAACTAAACAGATCAATGTGGGCAGTTGTGTTCGCTACAAAGCATTCCTAGATGGGACAGGAATATGACCAAGGATATATAATCTAATGATGGTACATACTAATAGTCATAATCCATACTAGTTAATAATTTACTAATATAATTGACCAAGGAATTGTAGGAGACTGTGTGGAACCAGCAACACGTGGAGATTATGGTTAACTTTACCGTTGCAAACTTTACCGTTGCTGGTTGGGCCACACTTGGCCTTCTCATGTTTCCTGAAGGAGTCCGTGCGCCTTTGGTTGCTATCTGCAGCTTGTGCCGACAAAGTAGCGGCAAAAGCAGAGAAAGTTGCAGAGTGTGTGCCTTAGGCCGTCATGGACTGAATATCTGAATCTCCACAGTCTAACCATATCGAACTCATGTGAGTGGGTCCGACAACGGTGAAACATATGTTCCAAATTGTTCCATTGGATTTTGCGGTAATTACCTTACTTTCAGACAAAGCGAATCAATGTCCCTGGCCCGTGACTGGTTTTTCGTCGCATGCGTGAAACAATTCTGGGGGCATCACCGAACTCAAAATAGTTGAGCCGCTCAGGTTAGTCCGACGAATCTCGAGGCAGTGGCTCCGAGAGTATGTATGGGTAGATCATGGTTGATCCTGATAGTTTTGATTAGTCTTGTGGAATGCTAAAGTCGGTCTGTTGGTACCTTGAAGATGAAGGGTTGAGGGCAGAGGGAGACCAACGTCCTGCTAGCTCGCGCCATTTCGATGGCAGTTCCATCGACAATGTGCTCATCTGTTTGGACCAATACATCCCAGAGCAGGAGGCAGGATGTTGATTGCCAGTGTGCCAAAGGTTTCAATTGTTCATACAGAAAAGCATGGCACAGAAAAGCACATAACCACTTCCAGCTCGTTTTGCACTACAATTCCATGATTGAAAGATGACATCATCCAAGCGCATCATATAATGTACAGTAGTACCCGGGCAAGCCGGGGGCGGATATTTCAAAAATGAAACACCTATAGCCATCTATAGCCTATAGAGCGGGACAAAACATGTGCCTATAGGATGTGCGCAAGCCTTCTGCGCTTTGCAGCAACATGCAGCAACAATCTCTTGACATCTCCGTCCAGGGACATCTCTTTTCAAGGTCTGATTCTTTCTCATTTCATCTGAACTCATCTCATCTGAGCTCATACAAGCTCTTCTCATCTCAACCCACGTAATCTTTTCCAATCTCATCTCATCTCATCTCCTGTCTTCTCAGCTTTCTTCACCTCATCTCATGTCCTTTCATCTCCTTTCATCTCCTTTCATCTCCTTTCATCTCCTTTCATCTCATCTCATCTCTTCTCTCCTCTTCTCACATCTGCAAAGCTCTTCTCAGCTGTTCTCACATGTTCTCAGCTCATCTCAGCTCTTGTCAGCTCTTCTCACCTCATCTCACGCTCAGATCATCTCAGCTCTTCTCTGGCCCAAAACCTGCTCCAAAACCGGATCTCGGCGCCAAAGCCAAAAAAGTTCGATTTTGAAGCCTATTTGAAAGCAAACGTAACAGGAAAATGGAACATGCCAAAAACGAGAAACATGATCAAAAACTAATCGTCGCAGCTTTGGCGCATGCACGCCAATGCGATTTGCAAAGCAGCGAGTTGCAAAAGACCATAGAACTACGTGCGCACTAGCGACGCAGAGCAACTGTGATGCAGCCACCCCAATGCACTTTGCAAGCACCAGCTGGCAGGAGACTACCGAATTAAATTGACAAGACAGAAGCTTGTTGGCCAACGTAATTCCCATCCATTCTGCGACCTCTACAAAGAGGATTGCACGGATATCCCAGGAATTCAAGTGGATCGTGTAACCTGCACAAAAAGGATTGCGCGCATATCGGAAGAATTCACATGGATTGTGTAACCTGCACAAAACGGATTGCGCAGACACCCTAGGAATTCACATGGATCGTGCGGATACCCTAGGAATTCACTTGGATCATGTAATATGCACAACAGGGATTGCACCAATACCCTAGGAATTCACATGGATCCTGTAACCTGCACAAAGAGGATCGTTCTGAAAGCTAAGGAATTTACATGGATCGTCGTGTAATCCGCACAAAACGGATTAAGCGGACACCCTAGTAGGAATTCACATGGATAGTAGCAGTAGTAGTAGTAGTAGCAGTGGTGGTGGTGGTGGTGGTCGTCGTAGTAGTAGTAGTAGTGGTAGTAGCAGTAGCAGTAGCAGTAGCAGTAGCAGTAGGGATGTACTTTGTGCAAGCTTTGTAGTACAAAGTACTACCGGGAAGTACTTTGTGCAAGCTTTGTAGTACCAAGTACTACTGGGAAGTGTGTTGTGCAAGCTTTGTAGTACAAAGTGGTAGATACTGGGAAGTACTTGGTGTGCAAGCTTTGTAGTACAAAGTAGTACTGGGAAGTGCTTCGTGCAAGCCTTGTAGTACAAAGTAGTAGTAATGGGAAGTGCTTTGTGCAAGCTTTGTGGTACAAAGTATTTTGGCAAGGCTTTTCTGTGAAAATGCGTGTATGTCTGAAGCTTCTGTGTGCAAAAGCTTTCTGCGCCCAATGGTTTTTTGTGCGAGAGACTTCTCTCTGACAGTAAGAGCTTTCTGGCGTGCAGAACAGCTGAGATGAGTTGAGACGAACTTCGAGGAGATGAGAGAGGTTGATCAGTGCTCGGATGAGACGAAAACAGTTGAGAAGAACTTATTTAGATGACATGTGAGAAGAGATGGGATGAGATGAGAAGAGTTGAGATGAGGTGAGAAGAGGTGAGAAGAGCTCACATGATTTGAGATGAGACGAAGTGTCGAGTGTGAAGTACAAGTGTGAAGTGTGAAGTGCGGGGCGTGAAGCGTGCACTGTGAAGTGTGAAGAAAGTGTTCGCTTGGCGTTGCATGGCGCCGGGGTGACGCGCAGGTCATGTTCTTGGACAACAACAATGCAACAGTCGCACAAAGCACGCACGCACGGGCCTGGCCGGCGCACGACGCATGCAAGTTCTATAGATGAGAAAGGTCTTATATAACCCTAAGGCAACTTCCGCCCCGCCTCGAGCGGGCACTGCTGCTACGTCATTTTACATATTTTTACATCATATTTTACATCGTATTTTACATCATCTTCATCATCATTTTACATCAGTTTTCATCATTTTGCCTCACATTTTTTTTATCGTATTTGACATCATTTTACATCAGTTTATGTCGCACAGCACAGGCCCGTCTCCGCGGGCTGCAACTGATGGTGGGCACGCTGCGGCAGATGACCGTGGGCTTGGAGGCGATGCGGCGCGGTGCTTCCCATAATATGGGATTTCAGTGGTTTCAATGCTTTTAATGGGGTTTTAATAGAATTTAATGAGGTTTAAATGTACATGGGGCCCCAACCACGATTTAATTCTTGTTACTATGATTTGACTTCCATGTACCTCGAATTAATCATATACCCATACTACGCATTTTTTCATCATCTTGGCCACGATCTATTGTTTTTAAAATGTTTTGTCTAGTATATCACATAAGAAATGAATTCAGCATTTATTTATTGTATTGCAGGCATGTTCCTGAGCATCTCTCCTTGCAAGGTTTGTGATTCTTTCTAGGTCTGTGATTCTGGGTTTGTGATTCTTTCTAGTGCTTGGTCTGTGATTCTGGGTTTGTGATTCTTTCTAGTACTAGGTTGTGTTTCTTTCTAGTACTACCGTAGATGGACGAATTATTCAAACCCTTGTAATCCAATAACCCCCCTGCACCCCCAATTACAATGTTGTTTTTTTTGGTTTGGTTCGCTCCTTCGAATGGACGAAATAAATAAAACCCTAAGATCAGGAACAAAGATACGAAACCATAAGGTTGAAATTTGGGGGGACAGGGGGTAGCCTACAACTCATGGGTGCGGGGTTTGAATAATTTGTCCATCTACTGTAGGTCTATGATTCTGGGTTTGTGATTCTTTCTAGTGCTAGGTTTGTCATTCTTTCTAGTACTAGCTCTGTGATTCTGGGTTTGTGATTCTTTCTAGCACTAGGTCTGTGATTCTGGGTTTGTGATGCTTTCTAGTACTAGGACTTTGATCTTCTTTTACACGTGAAACGCAATTTCATGGATTTTTTCTGGGAATTTCTGAGGAAATTTAAGGAATATTAAGGAATTTCTTGATTTTTTTGGTTTTTGTTTGACTTTTAAGGACTTTAAAGGATTTTAAAGAATTTTGGTAATTTGGACGCAAGTTTTGTTCCAAGGACGAAAGTTTTAGGCCAAGGGCAAAATTTTGGAATTTTAAGGAATCTTACGGATTTTTAGGAATAAACTTTCATCCATTGCACAAAACTTTCGTCCTTAGCCCAAAATCTTCGTCCTTAGCCCAAAACTTTCGTCTTTAGCACAAAACTTTCGTCCTTAGCACAAAACTTTCGTCCTTAAAACTCCTTAAAATTCCAAAATTTCGTCCTTAGAAAAAAACTTTCGTCCTTAGCCCAAAACTTTCTTCCTTAGCACAAAATTTTCGTTCTTAAAATTCTTCAATTTTTTCTCAAATTCCCTAAATTTCCTTATAATTCCAAATTTTCGTCCTTAGCCCAAAACTTTCGTCCTTAAAATTCCTTCAAATTCCTTAAAATTCCGAAATTTTGTCCTTAGCCCAAACTTTCGCCTTTAGCCCAAAACTTTCGTCCTTAGCAAGAAACTTTCGTCCTCAGCCCTCAGCACAAAATTTTCGTCCTTGGCACAAAACTTTCGTCCTTAGCCCAAAACCTTCGTCCTTAGCACAAAACTTTCGTCCTTAGCCCAAAACCTTCGTCCTTAGCACAAGACTTTCGTCCTGAACCCAAAACTTTCGTCCTTAGCACAAATTTTTTGTCCTTAAAATTCCCTAAAATTCTTCAAAAATCTTTAGAATTCCTTAGAATTCCTTATAATTGCTTAGAATTCCTTAGGATTCCTTCAAATTCCGCAAAATCCTTAAAACTCTTTATTTTTTTCAAAAAAACCTTAAAAAAATCTTAACTTTCGAAACATTCCATAAAATTCCATTGCTTCCTTAAAATTCCCAAAAATCCCATTGCTCAAAACTTAAAAAAAACTACCAAACAAATTACAAATGGAATGCCACATCATCGACTTATAATACAATAATCCCTTTTCCGAACTAGAAACACTAATATGCACATAATTTAACTTCAAACGAACCAAATGAAACCCAAAAAAACTTCACAAGAGAGATTTGGATAATATATACGTGCTGCCTGAACAAACCAAATCGTGGTTTAAAACTAGCGTTTTTTTTTCGTGGTTGAACCGTTTTCAAGCGTGGTTTGGATTAATAAGTTTAAATCGGGGTGTCGTACCCGTCTCGGTTTAAATGGTTTTGTGGTTTTGTGGCATTTGATTCAATATGATTCCATATGTGCCATGGTCAAAACTTGGGCAGTCTTTGCCCAGTTCTTCGGGGGTCATCAATCCATGAACAGGAACTTTGGGAAATACACGTTGTCAGGATTCCCATGATGGGGTGGATGACCGTAGCACATGTACCAGTTTTGACCCAGGCACACATGGATCTACGTGAATTGGACATATTGTTTGCATCAAAGATAGGGATTTCATGAAATCTAGTCAGCGTGCCAAATAGTATAAACAGGAGAATGTTGGGTCATGTCTGGTGATTATAATTGAGTGGGTATGGGTCGATGTGGATGTTTGATTTCAGCAAGGGAACCCGGATTGAGAGTGCTACATATTTTTGGACACATCCACCACATGCATTGACAGTTGCACCACAAAGAGAGGCACACCAAAGAGTGGGTTGCCCTTCTGGGGAGCCTTTCGGTGTCAAGCGCAGCAGGAAGACGATTTGAAAATGATTTGTGGCCGAGCTGTGGCTTTGTCAAGCAAGATGCTGCTCCTGCACGCGTTAGCGCTGGGGTGATTGACACAGTGCAGTGTAACTGACACATTCTGGAACTGTTGTTGCATCAGTCTTTATGAAGTGCTTCGGTACTAAACTCGATTCGGAGGATGGCATTGTGGTCAGTTAGATTCCAGGTCCCCCTGGACTGGACCCCGCCAGGCTATCAAAGCGCTATCAGAGCAAAGCTTTTTGCTTATGCTGTGAGTTGCAACACGGCTGCACATATGCACCACAAATGTAGCACAAGATCATTTGAGTTTTTGGCTGGAGTCTTGAAGCACGTGCACCATCGCGAGATATCTCACGTATCTCAAGCAATGAAGGTACTGGCTGCCGCATTTGGACTTCCAGGATGTGGTGCAGACATTTTTGGAGTTGGAAAGCTGGAAAAACAATCAAAAACAACTCGTTTATGCATGAATCTTTCATACGAACATGATTTGCCCTCCAGGACCCAGACCGGGGTTTGCTTTGCTTGCGGAGAGCTTTGCAGAGCGCTGATGGCCGTGTCCCCAGGGATGCTTTGCTTTTTGGCTTTGCCGGTGATGAAACATTCCAATAAGGGCTATAGCCAGGTGCAATCCATTCAGATCCCTTGGATGTCGGCTTGTTTGTGGACATTCTAAACGAGGCCATGTGCGTGCAACAAATGGGTTTGTCTGAAAATATGGTATATTCCCAATTATAGCCATTTAATAGGGATAATGATCATTAACCATTGGGTTTAGGGGTACACTATTTTCAGACACACCCAGATGCTGATGCTGGGAAATCTTCCTGCCTACAATTTTCCAAGGGAAGTTGTGACGAAAGTTGTGACAACTCGCAGCCTGGCAGGTCATTCACTTGTTTGCTGAGGGTGCCAGCCAGGTTCAAGAGTTGCGAAGAGTCTAGAATAGGGTTTTTGGAAATCTGGAAGCCTTCGAACATCTTTGATTCAAGATGATTCAAGAAGTGAACCTGATCAGCTTGGCACCTTCACATCTTGATCATCTTCATCCTAATGTTTGCAGGTCTCTGCTGTACTTCTTAGCAAGATCCTGGCATTATGCGTTCAGCATGTCAAGTGTCCTTCCAAAGCCTTCTAGTTCGACACTGATCAACTTGACAGATCTTGACAGTTTTTCCAGATTCTTCAGTTTCTGCCGCTTTGTGCGACTTTGGCACTCAGTTGCCAGTTGTTCTTTGCAATTTCTTTGCCAGGTACATTGGCAACCGAGTTCCGCAGGAGTCGATGAGAGCGCTACGTTCAGCTGCTTCCTCAGAGCTGAAGCCATCGCCCTTGACGAGTCCTCATTGCATCATATGGGGGTTTCCTAAAATGGGGGTACCCCCAAATCACCTATTTTAACAGGATTTTTTATTATAAATTATAAACCATCCAGCTAAAGAGGGGTACCCCCATTTGTGGAACCGCCCATATGGCAGATGTTTCAAGGCCATTTCTAGCCTAGCTGCCAAGCAGAAAGAGTCCATGGAGGTTCTGACCCTTTCCGAAGAACGCTGCTGCCAGCAAATTTCGCATGACTACCAGGGAGAATTGTGGAAAGTTTCTGTATGTGCTGTATGTGCTGTATGCTGCTGTCATCATGTGCACAGGCAGTGATGGTCGGAGATGTGCAATGCTCGGTGGCAGAGTGTCCTGTTTGATTTTACAATGTTTTATATCATATCCGCATATATCCACATCATCTGGGTGCACATGAATTGCCTGCATTGTTGATCGTTCTTTTCCCAATTTTGTTGGTCAGTACCAGTACAACGTGTTGTGGCTGCAGGTGTACATTCCATACTTGGAAATTGATCTCCGATCAGCGGAGCAGCTTCCCACAGAGCCCAGTGCACGCGACTCAGAGACCTAAGAATCGCTTTTGACAAATCGTTTTCTGAGTCAAAACCCTACGTACCCCAAGAAAGCTAGTTTTTGCTGACGTCGTCCAATACGGCCCCGGGGAATTTGCTAGTTTTTAATAAACATGGGTTGGGGTGGGGTGGGGTAGGATGTTAACGTTCATGGTACGCTGCTGATGATGTTACGCTGCC
>Ga0126342_10006115_pt1 | contig 21267 bp, 22 predicted proteins | sample Cyp1metagenome_FD_92528 | JGI IMG/M metagenome (GOLD analysis project Ga0126342, IMG submission 92528) | Coral microbial communities from Lord Howe Island, Old Settlement Bay, Australia - Cyphastrea 1 metagenome | ecosystem: Host-associated > Invertebrates > Cnidaria > Coral ...
CGTGGTTGAGGTCCGGCAGAGAACACTGTGGATCGCGGGTCGCAGTTGAGCAAGGACGACGAGGACGACGAGGACGACGAGGACGACGAGGACGACAAGGATGACAAGGAGGACGAGGAGGAGGAGGAGGAGAGGAGGACGAGGCAGGAGGAGGCGGAGGAGGAGGAGGAGAAGGAGGAGGAGGAGAAGGAGGAGGAGGAGGAGAAGGAGGAGGAGGAGGAGGCAACTGACATAAAATCTAACAACCCTCACCTGGCAGGTGGGGAATTATCCATTCTTTTCCAGATTATCCAATCATTATCCATTGATTAACACTAGATTATCCAAAGATTATCCAATCATTATCTAAATAACCAAAGATTATGCAATAATTATCCATTATTTTCCAGATTATCCAATCATTATCCATTGATTAACACTAGATTATCCAAAGATTATCCAATCACTATCCAATCATCCATTATCCAAATAACCAAAGATTATCCAATCACCATACATTGTTTATCCATACTTTGGTAAGTCACCACTTCTACAACCAGAGGGTAAGTCATGGCCATTTCTATTTCACCATCCATTTGGCATCAGGCTTCAACGCGCTCCATCGCTCGATTTCGAAGCATGACGCCAGCCATGTTGTTCCCAAGGCTTAATCCATGTGTCTGGGGAAATTGTATTATATACATGTATATGATATTATAAGAGATATATACATTATATATATATAACTTATAACTATATAACTATGTGTGTATATATATATGGTTAAATTATCATATTTCACTAACCTGAAATCTTGCGGCCATTTGGGGATGATTCCCCTTATTAACCATGATTTCCAGTGAGGGAGAACAGTGAGGTCGTTACAATTTACCCAGAATGTATCGATGTGTGAAGTTGCCCTTGTTTTGTTAATTAAATCGGCAAATCTCCAAAGGATGAAATTGCTGAAATTCAGGTAGACTTCACCAACCTCAAACACTGGTGGTTACTTTTCTATCCCAAAAATCTGATGAAAAAGTCATCTCAAGCAGTCATCCTTATGATTGAAAAACACGAGTCATATGGATTTCTCTGAAAATATGATACTATAAATCCCGGGATCAATCATCATTATCCAGTAATTATCCCTATCAAAAAGTTGCCATTTGGGGTTATACCCTATTTTCAAATAAACCCATATTTGAAACTCCCCAACCAGAAAAAGTTCGGCACTGGGCGAACCCCACAATGCCGCCACCTGAGCGATAGAAGGCCTAATGCCAAACCTCTCACCGTTTGAATGGAGGAAGATCATGAGATTGAACCCGCAAAAATGGTGATTCATCGGCAAAACTGCCGAGTATATGAGGAGTTAACCAGTAACAAAGTTGAAATTCAGGCCAGATGGAGATTTAAATCTATTGAAAATGGGGGATTTGACCAATACAAAATGACAACAATATTTTGATCAGAAAACACATGGATTTTACATGACCTGACCTTGAAAACTGGCCCGTTCGGAACGTCAAACGTCCGTCGATGTTTTCTAAATTTGGGGTGACCCCACTTTTGACCACAAATGGTTGGACACTTCTAAACCATCAAATTTTGGGGGGGTCCAGATGACAGTGAAACGGGCATGCTCTGCTCGAAAATGGTTTAACATTGAACTATACAATGAATATCAATGAATCTGGAGATATTTTTCAACCAGAATCACATGTTTTTATCCCACAGATCTCAACCACATCAAATCTCACGATATGGATGGCGCAGGGGATCTCCTCGTGGTTTCCCATCCAAATTTCTCTTCTCGCTGGTCAGTGATCAGGGCATCCGGGCCCATGAGTCCGGCGCCCAAAATGCCAATTTTCTTCAAAGGCATTGGCTTCTCATCAATCCCCGGCACCTGGGCTGAGCCGCGACAGTGGCACTAGTGGCACTGGCATTTCCGAAATGGGAAAATCACCATAAATGGTGAAAAAAAACATGTTCATCGTTGGTTTCGAATGGAAGAATCCCTTTTTGAGGTTGGATAAGTGGAGGAGATCAATGAAGAATACTCCATAGTGACCCCTATGTCCTGCCAACCCCAAACCGCTACGTCGCTACGTGTTCCTTCCTACTTTTCAGATGCTCAGAACCTCTGATTGCGGTCCCTCAAGTCCGCCAGTCGCATCCCATGATGTTTTCTATCAGCGACATCCCCACGATTTTGGCATGGTCATGTCCTGGTTAGGTAGTGAATTTACCCAGAAAAAGCAGCAAATCCCAGGTCTTCCAGGTGGATGGTTTCAATTCCGTTCTTGGTACCCGGCCTGGTAAACGTTTACATTTTGCGAACTGGAAAATCACCATTTGTTAATGGGTAAATCAACTAGTTCTATGGGCCATTTGAAAAATAGCTATTTTGACATAACCAGAGGGTATATCCATGTATTCCATATATTATATATATATATATATATATATTCCATACATATTCCACACATAACCAGAGGGTAAGTCATGTTTGGGATGGCGCAGCTGTTTGCACCGCACCAAACATCCGCCAACTCCAACCCCTTTTTGCCCATCCAACCAGGCCCCACGGGTCGTCGCCTTCTGCGCCAAACGCTCCGACAAGAAGAGGTGACGCAAGGCCTTGCACCGAGACCAATCAGATCTCCATTCATCAGCCCTTTTGTACCATCAAATTCCATGAAATTCATGGGATAATAACCATAGAATCCCATAAAATCCCATGAAATTCCCGTGAAATTCCTATGAAATCCCCATGAAAACCATCCATTCATCAGCCTATCCCATGCTCCACTCGAATCCCATCCGCTTTCGGAGCTTTTTTTCAACCACCAGGGGGCCGCGGATTCCACGGAGAAGACCAAGTTGGTGAACTGCTCCATTTCCACTTGCAGGCCCTGACAGCTGGGGAAATATACGGAGATTACGGAGATTACGGAGATTAATATGGGTATCTCGGTCCATAGTCACCCCACAAATATTGGCACACATTCTCCCAAAAAAAGCTGGGCTTCATTGAGGTTTACCAAAACCAAACCAACATGGAGATGATTTGACCACTTTTGCCAAAATCTTTGGCACACATAGATCCAACGTCCAGGCGGCTTTGATGGTTTACCCAAACAAATTTCAGATGGAGATGATTTGACCGGAACAATAAGGGAGGCTTCATCTCTGGCTGAAACTGGCACTTTAGATAATTATCATCAACCTGGTGAAGCAAAGAAATCTTTGTATAGTATGTATAGTAATCCCACAAAATGAATCAAAAATGATAGACAGGTGTTTCCAGGATGGTATAGATGATGTTTCTCCCACATATTCCAGGTTTCCAACGAACATCGGCATCGTTTTGGTGGTTGCTATACTGTAGCAGTAGTCGGAATTCGTTGCCAAGAGCAATCGCTACAAAGACCAGCCACACTACGATCATCAACATGGTTGACCCGTAGAAATGGACACATTGCCAACTGGGACATTATATACAAATAAATATATATATATGTATGTATATTATATATTATATATATATATATATGTATGTACTGTATACACTTGAGAAACAACGGATGTCTGATATCTGCTCTGGTAGCTTCAATGATTCCCCCCGGACCATCCAACACTTAAGGGGCCCCATAAGGCCAACAACACCACACTTTGGAGCTGTGGAGCTCAGTGGAGACCTCCGAGATCCGGCCTCGCGGAAGGACTTGTGGGAGCAAGCTGCTTCAAAGCACTTGATGATGGCCTCGGCTCTGCGGCTGGAGCAAGCTGGAGCTGCTGTGCGGCACTGCGGGGCACCAGGTGGGCACCAGATGATGAAAACTGCCGAGAACCGTGCCCTTGGGGCGATCATCAATGGAGCCTCAGGGCTATGAACGCGCCCGGCCCAGGGTGGGCCGGGGGTCCCAGTGGAAAAGATGTATTTTCATGGCGGTTTATAGAACGGAAATCAGAATGAATCTGTATATAATGGGAAAAACATGGTGATCTAATGGAAAAATATGTTTCCAAAAATGGCAATGGATTTATGATGATGATTTCTGCCAGTTCATTCCCATGTGTCCAACTGTTTGGACTCTATTTTGGGGCTGCTGTATGTATAATCATGATTTGATAAGCAATGGTGGTTCATATGTATGTACACAGTATACATAAATATTTATATGTATATACATGTCTAATCAAAAAATGAGATATTATCGGAACGCCCAAGAATATAGAAGAGATCAAAGGTATACCGCTCTTTGATCTTATTTTACACTGGTTTGATTGTTTTTGGGGAATGCTAAAACCCGCAAATGTTCATGCACAGCGGCCATGGAAAGTAAACCATGGTGGACGTAGGGGATGGAACCACACATGACTGGGACCATAAAATGGGGGTATAATGGGGGGTGCATATGAAGGGGAGATGGAATGAGTTCACTTGACAGTTCTTGACAGCACTGATGCGGCTGATCAGCCTCCACATGCAATTTCTTTCATCCTATGGACCCTTCCATTTCCTGCACTTAGAGAAAGGCACATAGGAAGTGAAAGACAGTGAAACGAGCGTCTCGACCAACAATGGGAGGAAGTTTGAGCTAAACTAAATTGGGAATTCCATTTTAGATCGTCTAGATCTATACATGTTTTAGATCTTATAAGATGGAAATTCCATGTTCTAGAACAAAATATGGTAGATGTGAACAGATTTTGCAAACCAACAGCTGGATATGGGTGAAACTAAGTAACCTCGGATGGACATTTTCACATGACAAGGATGAGCAGTACACTTCCTTAGATCAACATATTTATCCAATTATTGACCTCCAAATGGGTCATGGTTTATCATCATATGCCTATCAAAATTGCCATTTGGGGAGTATACCCCTGTTCAGGCACACCCAAATCATAGAGTGTGTCATATATGTATATAGATATCAGTTTATACCGAATAAATTCCCATTAAAGCCCTATTACATCACCATAAATTCACCATTCAATCCCATCAAATCACCATAAAATCACCATTCAATCCCATCGAATCACCATCAAATCACCATTAAATCACCAAAAACACCAACTGAATCACCGTTGAATCCATTTTTTTGTGCCTCCTTAGTGCTTAGCCCTACCTTCAAAGCTTGCCGTTGAGGCACAGCATTCACTGCGGTGTTGAGGCCAGCCTCCAAGCCACCGGCAGATGCCATGAACCTGAGGATTTAACGAACACTGGGGGCACGACCTTTGGTCAATGACACCCTGGGTTTTCCAAATTTAATAGTTCTATACATGTTGGAAAACCCATGGTATCATTATATGATATTATGTGATAATATATAATATATAATGTATAATGTATAATGTATAATGTATATTATGGTTCTATATTAACCCATGGTTAATTTTATTGCAATATTAACCCCTGGTAAATATTAGTATAATATTTACATTAATATACTTTACGTTCTATATATGTAATTATATTCCGTGGAGTGTAATATTCAATAGTTATATTAATAATATGTAATTATAATCCGTGAAGTATAATCGTACTAATGGGTGTTCTACATTATCTACTTAATGGGTGTTCTACACTATGGTTTCTACTATATATATATATACCGGTAATCGTCCTGAAGTAGATAGACGTGATTTTCCACCATGTTCTCTGGTTTGTTTGAAAGTGCCATATTCTATGGCGTGGGTCAAAACCCCCGCTTCTGTTCAACCTGGACTATTGAACGGGGTTATTGAACGTGGGGTGAAAATGGGTTACTGGGATTCGCGATCAAATGACAGATAATCATGGTGTATAGAATGTACATTGAGACCCAATTATAATGACCCAATACACAGGTTACTGGTGTATTGAATAAGGGGGCTATTGGGTTGTTGGGTCAGTAGAATGGGTTATTGGGTTATTGGGTTGTCATGTGGTTGTAGTTAAAAGCATAGATTATTGGGTTGACAACGATATTCCTGGAATGGGTTTAATATATACAATTCCCAATAAACCAATAAACCATATATATTGGTTGGAAGTATAACCTTCTATCATCATAAATAAACTGTGGTTTCAGTCACTGCTCAGTTGAATAGCTGGATTGTAGTGCCTGAGGACTGAGATTCTCTTCTGGGGGATGCAACCTGTTTCCAACCAGTTGCTGACTTTAGAGAACTTGCAAAGAAACTATGTAATGTGGTTAAAACACTAATAAACCATCCCCCAAATCACCATAAATAGGTGGTATAAACCATTCCCAAATGGGCGGTTTATTATTGTTTATACCATATTATTAAAGGGTGGAGCATTCCTGCATCAAAAGGGCCCAAGACTACAACACCAGACAAGACCCATTCACCTACCAAACCAAGGTTTACAGCACCCCAATCGGGATATTCCGAGGAAATCATGGGTCTGCAAACATCATGGGGATTCGGATAGCCGGATGGCGTCTAAAATGTTCGACAGTAGCTGACAAAATACATCCATCATTGTCAATCCCCCATAACCAGTTAAGGTCCCGGTCAAGCGCTTTGATCAACTAATTTCCCGTTGTTTCATAGTTGGAACCAGATTCTTCATGGTTTTTTTCCCCAGCCCCATGTCTAGTTTAATACGGTTAAATCTGCTACCATCTGGTTATGACTAACATAGCCATGGAAAATCACCATTTTTAATAGGTAAACCCAGGTAAACCATGTATAAATGGGCTATTTTCCATGGCTATGTTAAATAACCAGAGGGTAAATATCAATTTTTCATGTTGATCATGTTCAAAAAAATCCACCGGATCCGGAGCCTCCGGAGCCCCGCACCTGTTGGTCTTGGGCACCTCCCTCTTGGAGATGGGCGCGGGTGGATGACTCAAGGCCCATTCTGCTGCCTCCTCGATGACGTCCTTTTTGGCCACAGCATCCACGATGCCGTTCCTGAGCGAATCAATTCATTGGAGTGGGAAAATCCAGGAAACTTCTATGCTTCCATACTAGCTAGTAACATCTATTGACAATAATGCTATCATTGGATTGGGGAAATCTGACCCTCTGGTAAACGTTTACACTTTGCGAACTGGAAAATCACCATTTCACCATGTTGTTGTAGGTAAATCATGGTAAATCAACTATTTCTATGGGCCATTTTCCATGTCGCAAACTGTTAGTTTACCAATTCGGATCCCTCAATCCAATCCTCCAAATCCAATGTGATTCTCGTGGCGAATCTCCACACCCGCAGCTTCGTTGAGTGTCTCATCATATCCGCAGCTTCCTATTGGTAATTCATCTTCTGTTGTTGTACCATATTCCCAGTTTTGGGTGCTGATTATACATATATATATATATGTATACATATTCATATTCATATAATGTATAATATACATATATATATATATATATCATAATTGCCGGTTTTTTGGCGGTTTGTATAGCAACTTCCCAAAACCATATCCCCATCATTCGCGTTTTGCCTAAGGCATCGCATCCCCTCGCAGCGAGCATCTTCCGGGCAGCATCTGCTTTCAACCTCGGTGATCGCAAGAATCTCGAGTCGTCCCCGTGGCTCGCTTAGGTCCCGTAAAAATGGGTGAACTAACTAATTATGGTTACTAACTACAAAAAAGTGGGATGATCCTAGTAGTTAATTAGTGGGGTATTTTTAATCGTCGTTTTTTGGGGCCCCATATCCCAACTTATGGAGGTTCAAATCCCGCCTACCTCTGGCCTGCACCCCCAGTCGTCCAATTCCGCGAAATCTGGGTCAAAATGTCATTTTGCCCAGCCCAAAACGAACAAATAACAAAATTACTACGAAAAATATGACCCACATATCATGACATACTAGCATACCATACTAACATTTGAATACATTTGATGAACTGTTCATGTGTTGGATTTATTGCCCCTCAAAATGTCAAATGTGTTCGTATGATTGGTACTTGTTGTAGGGTGTGTTTCATACTAATGGGAATGGCCCAGTAATAGTCTGCTGCCTCCAATGTCTGCTTCATTGCGGACTGTGCAAAAATCATCTGTTCTTAGGTTCTCTTAGATGTGTTTCTTCGTCTGCATAAAATGTACCATGAAAATTGACAATATCAGGGTAGAGCTTTGCACACGAAACAACACTTGAAAAGCCGATATTGCAACACCCACAGAATATGGCAGTGTGTCAAAACCTTGTACCCCTGGTAAACATCAAAATAGCTGGTATATGGATGTTCATCCCACTAAAAATGGTATTAATAGGTATTGATCCATACCCATATGTTGATCTTGGGTGGACTTGAGGACTTTGTGGATATAGTGCTAGTCCAGCTTCTCCAGCAACAGTCAGGACCAGTCGATTGGTTGGTGGCTTCAACCTAACCCGAAAACAACTTGTAGATGGTGGAGTTTCATTCCAAACAGAAAGCTGTTCATCGTGTTGTTTTTTCTCGGATGATTCTCATTTTTGTTGTTTGGATGTTTTATATTGTTTTGTATATATATACATATACATATACATATATATATATATACATATACATATACATATATATATATATATACATATACATATACATATATATAGTATGTTTTTGTGTTTTAGTGTCATAGGAGTACACCCAAACGCACAAAAACCTCAAAGCTGGTGACTCTGGGGGTGAATCTCAAGCCCCCAAGGTATCCACTTAGAAAGGCCATCAAGTGGACCGCTCCAAGTTAAGTTGTGAATATGATAAAATATCTCGAACACAGCGGGCGTTTTGATACGTGGTCAAACAACGAATCCAAAATCGACCCTTCCAAAATCGATGCCAAGCAACGGCTTTCCCTGCAAGATCCTTAGTGCTGCAGGGCGAGGATCTGCCAGGAAATTGAGGAAAATCTCGTCACAACGACTGGTTTCGTCAGGAAGCATAAAGTTGTCATACCGCGCTTCGTGAATAATCAATGAAAGTGTGTATATGTCATATGTATATATGTATATAGATATATATATATATATACATTAGTATACATACAATGTATTAATATATATATATAATAATACCATATACTTTTACATATAATTACATATGTATTGTCACATTGTAATGTTCGCGACTGGCTTCATCTGCATGGCCGTTGGCAACGGAGCCACCCGTGGCAGTCGTTGAGTCCCCTGGCATCGAGCAATGGGAAAAACCATGGGAACATCATGGGAAAAGGTAGGGAAATCAACGATAAATATGGGAAAACATAGGAAAATCAACCATAAATATGGGAAAATTGGGAGTTGACCATAGTTAATGCTGATTAAAAAGGAGATATGATGGGCATAGCGGCATATCACTATAACAATGTGATACTCAAAGGTGGTTTGTTGATACACCTCGCCTCAAACTATAGAAATCTCCATCTGCTTTTCTCCAAAAAATTGAAAGATTTGCCACTCGTGGTGACGGGAAAGATGAATTGGCTACCAATTTTAGTCCCTGGTTGGAAGTTGATTGGGGAGATCCATGGCCTTTCTACTCAGGTCAAGTAACTGAGTACGGAAGCCCTGTACAAAAAAGTAAAATGGATGGCTTGAATAGCGGCCTAAATACAACTATCAATCTGTGGGAGCCTTGTGGATAGAATGAATTTGACCAGAACATACCCAAAATGGTTAGCCTCCCATTGCCACAAACTCAAATATCGATATAAACTGTAGGAAGTAGCAATGTCAGATCTGGGCACTAACAAAAACTCAGCCTCACACCAAACATAGACAAAACAGAGAAAACTCCAACAAGTTCCCAGTCAAACTCATGTTTGATATTTCATGTGTTCCAGCTGTTTTGATGGCCAATCTTCCAGACCCAGTCAAGATCATTTTCAGCCATCGTCTTATCCACTTTGCCAGTTTCAAATTCGGAATTCTTTACCCGCAAAACTGGCAAAGTGGGCAATTCAATTACATGTTCCATAGGATTTTCCATTGGCCGGACAGTGCCTCGCTGGAAAATCCCATGGAAAATCCCTAGAAATTCACGGAGGTACTTCGCTGGAAAAATCCACCATGTGAATGTTTGACTCTCAGAGGCTACCCGGCCTGGTAAACATTCACAGTTTGCTTTTATAAGTGGCTGAATTCAATGGTTTATGGTAGATATAACTATAGTTAATGGGGATTATAATGGTTTATAAACCAACTTATAATTGGGGGGGGCCATCCTGTAGAAATAGTGGATTTACCCATTAACAAATGGTGATTTTCCATCGTTACGTAAATGTTTACCAGAGGGTAAATGATGTTCCCATCGCAAACGCCCGCTTCCCCAGGGATCTCCAAACAAGACCTGCGCGCCAGGTAGGAGACCCAAGTTCACCTGGCAGACAAAAAGTTTTTCCTCGGACCAACGTGAACCAAGGAACCATATCTTGATTCAAAAATTGGATACAATGGAAATGGTATATATTATATATTTTACCATTAATGTGAGAAAAACAATGCCATAAACCACCCATGACTGGGAATTATTTATATATACCACCTACAAAAATATGGCATTGACTGGGGGATGGTGCGTGCAAATGGCATTGTTGTAGCACCATGAAAAACAAGTAGGATCTAACTGGTGATACCACTGTAGTACTTTTAGCCAACCCTGGTGATTTAATCATCTTCCAACCCTGTTGATGGTTGGGGATGGTCCCAGGTGACAGATGGAGGTCGATAACTGAATCTATAACAAATGGGTTAAGTCTATCATTATCACTTACCATAAGTTACTGTAATCGTGTTATGATCAGGAAAGGATTATTGATCACATTTTTAATTCAGATTGGATGGATGCATAGACATAGATGGGTAAAATGTTTGATGATATCCGTATGCTAAGTGTAAATCGTTGTATATTTTGCTCAAAAATAGTTGGGTGTGTATTTACGATGTACAAACATTTGGACGGGCTCATGGATATACTTAATGTATATATATATATATACATATACATATACATGTACATACATATATATATATACATCTATTTGTCATATTTAATCTATGATATCCCCGCGATGCATAGCCAGTTGTTGATGACATGAGCCCATGGCACCCTTCAAAATAGCTGGGATTCATGGATTAGGATGTTTATCCTCTCCAAATATCCTAGAATTTGAATAGGTAATGATCCATCTCCAGAGAATTTCGAGAATTTCTGGACCATACCCGATTGGTGACGCACTAGTTGCGACTGAACTCCTGAACCCAGGGTTTCCCTACTCATCCACTCCCAAATAATGTCCAAGAGTAAGAAAACAGCACCTGAGAAACGTTGGCGAAGTCGTACCTTTGCCCAATTTTGCTGGTCTCACCAGCAAATCAGCGTGGTTTTCCTAAACCATCCAACCTCGTATATTCATATCATCTATCTTGAAAAAACATCATCCCTCTGAAACCATGGGATTTTCGGGTTTTATCCACATCACTTAGGGCCCGCCGGCCCACCTCCGGAAAACCCACGGAGGCTTTGTCCGAGGCCACCCTGTAGTGACCTGGGACCGGTGGGAAAACGAACGTCCGAGGCCACAGAAATGGCGTGACATCGCAGCATGGATGGGGTCCTCGTAAACGAGCGATCGCGTGAACCGTTGGTGAACATCAGTGGCTGAAAAAACCATGGTTTATGGTGGGTATAACGAACTAGTTAGGGCAACTACAGTTGGTTTATTTTTGTGAATAAACGATGTTTTATGGTAGATATAACGAACTAGCTCATGGGGATTATTTCATGGTTTATAAACCAACAAACACATAACTGGGTGGCCCCATCCTGTAGAGGCCTCAATTTGGAACACTAACAACATCGGTAGGTGCTCCTTTTTGGACCTAAAACCATAGAGAGAAAAATCCATGGAAAATCCATGGGAAACGCGTTCCAGGGTGTCTTTTGACCAACCAAGGTGACCAGAACGTCCATCAGGCCACTTAGATGATTGTAAACGTTTCTCAACTCAGAAGCGATGAGTTAAGCTTTAGAACCAGTTCAATATTCGATTCGACTTCATCACCAGCATATAATACTTCATACCCTCTGGTAATGACTAACATAACCATGGAAAGATTCACCATGCTATTCATGAGAAAATTCACGAAATTTCTATGGTGATTTTCCATCGTTACCGTAAATGTTTACCAGGCCGGGTAACTCACCAGCTGTCACCAGCTGCAACCACATCTTAGGACCCCAGGGCTGCGTCAAAAAAAAAGGCCAAGAGGGCTGACATACTGTGGCTGTCAAACTGGCTGTCAACTCCAGTGGATTTCATGGGATTTAATCCCTCTGGTAATTTGTTAAATTGCAATGGAAAATCATCGGTAGATTGCGCTCAATGAGCGGTAAATCATCTCTTTTAGTCGGTAAAATCAGTAAAAAAAGTGGTCGATTCGGACGGGCGTTTCAGAAAGCCATCGGCGTAGCCTTTTTTCGCCATGTCTTCGGGATCATGGGGTGACAATCCATTCAACCAATGATCGTAGCCGTGGATTTGGACAATTACATCTCAACATGAACTATAATCACTATGATGAAATAACTGGTGAAATAACTATTTATCAGTTGAGTTATATCTTCAACCAATTATAGTGAAATCTCAACATCAACACATCAACTGATCTGGTTGGTGGTTGAGCCATCCCTCTGAAAAATATGAGTCCGTCACTTGGGATGATTATTCCCAACTGAATGGAAAAATTAAAGTCATGTTCCAAACTACCAACCAGTGATTTATATCACTATCTATAATCTATAAACCACTGGATTTCACTATATTTCACGAATTTCATCATCAAGGATCTGGAGAACGAAAATCAACATAAACTAGTCCATCCCAAATCTTAGTCTAGCTTCTCTCCACCTTCCTGTCGCCCCATCACCATGATTATAAGAACGTTATTATCATCGCCTGTTATACCCATCATGTATACTTATCATGGAATTGCTTAAGGAACCACCAAAAAATAAAACATATTCCCTATAGATTTCCCAAGTAGTGGATTTCCTATGGAAGCAATTAAAAAAAGTCTTCAGCAAATCCAAGTTATCATGTATACTATTAGATAGTACTACACATCGTATAACCAGTTTTATGTGACTGTCTAGTCATACTGATTATTGAATACTAGTGATAATCCATGGGGATATCCCCACTAGACCCGCCATACTAAATAGTCATTAGGGTTTGGTCTCTATCAAATACCCATTGAATATCATACCATTAGATCCCCATCATACCGATTATGCCAAGTCATTCTGGATACATCCATAGAAGTGAGTCACACGGGTGACCACGGGTGTGTCTGGAAAAGGGGGTACCCGTAAAATAGGTGGAAAAATGATGATAAACAATTGGACAATAGCGAGAACGCTATTTTCAGACAAATGCAAAAAAAAACATAAGTACTATTGCCATCACACTGTTCTTGATGAATCCATAAGTTCGTCTAGTTTAGTGTGAATGAATTTATCTATAATATATGTATATGCATACCTATCTATCTACATATGTTCTAATATGTATATCTGTATCTATACATATATCTGGATAAGTTGTACTAATTCACGAACCTGAAGAGTGTGCTGATTTTGGAATGGTTCCTATACTAACCATCATTTCAAGCGACGTCGCAGTGAAGTCGTTATAATTTATCCTGAGAGATTAATAACCTTCTCATGATACTCGCATTTATTGGTGAGTAAATGCCCATTATCTATATCTTTATGGGAATCAGTAATCAGATATGTAATTACTGGTTATTTATCCATTACTGCTCCAATCTTTATGTAATCTTTATCTATATCAGATCTAGCCTTATTAACCATGATTATACAACCATGTGATCCCAATGTTTGTTGGTTAAGTCACAATAGTGGATGCTGCAATCACCATGATAGCTATTAATTGTATTCTCATTTGCTGACGGTTAAATCCCATTTTTTCATGTATATGTTATGTTGTCCTATCTTTGCAAATCCCACTTTATCCTCAGCCCCATATCCCCATCATATCCCCATGGTTTTAATTAATCACTTTAAAATGGGAATATCATCTAGAACCTCTGTTTTTTCCCGAAAATCCCATGGAAATCCCCATTTTTCACGGAAATCCCATGGAAATCCCATGGAAACCCCCCATTTTTCATGGGTGAAAAATCCTCCCGAGCCCCTGAGCAGCCCCGACATGCCAAACTCACCTCAGCCCCACCACCCAAGGCTGGGCCGTTCAGCGCCGCGACGGTGGTCTTGGGCGAGGCGTCGATCATATCCTGCCGAGTCCGGAGTTTTCGCCATGAAAAATGGTGAATTCCTGGGATTTCCATGGGATTTCCCCAAAAAAATTATGGTTTCATGGGACTTAACTGGGACTTCCACTGGATTTTCCCCCATCAAAAATGGAGATTTAACATGGTAAATCCTTTGCTAGTTATGGTGATCTTCCATTTACCATCTGGTTATTTAACATAGCCATGGAAGCCATGGTCCATAGAAATAGATGATTTTCCCAGCTAGAAACCTCCATTTATGGTTGGGATTTTCCATGGCGAACTGGCAATGTCATAACCAGATGGTATAGCAAAAACGCTGAAGGATTGAACTACCCATCCAAGGTCGAGGATGCTCACGAAGATTTCTGTTTTCAGCAGAAAAAAACATGGGAAATCCACTGGGAAGAATTGAGATTTCACCAATAAAAATTGAAATTCAACTGACAAGAATGCGGGGTTTCACCGGCAAAAAATGTGATTTCACTCTGATTTAAGCCGCCAAAATGCTGAGTGAACCACTAAACATGCAAATCGAACCAGCAAAAATGTGGATTTAACTGGTTGTATCACTGGAATAATGTTGATTCAATGGGGTTATTTCACCATCAACAGTGGGGTTCAACCAAAATCTGGAGTTGATCAAAACTAGGACGATTTCATCAAACCCTGGATATTGGATGCGCATATGTGTTCAGTAGGTATTTATATAATATGGCTATGGGAATATTTGAATATATAACATGGGTATATAGTCTTATATATTTATATTTGTGAATATATAATAATTGTTATTTGATGCGGATATTTCATGCTTCTGAGATTAATTGGTTTATATCATGGGGAATGAGGATGTTCGAGGATTGAAAAAGGGATAATGAGGATCTAATGAATATATATATATATAGAAACAACTATATATGTGACTTATATGTGATTTAAACAGCTAAAAGAGATCAAACTGGTTGTGTGTGTAGTATGCGTGCATATTTGTAAATGGAATATAATGGTGGATCGAATGGGATAAAAACAACATGATAGAAGGACAATCTATCTATGAACACCCAGGATTTTTACATTAAATATAAGGAATTCCTGCAAATGTTCCCGTGATTCAATTCTGGGACTAGAGATGATTAGAGTATATTAGAGTATGATCATAAAATGAACCTGTGTTTGTCTGAAAATAAATCTGGTGCCACTAAATAAGATAATTTATCATCATGTTCTCCGTTTATATTGCCATTTGGGTGTATTCCTCATTTTCAGACAGATCCATACGAATGGAGCAAAAAAAACTCTCCTGCTATTTCCTGGTAATACACTGGCGCTACCAATTACCCCTCCCAACCCCCAAAGGCGCAAGGGAAAACGCCCCTGACTGAGGCCTTATTGTAGGGGGATTATCGGTGTGCAATCACTAAGACATCCAGTTGATCCATGGCCCCCCCATCCAACTCACCATATCTCACCATGTTCAAAGCCAAGATCTCAGATCCACATCTGTACAATCACCCCCATACTCAGCAGCACCCCATGCCACTACCGCTCCATCGCTGGAGATGGCCGCGAACGCGCGTTCCGAGGCCGCCAGGTGTCGGATGTTCCGCAACTGGGGCTGAACAGCGGAGGCATCGCCGCCGAAGTCCGGACTGCCCCAGGCCACCACGCTGCCATCGGCCAAGATCGCTGCGAAGGCGCCTTCCGTGGACTGAATCTGCTGCACTTCTTGAAGTTCATCCTGCACCCTGCTGCTGTCACCGCCATAATTTGGATGACCCCAGGTGACCACCTGTCCATCTGCCAGAAGGGCACAGAATGCGAAGTGAGTGGCTTGAATCCGCTGCACATTTTGCAGTTGATCCGCCACAGCAGTGCTATCCCCACCTCTGTTCGCAAGACCCCAGGTCACCACCCTATGATCTGCCAGTAGGGCAGCAAAGGCGTAGCTGGTGGATTGCAGCTCCAGCACCGCAACTCCAAAGTCCTTGGCCTCTTCCAAGGCCAAGTCATCCAGCATACCCCAGGTCACCACACGTCCATCTGCCACGGCGGCGAAGGCGGAACCGTCCTTGGTGCTTTGGACCTTTTGAACCCTCCACTGGTGAGCTGAGGCACACCTACCGCCCCAAGATGGATGGCCCCACACCACCGGAGTTCCATCCTGCAACACGGCCACGAAGGCGCTTGAAGTCGACTGGATCTGCTGCACATTTCTCAGCTGATCTTGGACCTTGCTACTGTTGCCACCGTGATCTGGATCGCCCCAGGTCACCACCGTTCCGTCCCCCAAAATTGCCGCAAAGGCGTGCGCATTGGACTGAATCTGCTGAACATTCCTCAGCAGCTCCTGTACTTGGGTGCTGTCACCACCATACATCGCGTGACCCCATGCAACCTTAGATTTGCTTCCAGGGGCCCAAATAAAAAGGATTCCCTGTAGATTCCCTAATGGTGGATTTGGGAAATAAGCCAAAATACGCCAAATCACCTTAACCAAACCCAGGCAACTGCCGAACCATCTGCCAAAATCGCGGCAAATGCACCTTTCGTGGCCTGAATCTGCTGTACATTTCGCAGCTGATCTGCCACATCATCACTGTCACCACCAAAGTCCGGGCGACCCCAGGTGACGACGCGGCCATCACTCAAAATCCCGGCGAAAGCATAGGCCGTCGACTGCAGTTGCTGAACATCTCTCAGTTCATCTTGGAGTTCCAACACCTTGTGGGATTCTGGACTCAAAAATGGGAAGCCGCCATCCCATGGGTTTTAAACATCGTTTTGCGATGAACCAGCCATAAATTGGGGTACCCAGAGTCCGATGACATAGCGAAAATGACCAAGTTCACATCATCGAACTGAATGGTCCAAGCAGCGCGTTCCATAGCTATGTCTGTGTGAAGTTACGGAGGATAAACACCATTAACCATGATTAAAAAAATCCTTTAACTCCCATTGAAACACCATCAATCACCATGAAGCTCCATGAAAATCATATGAAATCATGCCATTGACGTTGGCTTTTTGGGGTTCCTTCCCCACCTCGTAAGCACAACCACCACATTGGGACTCACCCCAAGCCACCAAGCCGTCTCCAGGACTAAATAAGGCAAAGGCTCTCCTGCAACGTGTCGTCCGGCAGGGATTTTCAACCACTTTTTTGGTTGCCCTCTGGTAATTTGTTACAATTCGCTATTGAAAATGACCATAGAAATAGTTGATTTACCCCTTAAACATTGTGCTTTTCCAAAGTAAAATGTTAGTTTACCAGAGGGTATTTTTTGCCTATTGATATGAAATGACCCTATTCAATCACCATTTCATCATATGTTTCATGGTTTAAACTCCCCATGGCTCTGAAAAAATCACCATCAAATCCCATTCAAAACTCATCAAATTCACCATGATAAATCACCATGAAATCATGTTTATATATATATATGGTTAATCCTATTAAAATCCCATTAAACCCCATTAAATCCCATTAAATCCCATTAAAATCCCATTAAACCCCATTAAATCCCATTAAAATCCCATTAAACCCCATTAAATCCCATTAAAATCCCATTAAACCCCATTAAATCCCATTAAAATCCCATTAAACCCCATTAAATCCCATTAAATCCCATTAAACCCCATTAAATCCTAATAGTTAATGATGGTTGGTTACCTAAAACTCCCCATTTTCCACGGCTTCTCCACCCCACCTCGTAGCCTTCAGTCGTGGTGCCTTCACCAGCGCCGTCAACAGCTCGCCATCGCGCAGCGCAGCCTCCAGGGTGGCGCCAACGCGCAACGGCTGGCCATTGGGCGCCAGAAGTTGCAGGAAACCTGGCGCATTGAGAAATGGATTATGATAATTGGATCCTAACCATTGGAGAAGAGTCAGGGTGTTACATAATTTACCCAGTAACACACTGGTTGTTGTACAGGATGGCGCCCCCAGTCGATAGCGTGAACCGTTGGTGAACATTTTTGTGGCTGAAAAAACTATGGTTTATGGTAGATATAACGAACTAGTTCATGGGGATTATTTCATGGTTTATAAGCCAACAAACATAACTGGGGGGCCCCATCCTGTACCCTCTGGTAAACGTTTACATTTTACCATGGAAAATCACCAAAATCACCATGTTTAATGGGTAAATCAACTATTTCGACTGGGCCATTTTCAAGTTCGCAAACTGTAACAAATTACCAGAGGGTAAATGGCGCCATTCATAATGGATTATTATATATATATATATATAATTAATAATGGAATGTTGTATCTGTATTTCAAGACACTGAGATAGGAAATAAAAACGTCGATTTGTAGTAGGAGATGTAAATTTTGGGGTCATCAAATAGTGTTTTGAAATATGTTTTTCATTGCTAATACCGATACCCTCTGGTAATTTAACATAGCTATTGAAAATAACCCATTTATAGTTGATTTACCTATTCAAAATGGTGATTTTCTATAGTTTTTTGTATGTTTACCAGAGGGTACCCAGTCGAGCACCTGCAAACGATTCCGGTAGGTGATCATTAAGAATAGCCTCTGGTAAACTAACATAGGCCATAGAAATAGTGGATTTACCCATTAAAAATATAAAAATGGTGATTTAATGGGATTTAATGATATGATGGTATACCCTCTGGTAATTTCTTACAGTTTGCGATGAAAAATGGCCCAGTCGAAATAGTTGAGTTTCCCCAGCAAAATAGCATGGTGATTCTCCATCGTAAAGTGTAAACGTTTACCAGAGGGTACAGGATGGGGCCCCCCAGTTATAAGTTGGCTTATAAACCATTATAATATATTATAATCACCATGAACTAGTTCGTTCTATCTACCATAAACCATTGAATTCAGCCACTTATAAACCAACTGAACTTACAAAATTCCTAACGTTCTGGAGGATCACGTGGCATTTTTTAATGGCGAAATGGCAGGCACAGCTCCATGTCAAAGCTGACCATAAATGGGTTATTCAACTGTAAGAGTCGTCCCCAAATGGTAGATTTTAGTGACTGGAGATGGATCCATAGATGCTGAAACCCATTCATAACCCAAAAAAAACATAGTTATAACAACCCCAATCATCATAAATAGATAAGAACGGATATAAATGCCCAATAACATGGTTTAACAATAACCCGAAATGGTACAACCACCAGGCGATATATTTTTTTCCAACATCGCCTTGTCCAAAGCTCTTCTGCGCCCAAGCCTTGAGTTCCTCAACTTTGGTTGAGCGATCCACGGCGAAACGTTCGCTGCGACCACTCAGCAGGGTGATGTGCACGGCAGTAGCACTGGAAGTCGCCATGGTTTTTTTTCGATGTCCCAGGGCAGGCAATGGACCATGTCAAAATGTATGGAGATGGGTCAAAAACCGATCAAAACCCATATTTTGGGGGTATGAACATCAATTTTACCAGCGATTCCAGGAATCACCAGGGTACTGATGGGGCTTCTGATCCATACCGCCCATACCCATATCCCTTGTGGGACGAGATATGTGCTGTAAACCATCCCAATCTCACTGCTAAAATGGTCAGCTTTGGGCATCAAAAACGCCCAAAGGTGGCTGGAACGTGGATGGGTTAGGGGGTCAATTTTAAGGAAAGCTTACACCAAAACCCAACCAAAACGAAGGGTTTTGGACCCAGCTTTCAGGTATTTTAATGATGGTGATGGCCAATGATTTGCCATGATGATCCTCCGATTCTTGAATACTTTAAGGAATGCATGGTTTGTACTTTGTACCCCCCAAGACATACGGGTGAATCCCTAGAATTCTTGCAATTTTGGGGGGCTCCTTGTCCCCACGGATCACTAGTTCTTGGGAATACCAGGGACCATAAAAAAGTCAGTTCGGGATGAAGACGTGCATCTTCTCCATCCAAAAAAACTGATTTTTTTCTCGAAATTCTCATGGTGACCTTTTTGTTGATCCCCATCAACTTAAATACACAACTACCACCAGCACTGAATCCATGGTGAGTGGCCTCAGGTTCCTATTTTTGTTGGTTACCATCTGGTTATGACATTGCCACTTCGCCATGGAAAATCCCCGTGTTTAAGTTCGGTAAACCATCTATTTCGATTAGGGCCATCTATACCATGGCGAACTGTTAAATAACCAGAGGGTAAATAGTTAAATGCTGTTCTTCGAATCGCCAGGTTTCTGGACATAAAATACAAAGTTATTAGGATTCCCTGATTCTATTCTGGGCTTAATGTCAACCCTGGTTGATTTAATTAGTGACTTTCCCCCCAAAGAGTGAGATAGTTATGATTTGCTACGAACATGATACATTCCCAATTCAGAAGCCTAGGGATTTTAGCTAAATCCAGAGTTGACACTACCAACTATTCTATTACATTCTATTCCCATGAAATATCACCAGATAGATAGAGAGATATATATATATATATATCACCAGCTAAATCACCATAAAATCAAAAAAAACCAGTACCAGACGGCAATTCTAATTGAATTCGCATTGAATCACCACTGAAACCTCATAAATCCCCATAAAATCCATAAAATCACCATAAAATCGCATTAAAACACCACAAATCAACATTTCTACATTACACCTTGACGCAGTTTCTCACTTGCATCGTCTTCTTCCACTCCGCCCGAAGCCGGTGTCCATCATTTCGCTCAAGGTGGCCACTGGGTTGTTCTCCTCGCAGTGTAGGAATTTCATGGGAATAGAATGGGGATATGATGGAGTTCATGAAGAAATTCATGGGATTTTTGGAATATATGGAATGTATATGGAATATATATATATACATCTCAAAGTGTCATATGAAACAGATACTGTCTCGCGCTCCCGCAGCTTTCTTTTTCCACAGCTATGCCTATGCTCAGTCAATTTCGCCTGCAATCCTCAGGTTTGCTTTGGGTTGTCACGATGTGACACGTACATAGCCCCAGACCAGTTTCGCCACTGGTCAGCTGCCTGGCAACCCAGGCTGGAACCTGCTCTGCAGGAATCACCCA
>Ga0126342_10006116_pt1 | contig 21267 bp, 20 predicted proteins | sample Cyp1metagenome_FD_92528 | JGI IMG/M metagenome (GOLD analysis project Ga0126342, IMG submission 92528) | Coral microbial communities from Lord Howe Island, Old Settlement Bay, Australia - Cyphastrea 1 metagenome | ecosystem: Host-associated > Invertebrates > Cnidaria > Coral ...
ACCCAGGCCACGTTAAACCAAATCCGCCTTTCGAGGGGCGGCCCATCCCTTGAAAAACAAATGTGTCATGGGGCAAGTTGGCCGGTAGCATATAAGGTCCGCCCGAAAAACTGGGGGGCCGGGGGGGGGGGGTAGCGAAGTTCTTCCCCAACGGTTGGTTCAGGGGGGGAAGGAATCTTCATCATCAGACCAAACTTGGAAATCATTGTTTTCAATCAAACAATATTCTAGGGGATAGATATATATGTATATATATATACACTTAATTTCCATATAATATATTTCAAATATATATATATTTATACACACACTTAATTTCCATATAATATATTTCAAATATTATATATATATATATGGATTCTTCCTCCAGCACCAAGGTCTCAGATGTCCCGATTGCCACCCTGGGGTCCCACCCAAAAGGGTCCACCACGGGGTCGTGAAAGAGCAGATCGATGCAGATGAAGTACGGAACCTGGAGGTGAGAACCGCCTAGTCGAATACCGTAGTGAATGGGTGAGAATTTGGAACCAGAAAATCATAGAAATCTAGGACCGAAATGGAACAAATTATGTTCATCGGAAAAAGTGAAACCCACAACTTGTTTCTATTATGAACGATATTTATGGCTGTTCTGCAGGAATCAAAACATAATACTTAATGCTTAATGTCGTTCATGAAATATCCATTTGAACACCCGAAATGCCATCCCTCGTTTATATTTTTACTGGAGTGGAAAGAAAAGGAATCCAATCACCGGTCAGGTCATCATCCTTGTTACATCCCCCCGCCCCCCCCACCTCCCAAAAACAAGCATGTTGATAGCAGTTCCTTTGCTAAGTCGGTTTATAAGTAGATTATCTGTTGGGTCTATGGTAGATAAGTCATGAGATGGGGATGGGTCAGAATTGGGTACCCTAAAAATTGCAAAATGACAATGTGGAGCCGCCAAGCGATAGCTAAGTTGGTGAACAAAATTCCAATTTCACTATGGTTTATGGTACTTATAACTTATGACTATACTTACTGGGCTTTATAAACCAACGTTCACATAACGTCTGGGGACCCCATATGGACATTCCAATCTGTGTTCACATTGGTCTTACATAGCTGGAAAGGGCACGACACTCTTGTTGCTCATGCACTTCCAATGTGGGCCCCCCCAGTCATAGGTTGGTTTATAAACCCCATGAAAACTATAGTTATTTGCGTATCATAAACCATAGTGAAATTGGAGAAAACCAATCCAATCCCATCAAATCCGATGAAACCCCATATCCAACCACCATTTTTGCTAAACATCCCCATCCAAGTGGGCCCCACTTTGTACTCTAAAATCTCGCCTCGGTCATACAGTCCTCGCGGATCATCTGCTCACGTTTCTGTGGAACCACCTCGTTTCCGCCCGTTTTTCGAACGTTCATCCCGGCAGGGTGATCGCGACACGTTGAGCCCAGCGAAAAAACGCTGGACTACTATAGTGGTTAATAATGGTTAATAGTGGTTGATAGTGCTTCATAGTGGGCCATAAAACATAACTGGTTGGCGGTGCAATAACCATCTTGAAAAATATGAGTTCATCAATGGGAAGGATTGTCCCATGCATTACGGAAAAAATGTTTGAAACCACCAACCAGATAATAAATTATTAGAATTATTTGATTATTTAAAAACAGTTTGGAGGATCCCACGAATGTCTGTGTAGGTAACCCCACTTACCCTCTGGTAATTTGTTACAGTTTGCTATTGAAAAATGCCATAGACATAGTTGATTTACCCATGAAAAATCATGATTTTCCATAGTTATGCTAGTTTACCAGAGGGTAACCAGTTTTTATGTGCGATGATCTAACTGTTCCAAGTAGATTCTATGGAGATATTTTTTGGAGACGTAGATAATGGGATAATCATGGGCATTTTTTACAAAACCACCATTTGGCAGATGAAACCCATCCCTCTGAAAAAAGCACATTCCATGGTCCGATGTGGACACTCCCAAGAAAAAAACATGGTACAAAATGGTTTCGAGGGAGATGGGATAAATCCACTTATATATCTCGTGTTTATCAAAGTTCCTCTAGTTAACTGCAATATTTCATAAAGTGGCAGGCCACTGGATGTTCATTCCCTCAACATATGGCAAATTGTAGGTTTATCAACTCATTATCGGTATCCCATAGGTAATTTCACAGGTAATTTCATCGTTTCATGCTTGTTTATCTGAGATGATGCAACCTGACGCGGGCTGGGCACCAGGTTCTCCCAAGATTAGACATTGGGAAACTCCGGCTGTTTCTCTGCACAAGGTGGAACATAGTTTATATAGACATGTTTCTGAAACATAGTTTACACATGTTCATAAAGTGGTAAAGCCAATTACCCTCTGGTAAACGTTTACAACATAACGATGGAAAGATCCACCATGCTATTCATGTGGGTTTTTATCCACTATTTCGACTGGGCCATGGCTTCAATGTCGCAAACTGTTATATAGTTTACCAGGCCGGGTATCAACCATGCACAATGACCCCCAGTCATGGTTGGAAAACTCCGCCAGAAACAGTTTTAAAGCCACAGCTTCAAGCCGTTGAAACTTCCCCGTATACACCAATCGATTCATCTGTCGTCTCAATATATCCATATATATATATATTTATTTAAATTATATAAATATATATACATATATTAAATATAAATATTATATATATATATATCCAATAATTAGATCTCAACATCTCCATTACGTTTCTATTCTATTTCAATTGCGCCATGAACAAATAGCCGCTTTTCAACGGAAAAGTGCTGGCAAATCCGTAGCAGTATCCTTTTGGTGGTATCCAGTATATCCCAATAGATTCCCACTCTATCCACATTCTGTCCCCATGCATCACCAGTTGTGTTGATTACCCTCTGGTAAATCAATATAGCGAACTGGAAAATCACCATCTTTAAAAAGTAAATGAACTATAAATCGGCCATCTATACCATCCCCCAAAACTCTCGCATGTACTTTTGAGTGCATGGGAAAGGAGTGTCCATGCTGCAGAATCGCCGGGAACCATGGATCGGCTGGCCGAAAAGGCGATCCATCATGACCTCTTCGGACAACACCTGCTTGTGTTGCTGCGAATCCAGGTGACCAGCTGTTGCTTCTTTGTTGCTGCAGGCCGCGCACTTGCGGTTGGAGTTGGTCCCATGGAACGGAATGAGGATCCGCTCGTGCACTTTCTTAGCCTCCTCCACCGTCACCGCACCATGTTCTGCATCTTCAAAGTGCCACAAATCTTTTGCGAAAATCTCAGCGCTGATGTTGAACCCCTTGGTTTGCTCTCGGTGGATATCCAAGATGTCAGCCAACAGCATGGACCTCTTGCGACGCATAGCTACAATGTGAGGCCCCCAAACGATAGCAAAGTTGGTTTATAACTCCAATAACTTTGGTTTATGGTACGCAAATAACTATACTATTCCTGGGGTTTTTGTTAACCAACTTATAACATTGTATGTCAGCTAACAAAATTGCCAGAGGGTAGATCAACTAGCTCCAGGTCTCCGCAACAAAACACCAAAATCCGAGGGACATCTTCCGGTACACGCTTGGTAACGCTGCCGTCGTTCCAAAAGAATGCACGCACCTGACGAAATTCCGCGGGGTTGGAATGGGAGATCTCATGGTGCACAAGGCAATGATTGGTACAATGTGGGGACCCCCAGTCATAAATGGTTTTATCAACACCAGTAAGTATAGTTATATCTACCATAAACCAACGTTATTGGAGTTACAAACTGACTTAGCTATCTAGGGTGCCACACTTGTATCTATCTATAGTCATCCTGTAGTAAATAGAATATGTGGCAATTTCAACAAAAAAACACTAAATTGGGAATATCAATATCGCTGAAAGTTCGCAATATTCTTCTGAGACGTTCATCGCTCCCTCGATCGATTGTGCATAGCGCTTGAGGCTCGAGCGCATCCTGCGCACTCGCCACTGCGGGTCGCAACACAGAGCCAGGTGGCAGTGACCTGCACGGCGGTGTGTTGCTGAGGCCCGCAAGGGTGTGTGTGAGGAAAGCCTCCGAGATTGCCTTTTCATCTCGACAGTGCTGAGGTCCAGGTCGATGATGCCATGCACCAATCTCGCAAGCGCGATGATGTGCCTGCCCACATCGAGTGCAGCGAATGCGCCAAGCAGCATCGGGTTGCGATGATGAAGCTGGTTGATGCGAAGGCTTGTGTGAGGAGCAACTGCAGCGCACGATGGCAGCGAAGGGGCCATCCCGATGCTTGCATCCAACTCAGCAGCTGCAATCATCTACTTCAGGATGCTTGTATTATCCATCCATCCATCCATTCATTGATCCGTCTATCTGGGTCAATGTGTTCTGACCACTTTCCACCACTGGAATAGATTGATGTTCCATTGAATTTGGCAAGATGCTTTGATCATGTTTGATCCATGGAAGACCAATTCATCCAAAATAGCTAACATTGAATGAATCTTTTGGTGTTGTCTCAAAGTTGGAAGCTTAAAATCCCGTAGTTCATCATTTGAGTGCCAACCTTACTGTAGATACCCTGCAAAAAGAAAGCTGGTTAGTACATATTCCCATATCAACAAATAGCAACACACATGTATATAGTAGAAAACTAGCCATCCCAGGGTTTCCCCGAAAATCTACCCTCTGGTAATTTAACATAGCTGTTGCAAATGGCTGTTTATAGCTGATATACCGTCCTAAAAAATGATGATTTTCGATAGCTATGTTAGTTTACCGGAGGGTATATAAAACTACAACATCCCATACATAATAGATCATCGCTAATCAAATTTGAGGTACTTGGATGGATCATGGAGTTCGTTACAATTGATGAAGGACTACGACTCATTGTACTTACATAATCTTACATATAACGTTAGCAGTTATAACTCATTATCAACCATCTACTAGCAAATTCCATGGTGTGTTGGAGTGATCTATAACCTGTTACTTTCCAATAATTTCCCATATGGCATTACTCATTGCCCCAATTTTGGAATAGCTTATGACCCAGCCGCATAGTATCAGCAGCTATATGATATCTCCATACAGATTTTCGAAATTTCCCTCCATTTTTCGGGACGAAAATCACCTTGAGCAAACCCGTTGTACCAGATCCCATTATATCCCAAATATCATCAAACTTATATCTCATGATATGGGGGTGTCCACAAATGGGAGTTTCCAGAATAGTTGGTTTATTTCATGGGAAATCAAAAAAAACATGGATGATTTAGGGGTGCCCCCATGGATTGGAAACCTCCATGTATCGCATGATACATCCCAATAATTCATAGTGATATACAATATATTTATATATAAAGAAAAATAATATATATATATATATATCATGATGATATATCTCATGATATATGTCATAATGGTATACCCTCTAGTAATTTGTTGCATAGCTATTGAAAATGACACATTGTCACATGTATCGTCTAGTTGATTTAGCCATCAAACAAGGATCTGGGCAAATTACAATAATTCACAAACCTGAAATAAGGCTATATTGGGATAATGTTCCTTACTAACCATCATTCCAGTGAGGTCGCAATGAGGTCGTTATAATTATAATTTGCCAAACATGATATATCCACATCCACATATATGGGGTGTTCCTGAAATGCTGGTAACCCAATATCTGGATGCTTTACAATGGAGCATCTCAATCTCGATGAGAACTGGGAGTACCCCCATTTCAAGAAACCTTCATATCGCAATTATCACTTCCCAATATATTTCATACTGATAAACCCTCTGGTAATTTGTTGCATAGCTATTGAAAATGGCACATATGTATAATTGTTTTACCGTGATTTACCGTGTTTTACCGTGTATAGTTGTTCTTCTTATGAAGTTGTTCAAGTGGATAAAATATCTCTAGTGCTCCAAATACCCTCTGAGAAGGTGTTTACACCCCAAAAAAAACACTCCAAATACAGTCTCAGAAGGTGTTTGCAGCTGTAGGGATAACTCATTATCCCATTCTAACTCTGTTTTTTTTCACCGAGCCACCGTGGTACCAGGGGAGGCGATGATACCCAAGGCGTGCCTTGGCAGCGTCACTTCGAGATCCTCAAATGTTTGGTGTAAAAAAACACATGCAATCCATTCATATCCATATCCCTATAAAATGATATACCATCTGGTAAACAAACAGTTTGCTATTGAAAATGGCCATAGAAATAGTTGATTGACCAATTAAAAGCATGTAAAAATGATAGTAACCATGAACCCGCGCCAAGACTGACATTGCTCAATCTCCGGTAGTCCACAAACAAAAAAAATAAACTTGTGCTGGTTATGGTTCCTTTCCATTTATAGCAAATAAACATAAAAGGATTAGTTTCTACCTATCCAGTCAGTTGGTGATATTAAGAACCACCCAAAATGACTTCAAGCAGCGCAGTCGTGACAAATTTCCATATTCTTTTGGATCATACAAGCTATAAAGAATTCGAAGAGTGGAACCCACCAAGTAGCGGTCATTTTGTCTCTGCTCATCTGGTTACACAGGAGCAGTTTGTTTCTCTGCTCATCTGATTTCACAGGAGCAGGCACACGCTTGTGGTGTCTAAATCGTGAAGGAAAACCTGACCATTTCGCGAAAACAAACAAAGTGTTTGTGCAAAAAATGAGATATCCCCCAAATTCACTGCTTAATCATCATGTTCCCATAATGATTCAAACGATCATCAGTGGCATTTTTCAAAATGCTGCAGAGTGACAAAAAGAAACGCCAGATTTATCCAGTCCGAGATATATTATGATATATTGATAGCAAAATTAAAAACCTCATACATTAATTGATATATCAGATTATGTATATAGATAGATTGATAGATAGATAGATAGATGGATGGATGGATGGATGGATAGATATATATATATATATATTAGATAGATAGATTGATATATCAGATAAGGAAACGCCACCAAACAAATCCTCACACATTGATAGTTGCATTTGCCAGCTTTCCTTCAAAAAAATAAAATCTTCGCAATCTAGCTGCTACATGCTGCTCCGGGATCGTGATATACCAACCAAGCCCGGTTCATCGGTGAGAGGAGGTGAGCGAGCACCGGTGGCCATGCAATCAGCAACTCTTGGAGGATTGAAATTTATATGATTTTATATGTATATATATTTTTTTTTTTTAATGGTTGGTGGTATACCTACCCTATTTTTTCATTCTCGCTTTCTATGGTGTTCACCTCATTTTGTGGTTGATTGGTTTCCTGGTTGGTGGTATACCTACCCCTCTGAAAAATATGAAAGTCAGTTGGGATGATTATTCCCAATATATTATGGAAAATAGAAAAATGTTCCAAAGCACCAACCAGATATCCTATGGATATTTTGGACTTCCATATCCTGGACAAAAAAAATCATGTTTTTGAGCCAAAACCCAGAAAAAAGCAGGTTTTGGCACCGAAAACCTGCTTTTGGAGGAAAACCTGGTTTTGCTAACCCGTCGAAAACCCATAAATATCCCGTAGAAACGCGTAAATATCCCGTAAACACTCGTCAACAACCCAGCGTCAAAAGCCGCCGACGATGCAGCCAAAGGAAAACCGGGTTTTCACTCTGGAAAGTGGGATGTTTTGCAAAACCATCTTTTTCTTGGGACATGGAAGCTCAAGGTATCATAATTATATTGTATCTACCATCATTCCTAGTTTAGATGCTGATTTGCTTCTCAAACAACTTAGCGAACTATTCTTCTCACCACTTTTTTAAAACATTTCTTCCTTTTTTCCCACGGATGTTCTTCGCTCTTTTTCATTCTCCCTCCACCACCGCATGCGCCGCGTACAAAACTTGACCAAAAACTATCGGCAGCAACTGATCCACCCGGGATCAGCACTCCCTCAGATGATCTGAAGCTGATGCTGCTGGAATATGTGGGGATTGTGTTCAAGGCCACGTCATGTTTCGATCTTTCTCACGTCATGTTTCACATGGCTCAAATCCATTGGGGAAACCGCCAATCCCGACGATCTACGGTGGCTTTTCTGGGTAAAAAAACATATCAATTACTCATCATTTTACCCAGATTTTATGATATGATGATAGTCCCGATTGATGATAGTCCCCGTTGGGGGAAGAGACCCCCAAGTAATCTCGGGGAGATCCCGATGTTAGGCAAACAAGCCATACGAAGTGGCGCCCCACGATCGATAGCTAAGTTGTCTTATAAACCCCATGAAAACTCGTGCTATTGGCGGATCATTAAACTATAGTGAAATTGAAATTATTTGCAGCAACGTTTTCGTATGTTTTCGTGGCCAGACTTGGATCATCCCAGTGGTCGGCCGCAAAAAATGGACCAACTTCTTAGCAGGTGAACGTAGTAGATAATCCTATGCCAAGTCAGACTATTTTGGATTAGTGAAACTACCCATCTAAGATTGACCTATAGTTAGTAAGTGGTGTATTTTCCTGGCTAGTAAGTCTCCTATAGGTAGTTTGTCCCATAACCCTAGTTGCTAACCAGTGAGGAAGTATCGTTACCTTGCAGTCTCCGGAAAATAACCCATTTATAGTTCGATGTTTATGGTATATTTGATCATTACAGTCAGTAGTCTTGTTTGGATGATTCAGCCAGCGATGTAAGATTACATACAACAAGGTGATTCCCCAGTTCCTTAGCCTAGTTGGTTTATTTCACTAGGTTTGTCGTGATGAAAATAACTATAATTCATGGGGTTTGCAACGCAAACAACATATGGAGGTTTCCTGGAATTGGGGTACCCCCCAAATTGTCCATCTCAATAGGATTTTCCACTATAAACCATCCATTGTTGAGTCTTTTCATTTGAGGAAACCCCCATATACCCTCTGGTAACTTAACATAGCTATTGAAAATTGCCATAGACATAGTGGATTTACCAAACTAAAAATTGAATTTTTCCATGATTTTTTGTATGTTTACCAGAGGGTGAATCCCATTAACTCCCATTAAATCACTATTTTTCTGGGTGAAATCCCATCAATATCACCATTAAACCACTTGAAGGACAAAAAGAACACCAGTTTCCACCAGCTTCAGCACAATCGCCGCGCCGTTACAGCACTTCTCTCATTTTCTCCTAGGCCACGCGGCTTGAATCTGCGGGATTCCCGGTGGAGTTTCGTTATCCCCATTTTTCTGGGGGGTAGTATAATTTCTCATCATATCTCCTGAAAATATCCTGCAATCCTATCACAGCACCTACTAAATCACCATAATCTAGAACCTAAGTCCCTTTGAATCTCCATTTTCTGTTTTTTTTTCCATAGTCATAGTGAACTAAACCAACTTAGCTATTAAGTCACCATAATCACCATTTCAGGATAGAAAATCCCTATGGATATCTGTGTCATATCCCTATAGTGATATCACAATTATCCTGGTTGGTGGTTGACCTACCCCTCTGAAAAATTATGGAGTTCGTCAGTTGGGGGCTATGATTCCCAATGTGATGGGACAAAAACATTCATGTTCCAAACCACCAACCAGAATTCGATAAAAATAAAGAACACCTACCAAGTGGTGACGCCCAGTGATGTGAACGTTGGTTTATAAACTCCATGAAAACTATAGGTTTTTGCGTATCATAAACCATCGTGAAATTGGAACTATGTTCATCAACTTAGCTATCGTAGACGGGGCCCCACATTGTAGTATACTGGGTATATCATGTAATTCTCTAAAACTATGATAATATCTCTTAACATTCTATACATTGGATTCTCCAAGAAAAATGTAAAATCATGATATCACAGAATTTACTGTATATGATGTTATACCAGTGTAGTATATTGGGTAAGTCTCTAGTATATTGGGTATATCTTTTTTGGGGCTAGTTTCATCCCCAACAACTTGGCGAACGCTGCGCATGTTACTAACTGGATGTGCCTCTGGATAGGCCCCCCGAAGATGGACGTGACAAGTCACCAACTAGCGGTAAACTAACATAGCGAACTGTAAAATTACAATTTTTACTAGGTAAATCAACTATTTCTATGTGCCATTTTCAATAGCTATGTAACAAATTACCAGAGGGTAAAACATATACCCTACAGCTCCAAACACCTTCTGAGACTGTATTTGGTGTGTTTTTTTTGGGTGTAAACACCTTCTCAGAGGGTATTTGGAGCACTAGGGATATTTTATCCATTTGATCAACTTCATAAGAAGAACTGTCAAATAGTTGGAGTGTTAAAAGAACTATCCCAAATCATAGAAAACTTCAGTAATTGGTTGATAACCAATCAACTAGCGGCTGCTTTAAATGGCCCACTTGAGGATGATTATGGATCGAAAGAATGATCCAAACAATCGCGAAATGAAATCATGGCGGAATGGATCCTGGCATTTCCTTTTGGGGGGGGGGCTTCAGTTTTTTTTTAGCTAAGTTGGTTTATAACCCATATAACTAGGGTTCCTTGTTGATACAATATACTATGTGGGGCCCCCTAGTTATAAATTAGTTTATAAACCCGAATCACTGTACTAATGAGTATCAAAAACCATAGCTATAGGAGTTATAAACCAACTTAGCTATCTAGGGGGCCCCACGAAGTATTTATATATATATACATATATATAATATACATACAGTATATTATATTTGTATACACAGTTAGATGAGGCTTAAAAACCAGGAAACACAACTGAGGAGCAGCGGTATAATGATGCGCCTTTCCTGTTATGGTCCAAATGCTTCCAAGAACTGGGACTCCCCATGTAGTGGATCTCCCATTGGGAAAATCCAAAATCATCTGAAACAAATCCAGGTGAAATTTCCAACTGGTATCCATTTCCAGCTCAGGGTTTGCCATGAGGGCCATGGAACCAAGTTTAATTGGATGAAGCGGGTGAATTAAAGCTTGAAATATACCCAGCGGGCAGTGGAAAAGTGTGAATTTCCCTATTGGTAAACATAAGGGTTGGCAGTTGGCAGTTCATGGATCATGATAATCCACTATATATTATATACAATCAGGGGGTGTGTATATATATATATGTATATTTTTTTTTGCGACTTAAATATACATACATTACATTACATTACATTGCATTACATTTCATTACATTTACATCAACATTAACACTTACATTACATTTACGTGTATATTTACATGTACATGAACATTTACATTACATTTACGTGTGCATTTACATGTACATGGACATTTACATTTACATTACAGATATATATATATATATATATATATATATGTGTAATATATAAATAAATGTGGTGTATATATATATATATGTGTAATATATATATATACGTAGATAATATGCCACCAACCAACTGGGGATTGTAAACACCAAGTCTTTTGGACATGCTCCAAGAACGGCGTCTACTCTTTTCACTTATCCCCAACAATTGGATATGTTCCAGCAGTTTTTTGATATTGTTCACATGAGAAGCGTATTATTTTTTCCGTACTAAACGAGAGAAAACATGGTTGTTGGTTTATAGCGATTCCTGTAATTCATTGGACTGGTTTAAGGGACTATCTACAGGGAACCAGGGTTTTTCCCATGAAATATAGGTGTTTCCTGTAATTTTCCCTTGAACCAATCCATTGAATAATGGACTATTTTGGTCCCCGCATAGCTAGTAGAACCCCTTGCTCAAACATTGAAACCGTCGTGGACTTTTTGGCGCTAGCAGTGGAACTTTTCTACCCCTTGTGTTTGAACATGTAACAACATGTTTTCAAATAGTAAAGTTTAATGATTTTCTAATAGTTTCAATGGTTTGACATTGTTTGTTTTGTGGTTTACGTATCTTTTATTGGTACCAGTAGTGCCGCACAAGGCGGTGGCGGAAATTTCAAAGATAGGAAGGTATAGGAGAGGTGAGTTGTTCTGATGCATGGATGGCAGAGCGAATCCACTGATGGGCCGAAAGATGGCTGTGATTTTTGGGGTGGTTGCAGTGGTCACCTCACCCACAACTGCAGGATGTAGTGCGGTGTAGCGTAGTGCAGCGTAATCGTAGTTGTAGTTGTAGTTGCAGGTGTAGTGTAGTTGTAGTGGTAGTTGTGGTGTAGTTGATGTTGTTGAAGTTGCAATGTTGCAGTTGTTGTTGTGGTTGTAGCTATAGTGTAGTTGAAACTGTACTTGTAGTTTGTAATTGTAGTAGTTGTAGGAATTGTAGTTGTAGTTGTAGTTGCAGTTGTAATGTAGTTGTAGTCGTAGCTGTAGCTGTAGTGTAGTCTAGTTGCAGCTGTCTATCTGTCTATTTACAAATATAAATAAATAAATATATATATATGTGTATTTAGCTATCTGTATATCCGTTTGTAACTATATCTGCCTCTAGCCATCTATCTATCTATCTATCTATGTATCTATCTATCTATCTATCTATCTGTCCATCCATCCATCCATCCATCCATCCATCCATCTATCTACCTCTCTATCTGCAAGCTTGAAAACGAAGCTATTCTGCGAGACCTGCTCAACTTATAAAACTTGACAACATCGAAAACGCAACAATTTGCGACCTTTCCTTAATGTTTTAACTTGACAACGTCAAAAATGAACTCTGCGAGACTTCCTCAATTTTTGAACTTGACAACATCAAAAACAAAGCTATTCTGCGAGACTTCCTCAATCTTTAAAATGGACAACATCAAAAACGAAGCTATTCTGCGATACTTCCTTCAAAAATAGAACGTTGAGTGCAGAGCTGACGGCCTCTTACCAATGCGTTTTGCGATTTTTCTACTCCACCTGTCTAAAGTACTGCGCCTGCCAGGAAAAAGTGATGCGAGGTCATACGAAGTGCTGCACCTGTCACGCAAAATCATCTTAGCAAACCTGACGATCTGATGCACCAAAATGCAACCACTCTCAGGAAATCAGCGCCCGGACCTAACATCTCTGCTGAACATGTCTCTTGTACTGCGCCTGCCACGCGAAATGCATCTTTGCAGATCCTCTTCGAAATTCCCACGCCTGCCATCGTTTTTGGAAATGCTACAAAACCATCACGTTTTGCTCACTTTTGGCATGGTGCAAAATCCCTTCCGGGACAGTCAGTTTTTTTGACACTTTTGACTTGGAAATGTGCTTTGCGCCACAACGGCGTCCACTTTTTCGACATCAACTTCCAAAAGTGCTCCGAACATGAGGTGTTTTCTGCAGTTTGACTTCGAAATGTGCTTCGTGTCACAACGGCGTGCACTTTTTCGACATCTCAACTTAGGAACTTCCAAAGTGCTCCGATCAGGAGGCGTTTTGTACAGTTTGACTTCGAAATGTGCTTCACGCCACAACGGCGTGCAATTGTTCATCTCTCATGTGGGCAGATTGCTCCGCACCCGCCGCTTTAGCGAGCTTACTTTCGACCATCCGGAGCCACAAATCATTTGAAAAACACAGTGATTTGCGACTTTTCTACCTTTTTGCCCACCTGACTCTTTCTTCTGACTCTTTCTTCTGACTCTTTCTCTTCTCTTCTGACTCTTTCTCTTCGCACTCTTCTGACTCTTTCTCTTCTCTTCTCTGACTCTTTCTCTTCTCTTCGCACCTCTGCTTTTTCATCTGTCCATATTGTCGGAAGTTTGACTTCTAAACTTCCTTCGACTATTACCCGCTGGTATTTAATGCAGCTTATGAAAATCACGTTTTTTAAGAGGTAGATGATCCTGAATCTTATATATATATGCAATGTTAGAAAGCTATGTAACACATCACCAGCTTGAATCATCCAGTTATCATCCATCATCTTTTTTGGTTTCAGGGAAAATTGAAACCGGAAAGCCGAGCTTCAAGGGCAACGGTTCACCAATCGCAGGCTCAGGTGGGAAGCCTCACCGTTGTGTCAAGTATCACTGGTAACGTTTCAGACCAATGGAGGCACATGAAGATGATGTATACACGTGAAAAAAGTGAACATGAATATAATTCCCAGCATTTTTTTGAGAAACCCTATTTTCAAACAAAACCATCTATCTCTCTCTCTATATATATATAACTATATTTTTTTGAGAAATACTCCCTGAAATTAAGCTCTCAAAAATTGGTCTTACACACAGTCGGTACCCCAGCTAGAGCACCCTGATCAAGCACCGGCTTTACTCTTACCGTAAGAACCCCTCAGTGTGGACACACACTGTTTGGGAGAAAAAAACATGTCATTGGAGTCACGGCACCATCCATGAAGTCTGACACCGGCGCCAGGGAGATCGGACTTCCCGCAAAGGGAGCAGGAGACTTCTCATCCTCAAAGGCTCAAAGGTGAGGAATTTCGAGCCAAGTAAGCATAGGAAAATCTAAGGAAACCATGGGAAAACCATGGGAAGACTATGGGAAAACCACAGGCTACTGTTGATTTAAGATGATTAAATCTAGAAAAATTGGGGTTGAAGCTAGAATTTAGAGCTGATTTATGATAAGTTGACACACAGCTCACTTAAGGTTGACTGTTGGGTTGATGAATGGGGGATATACGAACTAGTATTCATGGGTTTATGGACCATACTGTATATCTAATATTGTGCATATAGTAATATGTGCTGCATGTATGATATGTAAATAATATATATGTGTGTGTGTGAAGACAATTAATCATTAAGAAACAATGACAGCAACAACAAATATCTTACAGTGGTATATGTGTGTATATATATTCATGGTATCCAAACACTATGTCATTATGTAAACCCATCTAGTGCCCCAAAAACAAAGAAAACATGTATGGCCACATTTCTGTCAAGCATCCTCTTTAGAACTTATAGGCGACATTGTGCCAGAACGTTCCTTCTCTGCCATGTCCTTCGGCTCTGGCCCCTCCCCAGAAGCAATGCCACCAGTTGGTTCCAGCTGAGACTTCTCATCTGAACTTGTCGGCGACAATGTGCCAAGTTCCTTCTCTTTTTGGGCGACCACAGAACGCAAAACGTCTGGCACATTTCGCTTCCACTCAGACTTCTCCTCTGAACTTGGCGACATATCTGTCTCTGTTCCTGGCGACTTCTCTTTGCCTTCGGGCCAATGCAAAGAACCAGTTCCACTATTATACCATCCCATACCATCATAGTTAGCTAACCTGCCCTGCAGAAATCATAATTTCGAATTTCTATATCTCTGTCACTTAAATCCTCCATTCTTTGCACCAACTTAGCTATCCACCGGACGGAAAAAACACATCACATAGAACATGCCATTATCATCATAATTCGCTAACCTGCAATGTGCCCCCCCCCAAATTGCTCTATAAACCCCATGCAGTAAGTGTAGTTTTTTGCGTACCATAAACCATAGTTCTTTGAGTTATGTTCACCAACTTAGCTATCGCAAACGGGCCCCCACTTTGTGGAGATAAGCATCCCATAGAACATATCAGAACAGCCCATATCATCAGAATTCACCAGGGAAAACCAGGAAGAAAATCAGCATCATAGACATCATAGACATCATCATTTCACTGGTTGGTGGTGCAATAACCATCTTGGAAAATATTACCCCCTGTTAATTCAACATAGCTATTGAAAATGGCCATATATAGTTGATTATTTACCCATTAAAAATGGTGATTTTCAATAGCTATGTTCGTTTACCAGAGAGTATAGCCAATGGGAAGGATGACATCCCATATATAAAATGGAAAATAACATTCATGTTTGAAACCACCATCCAGTTCGGAAAAAAAAGCATTGGAGTCACGGCACCATCCATGAAGTCTGGCACCCGCCCCAGGGAGAACGCACTTACTGCGGAGGGACCAGGAGACTTCTCCTCAATGGTGAGGAACTTCGAGCCCAAAAAACGTAGGAAAACTCGAAGGAAACCATGGGAAAACCCATAGGAAAACCATGGGAAATGTGATTTAAGATGATCAGAAAAATGGGGGAGGTCATGGATTTTTACAGCAAATTTTATGATAAGTTGACGCGCAGTTCACTTAAGGTTAACTGTTGGGTTAATGAATGGGGATATAACGACCTAGTTTTCATGGGTTTATAGACCAACAAACATTAGTGGGGAACCATATTTGTGCATAGTAATATGTGTTGCATGGCAATATATGGTTATATATACATATATATGTAGGGGAGAGGCTTGAGGTTCCCCGGAACATCGAAGAACCTTGAATCTTGCGATACAATAATACATGTCTGTTCTTCTAATATACAGAAGGGGGTGGGGGGGTACGTATTGACGTCCTTTGAACTGCGTTAGAGCAAAGATGCTGTCACGTTGATCTTCGTTGTGGCATACAGAAGGGGCACGAGGGAGGGAGGGTGTATTAACGTCCTTTGAACTGCGATAGATCAAAGATGTTGTCACGTTGATCTTCGTTGTGGCATACAGAAGGCGCGTGGGGGAGGGAGGATGTATAACGTCCTTTGAACTGCGTTGGAGGAAAGATGTTGTGACGGCGAAAATGTTGTTACGTTGAAGATGTTGCTATGTTGAAGATGTTGTTACGTTGAGGATGTTGCTACGTTGAAGATGTGTTTACCTTGAAGATGTTGAAGATGTTGCTATGTTGAAAAAAGGGGAAACCTTTACACTGAGCAGCTTTTACACCGAAAAGGTTTTACTCGCAGGCACCTTGACACACAGAAGCTTTTACACCCAGACGTTTTTACGCAAAGAAACCTTTACACATAGAAACTTTTACACAGGAAAAACTTTACACAGAGAAGCCTTTACACAAAGAAGCCTGTACACAGAGGAGTTTTTACACACAGAGCCTCAGATCCTTTTACATACAGTGCATTCGCCCGTGTTTTATGGGATCCACGAAAACACTGAAATTCTATCGACACGCAATTCTACTGGGTTCAACCAAATTTACTTTACTTCGAGTTATCCCCACCATGACATCTATACGTTTTGTTACTGGCATATCTTCTGGCATTCTACCTGGCATACCTTCTGCAATATGTTGTGGCATATCTTCTGGCACTCTATCTGGCATATCTTCTGGCATATCTTTTGACATTCTATCTGCCATTCTATCTGGCAAATCTTCTGGCAAACATTCTGGCACTTTATCTGGCATACCTTCTGGCATTCTATCTGACATTCTATCTGGCATTTCTTCTGGCATTCTATCTGGCCTTCTATCTGGCCGTTGAGGTCCAGCGGTTCACACTGAGCTGGGCAGGTCCCAGGTTGAGGTCCAGCAGTGCACACTGAGCTGGGAAGGTCCCAGGTTGAGGTGCACACTGAGCTGGGCAGGTCCCAGGTTGAGGTCCAGCGGTGCCCACTGAGCTGGGAAGGTCCCAGGTTGAGGTCCAGCGGTGCCCACTGAGCTGGGAAGTCCCAGGTTGAGGTCCAGCGGTCCACACTGAGCTCGGACGTTGGCGAAGAGCTTGGCGAAGAGTTGGCAAGGCAACAGTGGACGTGGAAGTGGAGGCAGAGGTGGTGGGGGAGATGCTGGCGGAGGAGGAGCAGGAGGAGCAGGAGGAGGATAGCTAGCCGAGGAGGAGGAGGAGGAGAACAACCGTGATAAAATCTAACAACCCTCACCTGGCAGGTGGGGAACAACATAAAATGAAGAAATTGAAAAACCTAAGACTAGTTAAAACCGCGGACAGCATACCCCAGGTATGTTGTCCGCGTTTTGTAGTCGTTCAATGTGTTATCATGTTCCATGAAGACAACAAAACACTGTAAAACGCAGTGAGAAATGACATTTCCAAATCTTTCTCCAGCTCCACTTCAACTGCGTTCTGGGGAACCTCAAGCCTCTTTCCTGTACATATATATATACATAGAGAGATAGAGACATGTAATCATTGAGAAACAACGACAACGACAAGGACAACAACAACAACAACAACAACAACACCAGCAGCAGCAACAGCAACAGCAACAGCAACAGCTACAACAACAACTACAGCTACAGCTACAACTACAATTACAATTACAACTGCTGCAAATACAAATACAAATGCACATCATCTCTTGAAGGGGAAAAATAAAAAAAAAATATATATATTATATATATATATATATATACGTATAAACAAAACAACAGCATAATATAACATATATCATGGTGTCCAGACATATCTAAACTCATCTAGTGCCCAAAAACCAAAGAAAACATGTGTGGCCACATTTCTGTCAAGCATCCTCTTTAGAACTTATAGGCGACATTGTGCCAGAACGTTCCTTCTCTGCCACGTCCTTCGGCTCTGGCCCCTCCCCAGAAGCAATGCCACCAGCTGGTTCCAGTTGAGACTTCTCATCTGAACTTGTCGGCGACAATGTGCCAAGTTCCTTCTCTTTTCGGGCTGCGTCCACAGAACTGTCTCTCTTGTCTGCGTCTGCCGTTTGCAAAACGTCTGGCACATTTGGCTTCCACTCAGACTTCTCCTCTGAACTTGGCGACATATCTGTCTCTGTTCCTGGCAACTTCTCTTTGGCTTCTGGCCAAGCCAAAGAACCAGTGCCACCATCGTACACCGTATGCGGCCTGTAATCTTTCGAAGTTGGCTCCCGCTGAGACCTCTCGGAACTTGGCGAGACGACGGAGCCAGGTGTTACTTCTGTTCCTTGCTTTTGGTCAGCTTCGGGAGCTTTCTCAAAGGAACTAATGTAGTTCTGATCTTTGTATGCTACTTGCGCACCTGGTTGAGTTGAAAAACACCCAAAATCAAAGGTTTTTCTCAGCGGATCATCCATTTCAAGGGTTGAACAAAAAACATTACACACCATAAACTATTTGTTTTGAAAGTGGCCGGTCTGTAGTTATTATAAGGTGGTTTACAACATTATGGTGATAAACCAATTAAGCATGCTCCCATCAGAATTACCGCACCTGTTCTACTCCAACCAGCAGTAGACGTGGTTTATTTAGCCACTAACTATAGCTATTTCATCACCATAAACCCAACAATAACTTTATTGAGATTTAATGGTGATTTAATTGGATATAATGAGATTGAATGATGATTTTAAAGGATTTATCATAGTGAATTTTAAATACCTGCCAAGGAATATTTCAGGTACCTAAATCAGAGATACTGATCTGTGTGATCTGTGTAGTTTTTAGGCCTTTGTAAGGGCAGGGAATACACCCGCAAAATATGGCTAAAAAAATATGGCACGGTACGTCCACTTTAGCATCCTGAAATTCCCATTGGATACTTATAGTCACCATAATTCCAAAAAAATGTTAGCTATAAAACCAACATGTTTGAAACCAGCACCATAACGCAATAACCCCCACTAATTATCGATATCAGCATGTTTGAAACCACCTACCGTGTGGGGCCCCTAAAATAACTACGTTGGTTTATAACTCCAACAACTAAGGTTCATGATGCATCTGGGTACTTAATAGTAATTTATATACTAACCTGAAATCTGGCTATATTCCGCTACTTCCCCTTATCAACAAGCATTCCAGTGAGGTCGCAGTGAGGTCGTTATAATTTACCATGATTTACCCATATTATATACATATATCATGATATATTCCTAGTATTCACGACAGTAAAAAACAACAGGTGCCAGCACTTGGGGGAAGGGCACCACTTTGTAGCTCCATAACCCTAGAACAAATCATCGACGAAAAGACACGGAACTGGTACGTACACAACTCAGTTACATGCATACATAGATAGATACATTACACCACAATACTTCACATTACACTACACGTATGTACATTGCACTACGGTACCTGATATTACATCACGCTACAGTACATTACATTACACTACATTGCATTACACTACATTACACTAGACTATGCGACATTCCATTTTATTCCATTCCATTACGTAGGTATACATATACTATGGACTAACTGTGCTTAACTCAGTCGTGTTACTTCTCCGGACTTGTGGCTTTCTTGCGCAGTTGCAACTAACTCAAGTTTACCCACTTCCAAAAATAGTCTGGTGCATCAAATCCCTATGAAACCAGGAAAAAAAACTACTCAACCTAGCCGAGGCACTATCTTTCAATACTTCTTCCCAGCGATGCGTCTGCTCTCTGGAGCGCTCGCTGCTATCCTGCAGTGGTTTCCTCGGTGCTGAAAAGTCCGAGTAGATTCCCTGCCGAAACAAAAAAACGATATGTGCATCCGGTATACTCCATCTACGGTATATTTATCTGGGTAAATTATAATATTTCACTAACCTGAATTAAGGCCATTTTGGGATGATTCCCCTTACTAACTATGATTTCCAGTGAGGGAGAACAGTGAGGTCGTTATAATTTACCCAGATCTATGGTATATTTATGTATGTACATTTACCTATATGATTTATGGTTCTTGGATGAGCAAAATTTAAGGTCAAAAAAACGATTTTCTATGCATTTGTGGGTAAAAAATAAAAGGTAGAACAGTAAATCAACACTAAAATTTCACACGATGTTACTTTTCATATTCCCTCTGGTAAACTAACAGTTTGCGACATAGAAAATGACCCAGTCGAAATAGTGGATTGTCCAATTTTCATAGCCAGCATGGTGGATCTTTCCGTAGTTTTGTTGTAAACGTTTACCACAGGGTAACCAAGCATAATCACCATTGAATCCCATTAAATCCCCATTAAATCCCATTAAATCCCATTAAATCACCATTAAATCCCATTAGGCCAACTCTGGATTCATGATCAACATGAGATTCCTGGAAAACAAAGATCAACGGCTTGTGCCCATTTGATCCATTCGGATTTGATCTACTTAAATCTACTTCAATGGATCAGCTCTACAGCTTCCAATGACGTAACCATAGTGTAACCATAGGTTAAATATGGATATATCATGATATATCTGGGTACATGCTTCAATTACCATGCTTCAATTACCATGATATATCATTACACTATGGTAAATGTCACAAATGATATCTGGGTAATTTAATGGTAAAATATGAAATGACATGACATAACCAAAATATATCATGATATATCTGGGTAAATTATCATAATTGTATATAATGACATTAAAAATAACCTTAGTTTAATCGAAGGAAGTTTAGAAGTCAAACTTCCGACAATATGGACAGATGAAAAGCAGAGCAGGGAAGAGGCAGAGAGAAGAGGAAGATTAGAAGAAAGAAGAGTAGAAGAGAAAAGGTAAGAGGAAAGAAGATGCAGATGCGCGAAAAGGTAGGAAAGTCGCGAAACACTTTGTTTTTCCAATGATTTGTGGTTCCGGAGGGTCGAAAAGTAGGCTCGCTAAAGCGGCGGGTGCGGAGCCAGCTGGCCAGATGAGTGATGAAAAATTGCACGCC
>Ga0126342_10006117_pt1 | contig 21264 bp, 13 predicted proteins | sample Cyp1metagenome_FD_92528 | JGI IMG/M metagenome (GOLD analysis project Ga0126342, IMG submission 92528) | Coral microbial communities from Lord Howe Island, Old Settlement Bay, Australia - Cyphastrea 1 metagenome | ecosystem: Host-associated > Invertebrates > Cnidaria > Coral ...
GACGAGGAGGAGGAGGAGAGGAGGACGAGGCAGGAGGAGGCGGAGGAGGAGGAGGAGCAGGAGGAGGAGGAGGAGGCAACTGACATAAAATCTAACAACCCTCACCTGGCAGGTGGGGAAAAAAACCTTTTTGGGGTTACCCTACATGAATGATGATAATGCATGCCAACACATGCTAACACAACATATTATATTGTTGATTACCTCCCGGTGGATCTCCGTCGTGCCCCCATGGTGCCACCATTACATGCCAAGAACTGGAGGGTTTGATACCCTCTTGTTCATTCCTATTCCCCCCATTCATTTGTAAAATCAATCCACCATTGTTGATGGGTAAATCATGGTAAATCACAATTTTTGCTGGGTTTGTCCATTGAAATGCCCATGAAACAGCTGGGTTTTATCAAACTAGTTCTCATTTTCGAGGGATTTCATATTTTTTTCTATGTTTGTTCTCATGTTTCCCAATAAAAATCATTTTTTGCAATACAGATCCTCCATTTCCAGTTGTGAACAAGGGGTCTTCCGCACCCGGATCCCAGCCATTTTGGATGTTCCAAAAAGACGTCCGTTCAGCAGAGCAGGTCGGAACCAAGCTCCAGGCTGGGGGATGTGCTCCAGTGGGATTGAAACTCCCTGGCACGGGTGGTTTATGCCATTGAGCAAGACATATCTATTACTGGTTGGTGGTTTAACCAGTTGGAACATGAATTTTATGACTTTCCATATATTGGGAATTTCATATTCCCAACTGACTTTCATATTTTTCAGAGGGGTTGAAGCCACCAACCAGTGTTAGTATATTTAAGCAAAACTTACTAAGTACCTAATACATATTTTTACTATGGTGCTATATATATATATATATTGCTGTGGTACTATTAAAGAGATATATAATATATAAAAGTATCTGATTTATAATTACTGCATGAAGTATGTATGATAATCAGAGCAAGGTACTTAATATGTGCGTATTCTATAAATATTATGATATATTATGTATTTTTGGGTACTCATTTACTTATAATATTAATAATGATGTCGATAAACCTGATCATGACAAAAGAATCATAACAACAATCATGACACTAATGCATATGTGGCTTGCAAGCTCGTAACATTGTATTTTCTTACTAGGTTTCAAAGGTGGTTCTCATTCTGGATCTGTCCAAGCCGGGTGCCAAGCCCCAGGTGGTGAGCATCAGCAAACATCAGGCGAACCAGACTGGAGGTAGTATGGTGGTCATGCCCACCCAACGGATACGTCGCGCCGCTGATCTGCAAAGTTTTTTTCGCAAAATCTCCATGCTGTTCATCTGCGTAACACATTTCCAGCCATTTTAGTGGTTTCGCGACCTTTGCGACCCCTCAACTGTTTTTTTTTAAACGATCGTTTTGAGTGTTCCCATTTCTCCTCCTGTCCCTCTGTTCGAAGGAACGTGGAACCACGTCATGAGGTCGATACCATCTCCGACCCTGTGATGGGTGTCCCCCTCTGTGCAGTTGAGACAGTGCCTCTTCCCGTGCTGACTGTGCCTCGTCAACCCAGTGCTTTTTGCTGTGGGAGGGTCCCCAAAATGCCGAAGCAAGCTGGGAAATATGTGGAGACAATAAGACTGCTCAAGAAATTGAATTGAGCAATCAACATTTTCTGCAGACAGCAGCCCCTAAAAACCAAACTTCATCCAACTGTAAGAAATCCCCCAAGAAATCGAGAAAACAACCAACATTTGGAGGCCTTGAACCCAAATTCCCCCTCAGAATTTCCAACCCCCCAAGCCCCCAAACAATTGGAATCCCATTGGATCCCCCCGAAAAAACCGTTCCCAGGTGCCCACGGACGAGTCGGAAATCAGCATCGAGGTACGTGCCTTGAATCATGAGATGGTGGCCACCATGAAGGCCAGAGGATGGAGAGGATGTGTCTTGGGAGGTGCCAGGTGCCATAGTGTTTCACTGATTTTTGAACAGTATATATAATAATAATAAGAAGAAGAATAATAAGAATAATAATAATAATAAGAATAATAATAATAATAATAGTAATAATAATAATAGTATATATATATATATTAAATAATAAATAATAAATAAATAAATAAATAAATAAGTAAATAAATAAATATATATCATACAGTGTATATATATATACATATTTGTATGTATGTACATTGTTTTTTAAGACTATTAGGTTAGACATATTCTCAAAGGTCTGTAGTCACTATGAAAAAAATCTATGACATTGATCCCATCCACGGGCCTGAAAAAGCCATCAAGTTACACCGCCCTGTAAGCGTTTGCATTTCACCACTGGGATTAGAACAAAAACTATTGAGTAGACCCAGCTAAAATTGCATAGAATTGCTATATCGATTATATTGTCTATTCATATACCCTCTGGTAAACTAACATAGCTATGGAAAATCACCATTTTTAGTGGGAAAATCCACTATTAATGGTCATTTTCAATAGCTACGTTAAATTACCAGAGGGTATCCGGATCTATATATCCATCTATAAATATCACCCCATTATCCCCCATTGGCATTTCTTCCTGGTGAAATTACCGTTCCAGGACCTCCTCAAGATGCAGTTCGCCAACAAGGAGCAGTTCGAACAGGTCATCAAGTGACTTGGCTGAGGGATCTCCGGGAGCCCAAACGGGCCCTTTGAAGAAATGGCGCCATTTGTCCAGGGAATCCCCATGGCAATGGCAGAAATGGCATCTCGATGGCCGTCAGAACCTGGATACCCTCTGGTAAACTAACATAACTATGGAAAATCACAATTTTTAATGGGAAAATCCACTATAAATATCTATAAATTGCCATTTTCAATAGCTATGTTAAATTACCAGAGGGTAACCTGGGACCCAGCCATGCCTCAAATGCCTCAGGTATTACAATCTCGATGACCCTCTGAAGCTTGCAGACCTAGACCCTTGGCGAAAAGTTCACCGGAAAACGCACGTTGAAAATCCCAGGGGGCACTCGGAAATGATCTACAGATGGTTGACGTTCATTAATTTTCATTGATTTTCTGTGTACTCACTTAGAGGGCACACGATTTTCCAATAAATCGCAGTTTTCTTTCGATTTGGGGTAGCCATCATTTCCATGCTCAGTTCATCCCATTTGAGAAGCCCCGGTAAAAAAAAGAAGTTCATCCTATTTGGGGATCTATCTAATGAAATCAAACAATGTCAAGTATAATCTGAATCTAAGTGTTTCTCTGACCTATCCCCAAAAATCTCTTTCTATTTATCTCAATTTTGATCTTTATCTTTCTTTAAATAAAAACACACACACACATATATATATATGTGTGAATCTTACATCATATGCACACAATATCACACACACATAATTATATATATACACGTAAAATTACGTAAATATTATACACACAATATCATATATCATTTGTTGATTCATTTGTTTGACTTGACTCTGAAGATCCTCTCCCTCCTGGCAAAAAACCCTGGTCACCACATCAAGGCTGCCGGCATGTCCACTGCGCCACGTGCAGATCTGCAGGAAGCTCTCATGTGCGAGGCGCGATTTGGGAAAGGTTGAAGGGGCCTCTTGATGGGTCAAACATGCTTAGTTGGCAATTTTGCTAGTGAGTGTGTTAGTGTTTCCTTATATATATTCATATTTAATTACTTAGTTTCCATGTTAGATCATCATGGAAATCTTTTTTAGATGATAAGAGGCCAGGTGCAGGAATTGGCCCGCCAGTCAGAAGTTGGTTTACAACCCTGATGTAACTATAGAATACTATAGATATGTGTCATAATCTCCAGTTAAGTCACTCATAAATCAACTTGGCTAGGTGGGCCCTTCCCGTGCTTTGGCGAAGTCTTCCCAGGATGCCGTGGAGCGTCTTCGGAAAGTCCTCCTGATCTTGAAGAAGGACCAGGGCCGGGCGCGGTTATCAGCTTGCTGTATCAGTTTCGGCTGTATTTTGCCATTCATGAGGACATATAGATCATATAGGACATACAAACCCAGCAGTTGAGGATATTTTTGCAAGAAGCATCCAAGGGTAGCCATGTAAACCCAAGCATAAACCCTAAGTTTCTGGGCAAATTGTGGCTGATGAAGACCACACCCCACAATGATGATAGAGCCCAGCATGGTTTATCTCGGGTTTATCGCATTGGCAGTATTTTCCATCATAGTATGCCATAATTATTTCTGGGCAAATTATAACGACCTCACTGTTCTCCTGAACCCTGGAATCATGATTAATAAGAGGAATCATCCCAATAGCTGGCCGCAAGTTTCGCCCAGATCATTTGGATGGATTGGGACTGATCCATTACCTTGGTCTTGGATCAACATGGACCAACCAGAAACCACCGATTGCCGAAGTTTCTTCCCTCTGGTAACATGGCTTTTTGGAACATGGGCCATGTATAGCTGATATTTAGCCATTGAACATGGTGGTTTTCCATCGCTTCTGTTGGATTGGCTGGGAATTGGCCTGTCCAAGTATTGTAAGTATTATCCTCTCGAAATCAAACAAGACACATCGGCAAAACATCGGGAACTTTTCGGGAACGGAACGCCTCATGTTTTTGTTGGGGACTTTTCCTCATGACACGGGGCGTTTGGGGATGTTCCAGTGCCAAGTTGGAGGGTAAACCAACTGGGTCCAGGACTTGGAATCGACGCGATTGCAAAGTCAGTTCCTTGCGCAGCTATAGACAGCTTTCCCGTTTCTCTAGTGAAACACTATCGTATGATTGGGAGAATTGGTGTTCTTACATCTTGTTTCTGCAGTGGATGTAGTCGTTTGTATTCTAGTTGTTGTCATTCTTCTGGTTCTTTGCTATGGTTTTAACGTGATCGGTTTTCCAGCTTGCTGGCCGCGCAGCTTCTGAGGTTTCGAAGTCAGATTGAGGACAAGTTCGCAAAAGAGAATAAGACCCGCGACTCCGATGGGGCATCCCTTAAGTGTTGGACCATGGGCAGGGTCTCTAGAGATCGACCGTCAAAGCACCATCTTTTGCCAAAAGCCAGGCAAATCCCTATTTGTTGTGGGGCATTGTGGGGCTGATTGTTCATTCTTGTGGCTTACCTCTGGTAAACGTTTACATAGCTATGGAAAATCACAATGTTTAATGGGAAAATCCACTATAAATGGTCATTTTCAATAGTTATGTTAAATTACCAGAGGGTAAATCATGTGAAATCCACCATTTCCACTGCTCAAATGCGAATTTTTCTGGTTTCGTTTCCTCCCTGTTTCTGGCCCTTTCTGGCCCTGAGGAAATTCATCCTGATGCAGCAGCTCCGTTACATCAAGCGCGAGCTGAACCTGGAGCGTGATGACAAGCAGAGCATCATCGCGGCATTCAAGGAGTCCCCTGAAAAATGTCAAGATCGGTTATGGTCCAATGGTAGATCTGGGTAAATTATAACGACCTCACCGCGACCTCACTGGAATCATGGTTATTAAGGGAAACCATCCCAAAATGGCCTTAATTCAGGTTAGTGAAATATTATAATTTACCCAGAGATGTATCAAGTTAGATGGCAAAAACCAACACACACCACTGGGGGCACTTCCTGTCCAACCATAATTACACAATCGCAGTTTCACAAAAATATTTGGGGCATCCACCAGCTCGCCTTTGCCGCAATGCAGATGATGGAGAGAGAGAACAAACCAAAATGCAATTTCTTTATATTTCTTTCATCACCGATGGGTAGGAGGGTAGGAAGTGAGTTGGATGACTGGTTGGTGATTTCAACATATTCAAGTATCTTTTATGTTCAACCATATCTGGTTGGTAGTTTGGAACATTTGGATTATTTTCCCATATATTAGGAATGTCATCATCCCAACTGACGAACTCCATCATTTTTCAGAGGGGTAGGTCAACCACCAACCAGATATTTATTGCTATCTATCCATATTTCAAGTAGATCAGGGTAACCGTTGTAACCCACCAGCCGTTCCCTTGCGCAGGAGTCCATCAAGAAGCTGGGCAACCTGGTGCCAAGCGAGGCAGCAAAGGCCATGGACCAGGCGATTTTTTGCTTCGGAAGATGAACCCCATCGGCCGGAAATTGGACACATCCTGTGGGGATCAATATCAGCTATATCAATTGTGGGGAAAAATGGTGGAAGAAACATCAGCCCAAACTTTTTTTTCGGTTTTCAGGGCTGTAAGAGGTGGCAGACCTAAGAATTTACAGAGCATGTTTCACCATTTTGGTCTCTCTCATGACACTGGACATGTTGATTGCAGTGTTTCTCCTGGTACTTTCTCATTGGCCGGATGCTATGATGTTAATATGGGAAAATCGTCGACATGTCAGGGTGGGTCGAAGCTACCCAACCGAAATCCAACCCATCAACCGTCAACCCACACCACCAGTGAATGGCTGCTCCACCCAACGCCACTCAACCTACAGGAAATGAGCAAGCTGGGCAACTTAGAGCCTCAGAGTGCTGAGTTCAATGTCGGGATGCCGAAGTTGGAGGGGTACAACCTGGAGACGTTGTGGGAATCCAACATGGCAAGAACATGCAAGAAACAAATCCATCGCGGAGAGATGATGTGCACGTGATTTTCCAAAAGGAACAAGTGGGGATTTCCGCGGCCTTTGATTTCCAGAGGGTAAGATTTCCTTATATATGTTCTTCCTACTTAATCTACCATTTTGTTGGTTAACTCATGTTTCTGCCGGTGAAAATCACCGTTCCATTTTTTGCATCGCCAACGCATACATGTTTTCGTTGGCTTCATGGCTTGGGCAAGGTCTGCCGCAGCTATTTGGAGTGGCTGACTGCCCTGCCCTGGGGAAAATACAGCGAGGACCGCCAATCCGATCCCATGGGACGTGTGCGCATGAGCATCTTGCTGATGTGGATATCCAGCATTCTTTTCTTATCGTTTCTCGCTCAATTCAAACACTTGAGGTCATGATACATTTATTTGCCTATCGCCTATCTATATTGTTTGTCTATCTATTTGTCTGTCTGTCTGTCTATGTATGTATCTATCTATCTATCTACTATATCTATCTATCTATCTATCTATATCTATCTATCTGTCTATCTGTCTGTCTATCTATCCATCCATCCATCCATCCATCCATCCATCCATCCATCCATCTACATATATCCATCTATCCATCTCTCTCTGTTTTACAATGTAGCTTTAGGCAACATATTTCAGTTTTTGGTACTCAAACCATGTGGCATCAGGACAACACTGACATCGACCGCGCGGAACAGATCCTGAACGAGGCGATGCACTTTGGGCCGCAGCGTGGAGTTCAGCCATGGATGGCAACCCATGTTATGAAGACGCCTCCGATTGAAAGAGAAAATGCGTGGTTATTAGATGTTATTAGCTGGTTGGTGGTTTGGGACATTTTTTATTTTTCCATAATATATGGGATGTCATCCTTTCCATTGACTTTCATATTTTTCAGAGGGGTAGGTATACCACCAACCAGTTAGATGTCCGATATGATTTTAGGGTTGACAGATGTTGACAGTCAGGAAAGTCAGGTAGACCTGTTGAGTCAAAGAATTGAGCATGCTTGGTGTCAAGAAACACGTCCTGGATAGCTGGATAGGCACCAGTTTTGTTGTTGATTGTTGGAACATGTTTTATTTTTCCATATATTGGGAATAATCATCCCAACTCACTAATATTTTTCAGAGGGGTTGAAACCACCAACCAGTTATTGATTGATGATATTGATGGAGGGTAAAGCGAAAATGATGATGCTGCAACACAAATGAAAGCCTCCACTAATGAAAATTAAGACAACAGGAGTTTATCACTTTGCGGTCAGCAGTGAGCATCGTGCATTGTTCTTGGTGTCATGCTGGATCCCTTGCAAGGCAATCCTTCGTGTAACTGTTGGAAGCTCTGGAAAATGGGATCTCCATTTGCAGAATCTGGTCGAACATCATATTGTATACTCGTAAATATAGCATGATATAATATGGCACACACACACATATATATATATATATATTATACAAATAATATAAAATAATTAATGTACTGCTTTATCTATAATACAGCTTTATCCATAATAGTTGAATATAGTTGATACTTGTAGTATCTTTTTGACATACACCCCGGGTTTGGCCCTGAAGCAGCTGCAGGATCACTACAGTTTGGAGGTGCGGTGGCTTACCAGCCGTTGGCCCATGTTGGGCAACGATGTGCACCTGAAACACGATGTACCATCTGGTTATTTAACACAGCCATTGGCCATGGTATAGATGGCCCATTTATAGATGGTTTACCTGGGTTTACCTACTAAAAATGGTGATTTTCCATGGCTGTGTTAGTCATAACCAGATGGTATATTCATATAATATATATATATGTAGAACAAGGTGTGCAGCACCATTTGACATAATGAGGAGTGCAAAAACATCTGTTCTTTTCAGGCAATGTCTGGGGGGCAACATGGGGCAGCCATCCCCATTCTCCATACCATTCGCTGACCCCTCAATGCTTGCCACAAGGGGATGATTGGTTCTTATGTTTGTTGGCTCATCAAAGTATATATATATAATATATATATATATTCATATATAATATAAGTATATATATATTATGTGTGTGTGCAAGTTGCATTTTAACCAATCTACCTACCATAAATCAAGCAATGTTACTTAAGTATATTATCAACTAGATCCTCGTTTTTTGTTGCTTATCCCCCAGAGTTTGTTGCTTACCAGTCCCTCCTTGTGTGTGAGGATGTGAAGGAACGTATCCTTGAGCACATGGCGGTTAGCTTCTTAAAAGGCCCTTCTTCCTTTGGGGGGGAGGGTTAGGGTTGCTGTATTTTTTGGCCAATCAATTGGGTGATTTTTTCATATTTTTTTCATACTACCCGACTTCAGAAAAGGACATGCAGGGCATCTTCAGGTTAGCCATGAACTGAACCTGAACCTCCCAACTATACCAACTATCAGATTCATTGTGCATGTTGCGTTGCGTTAGAACGAAGTCCGCCCTGCCAGGATGAAAGGCCATCCAAGTTCGCACTTTATGTTTATCTTGATGTAAACCTCAGAAATCTTGAAGTCTGAACCTTGCAGTTTGCAGCGGACAATCGAATTGATGATTGTCTTGTAGATTTACCTATCTCCCAGAATTGGAGGATACCCTTCATTTCGGAGTTGGAAGAGTTGTTTCCAGATGTTTCCACTAACAATGGGCTATCTTCACGGTCGGCCTGTTCATTTGCGGGAGGGTCAACGTGCCTTCCTGTAAACTAAGACGTAGATGTGGAACACCCACCATGAATGTAGATCATTTCCTCAAAGAACCATAGGGTTTTCCACATCATCCACTGTAAGTTTCCCTCGTGACCCATGAACATCAGAATTGCCAGATGGAAGGGCCCTTTGTCCTCCCAGTTATTCGAGTTTGATCAACCGTTCGCAGGCTCCGTGCACGGAAAGATCATGTGTTTGGTGGGTCCTCCGGGTGTTGGAAAGACCTCCATCGGCAAGAGCATTGCGCGCGCCATGGATCGGTGCCTGTGCTGGGGAGGGGCTAGCACCGGTGGAGATTGGTGGTTGTTGGTGCCATCATTTTCATCTTGGTTTTGATTTTGATCTTGATCTTGATCATCATCTTCATCATCATCATCATCATCATGATCATGCTTACTAGAGCGTCTTAGCAAATATGATTGAAATCACCACCTGGTGACCCAAACTCCCTTTTTCTGGTAACAGAGTCACGGCCTCCAGGTTTAAGGATCCAAAGCGCTCGCAAAAAGGATCAGCTCAGTGTCCTTTCCAACCTTGCGTGCCCGCACAAAAAATCTTTGGCCGGAAGATCTTCCATTGTTTTGTTGTGCTATTTGTGAGCACCAAATTCCATGAAAGGATGATTGCCCGGCAAATATTGTCTTGGAATCAGAATGAGTTGCTTCTTTTCTTATTGTTCTTTACTGCCACAAATTGAGGAACACACGTTGTGCTGACTGTTTTTTTCTGGATAGCAAGTTCGCCACAATCGTTTGTGAACTTTTTTCGCCTTTGTCAAACATTGACTGCTTCCGAACTTTCTACTCTCTAACAATCTCAACTTCAGCTGGCAATGGGACCCCCTCAACTTTATTTCATATCTATATCTATATCATATAAAGTATATATATATATACGTATATATATATATATATATCACATCCATTCATTTACAGATTACCAGCCATAGTTTTCATGATTTTCCAGCCATAAGAACCACCAGCACCACCACCGCTGCTCCAGGCAGTTCTACCGCTTCTCGGTGGGCGGCTTGCACGACGTCTCGGAGATTCGGGGCCATCGCAGGACGGGAAGGGACGCGGTGGACGGTTTGGGGGGGTGGTGTTTGGGTGACTTTCAATGGTGGACATTTGTTAATTAATTAATTAATTAATTAATTATAGATGATTGAGGAAAGGAATAGGCTCCAGGTTAATTAATGTCAACCCTGGATTAATAAACCTCCCCAAACGGCTGTTTAATTGGGAGGGTACCATTTAAGTATCAGATTATGACTATTGGAGGAGTACCACCCTAATTAATAAACCATGGTTTATTAATCCGGGGTTGACATTAATTATTTTTCGAATGGAAAATGGATGAATATGGCTTATTTATAGAATTTTATAGGTGTCTTTCCGGAAATTCCCATTTTTGATGGGGATTGTCCATTGCCACCTTTGATTATGAGAGGATCATCTCGTTTTTTTCCCCGAGAATTTCAGGGATGACGAGTCGATTTCTAGGACTCGAGTTGGCGTTGTTTCTTCTCGGCCGGGGAGGGATTTTTGGAATTTTTGACGATTTTCATGAATCCCAGGAATTGGTTGTTATAATGATGTATATGTTTATAAAAGCAATGATAAACCATCCATCTTTTGAACCCACAGCAAAATTGGGCATGATACTATTACTAAGATTGACTGATGTGAGGGGGAAAAAATCAGGGGCCGGGTCCCTTTTCAGTGTAGTAGCACCTACATTCGTAGCATTTTTCTAGGGATTCGTGATCTCCATTTGTGGTTCCGAACGGACCATTGAGTCGCATGATTCAGTCGGAATCTTTCACCAACCTGTTACATCCCTAGCGTGGCTGGCAACTCGAAATCCCAGAACTATGTAAATGGAGGATTGGTTACTAAACTGTGGATTTTCCTGCCAGCCATGTTTGAATAGCGGAAGATGAAATCCATTATATCAGTATCCATTAATCACCACTATCAACCATTGTTCACCACTATTAGCCATCATTAACCATTGCCAGCCACTAGCAACTTTTGTGATCAACCATCACTGGTTGGTGGTTTCAAACATTTTATTTCCAGAATATATGGGATAATCATCCCAACTGACTAATATTTTTCAGAGGGGTTGAAACCACCAACCAGTATTGTTATCAACCATCATTCACCATTATCAGTCATCATTAACCATCATTAACCATTATCAATCATCATTAAGTAACCATCATTATATAACCATTGTATTGTTAGCAACTATTGTTATCAACCTATTGAAAATAAACCATTTAATAGTTGTTAACCATAAGCATCATTAACCATCATTAACCATCATTAACCATCATTAACCATCATTAACCATCATTAACCATCATTAACCATCATTAACCATCATTAACCATCATTAACCATCAGTTATGTTATTTATGTTTAATCATTAATCATTTCCTGATATAGTGGATTTACCCATTAACAATGGGGAACATCTCCATCGTTTTTTGGTATGTTTACCGGGTATCAACCATCATGAACCGTTTATTAAACATCAATTTCTGATCCCCTAGGACCTACGTGGGAGCAATGCCTGGCAAGATCATCCAGGCCCTAAAGATCAGGCGAGCCGAACAAACTTTTGCTGAGCTGAGCTGAGGGCCTGCGGGGCTGGGCTCATCTGGAGATCGTTTTTCTGGATGATTTCATGGTGATTTCAGTGGTGATTTGATATGATTTAATGGTGATTTCAGTGGTGATTTAATGAGCTTTACACTCTGGTGAACTAACATAGCAATGGAAAATCACCATTTTTAATGGGAAAATCCACTATAAATAGCCATTTTCCATTGCTATGTTAGTTCACCAGAGGGTAATGCTGATTTACTGTTTCACGGTGATGGGACCATGGGATTTAGCCGGTGATTTGACCGTTTGCTGCTCGGTGATGGCCGATTTGGGTGACAGACGTCGGTGATGCTTCGAAAAACCGGGGAATCATTCCATAACTGGCCGTATGATAACAGCTATTTTCAGGTTAATTATTGTAAGTCAGCCAGATTGAATCACATCCCTTCCCCCTAATGATATCTAATGATCATGGTTGGGTTGGTGAATGGTTGGGTATGGTTAGGTGAAAAAGCGAATGCCTTTGAATGATTTTAAGCGACATACTGTTCATCATGAGGTGCTGAAGAGGAGGGCCATAGCCGCTTAGCCAACAAAAGCACAGAAAAGTTATTCATCATTAGTTTAGAAGTAGTTTCCTTTTCTATATGGGTATGGATCAATACCTATTAATACCATTTTTAGGGGGATGAACATCCATTTACCAGCTATTTTGATGTTCACCAGGGGTACAAGGTCTTGACACACTGCCATATTTGAGGGATTGCTCTGCCCCTTTAGAAAGATGGGTTGTTGAACCCTCAGCGCCAGGCAGGTTTCGAATCCTGTGATTCTGGTGGACGAGGTTGACAAGTTGGGCCGAGATTTTCGTGCCTTCGTTGCGGGGTCGTTTCGGGGTCGTTTCGGGGTGGGTTTTCTGACTTCAAACTGGTGATTCCCCCCTGAGTAGATATGGAAAACCAGCACTTTTAATAGGTAAATCACCAGAATTCATCTATCAATTGGTGATTTGTCCATAGCTCTGTTACATAACTAGGGGGTAGTTGATGGATTCTAGCGAAATTTCGGTTGAATGGAAACGTTGACCGAGTAGGTCAGTGCTAAATTCCAAGGTGGAGACCCTTCCTCCGCCCTGCTCGAAGTGCTGGATCCCGAACAGAATGCAGCCTTTAGAGATCTCTACTTGGAAGCTTGGAACTGGGTCAGGTTTGGTGAACGGGAGATGGATGGGTTATATATGTTATGATGTTATATGATATATATGTTTTTTTTTGTTTCGGCCATACATGTGGCAGAATATACTAACGAACTTTTGTTTTTTGGGGGGGAGGGTATCGTTGAAGCAGAAACATACAAAATTGAAGCATCGCAGGATTGCACATGCTTTTTGTTTGGTCTTGCGGCTGGCAGCAAAATCGTTTCCAGGGCTTCAAAGAACATTGTTCCTGCTTCTGATTTTCAGGGGTCGTGGTGCCCCCAAGCAATCAGATATTAATCATTAATCATGAATAGGACAATTTAAACAAACTGCAAAATCCCAACAAGAACAGCTGCGTTTCAGGAGATTTTCAAGAGGTTCTATCTGTCTAAAAGTCGGGCTCTATATCCTTCCAACCCCTCAAATATCTTATCTTCATCTTCCCAAAAGTTCGCTGTTCTTTCCAACCATTTCCACCTCAAAATCCCAGCCGGATCCGCGTGGCTCAGGATGTGCCTTTTGACTTGTCCAAGGTGCTCTTCATTTGCACGGCCAACGTCACTGACACCATCCCAGGCGGGGCTTGGCCCATGCCACGGATCCGCAAACACCATCCGAGGTTTCCGCTTGGCAATGGGAATTCCATGATCCTAAAATGGAGGTTATATCGGTACCTTTGTCAAAGCCATATATTTTGGAGGTTATATCATGTTATAATACGTTATATCATGTTATATCCCCTGACATAGCCTTTAGATGCCATTCCCAGCGTTATGCTAGGTACCTCCAAATTGGGTTTCTGAAGTGGCCACTGATATTGTGCATACCGTAATACCCCGTTCTGGGGTGATGTGTACTATCACCCCCAGTCATGGTTGGTGAATGGGACGGTGCAGATGCAACGGCGGGTTGTTGCGTCTGGTTTTGAGGTTGCTTTTTCCACAGGATGACGCACTAGGGCCCTTGCCTTTTCCATCATTCCTGTACATACTTTTTCTCTTTGGAATCCCTTCCCCCTAGTACTACATACCACCCTAAAAACTCGGGTTAAGTATCGGATTTGTTCATTTTGGGGGGCCATTTAGAGGTATTGAATATTGGGATGTGTTACATCCACGTGCTTGAGGATTCCAGTCCCCATAATGCATTGTCAGTCGCTAGTTTTCCAAGTTCGGGGGCCCCTGCATGCGCATGCAGGACCTTTATTGGACAGCTGCTCGATACCAATTTGGGCGATTTCAATGTTGTCATACCATTCCGTCACAGGGAGCAGGAACCACATCTAATCCCGCAAGAGCTGCCAATGAAGGCTGCGATTTTGCTGGATCTGGGGGTCCTGCTCCATGGGAGGCTGCTAAATAGCCTAACTGAATTCGAAATTTGGGACCTCTAACATCGAAATATATCGAAATTGTTCACCGTCAAACATGCTTCCCCCCATCCATTTCAATATTCACTTTAGATTCCTACAGAATTCGAGGGATTCTCCAGCTCTGCCGGCGAGACCCTGGAAATGATCGTGCCGAGGAATGGAAATTATTCGACTTGCAGGCTACGTCTATGAGGAGAAACTGGCAATTGCCAATCAGTATTTGATCCCTCAGACGATTGCAACTCGCCGGAACATCAGGGAATGTCAAAACCTGTTTTTTTTTTTTGAGGGGGTCAAAAACTACCAACGAGGTTCGCCAGAGTGCTGCTTTGATCCAGTGATCTGACTCATGTGGGGCATGTGATCGCGGCAACATTTGGAAGTTTCCTGAAATAGGGGTACACCATGGTACACCCAGTCATCATCCAAGTCATGGATGACCATTTTACTATTAAAACTGATGGTTTTGCGGATTCACAATTTTAAGAACCCGGGATTTTTCGCACTGAAAATCATCTCCAAAACCCTCGTTGACTGGGAAAAAACCATATCACATGTCGGCTTTCCAGGTTTTAAAATGTCATGTCAACTCCAGTCATTTTGCTGGATGTTCCATTCCAGAATTGTCAGAGGTGTAATCATTCAAAGCTTTGACTTCAATCTACTGTTTGTGTTTGTAAGTCTTAATTTGGTTGGGTTGTGTAAGTATGCTTTTCCTTGCGCGATCTTCATGATACATCCTTCCAGCAAGCATCAGATTATATGTGTATGCAATTATATGCATATACAGATACATCTTCACTACGCAATGCTACACCTGTATGTATCTCTTATTGGGATTTCAACCAGCCCTGAAAAACATCTTGACATTGAGGATGTGTCATCAATTCCGCCCCCCTAAGATTATACTAGGATAGATAGCACCATATATCCTCTGGTAATTTGTTACATAGCTATTGAAAATGGTGATTTATAGTGGATTTTCCCATTAATCATGGTGATTTTCCATAATTAGCTATTTTGACATAACCAGAGGGTACCACCATAAAAACCCTGGGTTACAAGGTGGTGCCCCCCAGTTATAAGTTGGTTTATAATCCCATTAACTAATATTAACTATAGATATATCACCTACAAAAACCATAGTTATTTGATTTATAAACCAACTTAGCTATCTAAGGGGCCCCACTTTTGGTGGACGGACGGCAAAGGCCAACAACGGCGTGGCAAAGGACATGCTGGATCTGCACCCTGAGGTGGGCGTCAGCAGCCAGGTTTTACATGTTTTTACCCCTACGAAGATGCCGAAAAAGTGCTTTTGATATGGAAAGATCCACCATGTTTAATGGGAAAATCCACTATTTCTATGACCATTTTCAATAGCAAACTGTTAGTTTACCAGAGGGTATATATAATTATATATATATAGATCACTATTTGGGATTTGCTTTTATTGTTCTTTCAAAATCTTTTTGGGGGTTGCTATACATTTATATCCCCATATGTATATATATATATACATCATCCATGTGAATATATAGCAACCACCAAACAGTGGAAATTGACATTTGTTTTCTTTGGTGGTTACTTTATATGGATATATGATATATGTATATGGGAATTTATATGCTGGAAAAATGCAACATCATCAAAAACCGGATAGACGTTGGAGCACTCCCGAAATGGGCATGGGTTTCATATGGTTTCATCACTTCTCTGAATGCCTTTGGGAAATGTCAGTAGGAAGCTAAGCTGTGCACGAATTGCCTCCAAGTGTCGTAGCCTGAAATTGGCCGCAGTTTGGCCAACTTTGTGGTACAGTTCCCACAACTTTAAAGTCACATCCAACAGGGTTTTCCTGCATATAGTCATAGAGTGTGTTGGGTTTGGTGCCCTCAATCCTCGGAGTTTGTTGGAGGTGTTAACAGGGGTGGTGCTGCCCCAAGTTGTGTTTGTTGGTTTAGAAACCCAGCTAACTAGTTCGATATGTCTTCCCAATCACCCCAACACTCAACCAACTTATTTCAAGTCACTTTGCTAACAATTCGATCACTGCGGCAGGCAGCACCTAACTGACCATAAAAACGCTTGTTGACAAACCATTGGGCTCCATTATGGTTGTTTCCCCCCCCCCCGAATACATAAATTTAAATTCCCTGATTTTCAAGAACGAACCCAGGTTGGAAGTCACCATGAACATCTTATGACAGCAGTTTTCTTGGTTGAATCCTCTAAAATTCCAATGAAATTAGCATTTTTGTTGATTAAATCTGATTAAATCAATCGCACTAAGTTGCCGGCCAAAGTCCAAATGAAATCGCATGAAATCGCACGAAATCGCATGAAAACGCATTTTTTCGTAGTTAAATCATGTAAAATCCCATGAACCTGTCATGAAAATTCATGAAATTCGTGCTTTTTGCTCGGCTGTTCCGGAATTCTTTGGCTGGTCACCTGGTCCCAGGCTTTGGCGGAGTTGATTAGGAACTACGCTCGGGAGGTGCACCCCCACTATGTTTGTTGGTTTAGAAATTGCCTGAAGTCATCATGACTGATCACATCTTATCACCATGTATCTACGATAAAAGATGATAAAAGGTAATGCTTGGAATTATAGTTGGCAACTTAGCCGTGCCTAGGCACGACCTAGTTATGGGATTTTTGGCTGCTTGATTGAGCTGAATTATCCTATAAAAATGGGAATCTACCTCGCCATGGAGCTTTTAATAGGCAGCATACAGCAGCATTGGTGCATTCAGCAGGGTATGGCCCATAGGCTGGTGAAACTTGGGGGGGTTCAGAAATTGGGCTATCGGCCATGACCTACGCTTAAAACCTGACCGTGAAGGACTCGGTCAGCTAGGATTGTTCACGAATCAACTGACCGTGAAGGGGTGAATATCCCATAGGATCCATGTATGGTATATGTACTAACATTTGGGGTATATTGATGGTAAATGTTACCATATATAGCATACATGGATCCTATGGGTATGTGTAATGACTAATGACTTAAATCGGATTTGTTGATTGTTGTGGAACATTGTTTCCCAGTTGATTCCAGTAGATGACTACACTTCGGTGGTCTTCAGACCCTATCCCTACCTGGAATAATAATCCCAGGGGAGGCCGAAACCAGATGGCTCTTTTGTGGACGATAGGACACGAATGGGAGAAGATGGGTGGAGAGGAAACTTGGAGACCTTTGTTTCGAAATGATGTTAAAGCCATTGCTGGTTGGTTTGGAACATGAATCTTATTGTTCCATATATTGGGAATAATAATCCCAACTGACTAATATTTTTCAGAGGGGTTGAAACCACCAATCAGATTGGATTTTGGAGTGCTCTTCCCTAATCAAACATGGCAATATATGGCAATAGACAATTACCCATCTACGGATGAGAAAACCTTATTCAACCCATGCATTTATAGGGGTTCCGTCGCCACGTTACCAGGAAGGTTCCCAATTTTGCACAAATCCCTTTTCTGGACGACTTCCCTTGACGTATCCCAAATATAGCCCCGTGTTCCCACTTCAACCCCCTATTGTGCATGGCACCATCAAGCTACCATTCACAGGCTGGTGTGCGAGAGTTGCGGAAACTGATCGAGAAGATTACCCGGCGACCCACATGCAGTCGGCCGGGATGTTGATTGCAGAGTTGGGTGCCCGGGAAGAAAGGGAATATAGCAAGGTAGCAACTCCCAAAGAAGACTAAAAATCTAGTAAGAGAGTGACAAACTGCCTTTCTATTTTTTTTGGAGGTTGTTGCTGTATCTATCAAAAACATTTAAAAACTAGGCTGATGGTTTCAATTGATTTGAAAGGTGTTCCCTCTTTGGGGGCTGGAGGATCCTGTTCTCATGGTTTTCGAGGCTGCAGTAGGCTTGAAACCACCCAACTGTGGGCGAAGGCCTAGTTCATATACACTGAGGTTGGAGCTGATGCATTGGTTCAAATATGACCCTCCTGAACTATGTAGATAGATAGATAGATAGATAGATAGATAGATATTATATTATAGCGTATGCATGATATGTACACAAAACAATCTAGACACATGCACATCGATCATTTTTGAACACGTGCAACTATGTGTGTATATACACATTCATTATTATGACTATACTCAACCCATTAATCCGTTTGAAATTTAATTACATTCAAGTTTAGTTCGGAAACTAGACATCCCAATATTACTCACCAGATTTCACTAGTAATTTGATAGTATTTAATAGCAACCATCGATTTATTACCATTAAATCATTAAATATCCCATATTATCCTATGATGTTCCCCCTGAAATCCCCAAATATCCCCCAGCTTTATTTACTGGTAAACTAACATAACTATGGAAAATCACCATTTTTTTCATATTTCTATGGCCATTTTCAATAGTTTTTTGTATGTTTACCAGATCGTAGATGGTTACACAACTGTTCTTGTTACGGTCTCCTCTCATCTCATCGCCGAGGAAAGTGGCCTTGAGCATGGTCCGTGTGGAAGAGGACGCGCGGCAAAAGTCGCTGATTTCCACGGAGAACCTGCGAAAGTTCGTGGGTTTCTTGGTGCTTTTTTTGCCCCAAGAAAGGGGATGTCTGGAAACATGTTTGATATAAAATCCATTGAAATCTTTATATCTTTAGGATATGCGTTCAAAAGAATTGAAAGTTAGTAGAGATATGTAAAGATGACAAATCATGTGAAATCCCTCATGAATGTTCATACTTACGAACATTAGTCAACAATCGACCCAACTGCCTGCAAGTAGATATTCAGCTCCATGGAGATTGGAACACCCTAGTTTGTTCATAGGGGGGTACATGGGGTACCAATAGCGAGAATCATTAACCATCCCATAAAAGCCAAGGTTTATCAAGCAGCAGCTTCTGATAATCAAACGTGGCAGCCCAGAAATTCCACCATTTATAGATTTATTCCGGATCACACCTACATTCATAGGGGATTTTCCCATTATAACCATCATTTTACTTACTTTAGGCCGATGCTTTTCCAATTGACGCGCCCACGGCCTGGCTTGGTGCCGAGGTCAACCACCTCATTCCACTGACAGGCGGGGATGGAGATTGCAGAGCTCCCTGCCGTTCTGAATTGGGGAAGAATCCAAATTTGGTGGTGGAAAAAAACATGAACAATCAAGATTTGTATGGTTGCCTTCGATTGGGAAACTTCTACAGTTGAAACTAAACCTAAACCTTTCTGGGGTTAACACAAGTTATGGTCACATGTGGTGAGTATTTCCATTAATTATAAATCAATCCAATTTTACATGACAAGTAGGCTTGGTGCTTGGTGGCCGCGACCCCTATTCGGCCCTAGCTATAAGTTGGTGACACGTCTAACCAAGGGGCTGCCTAGTTTCCCGCAGGTCCAGGCAGTGAAGATCGTCAGGAAATCATCTATCAGATGGTTTATAGACCTATTAATTACTGTATATGGGAGCCGTCCAAAAACCCCAGAAAGGTTTTTAGTATACGATCTATTCTCGCATTTTTCCCATGGTCTAAAACCTGCATCGCGCAAGTTTCGCGCAAGGGCGGCCCAAGGTATACGCGCAAGTACTATTGTTATCATTAATTATTTCAAGTACTATTTTTAGTTAACATTTTGATTACTACTAATACTACTACTACTACTACAACTACTACTACTACTACTACTACTAGTACTAGTACTAGTACTAGTACTAGTACTAGTACTACTACTACTACTACTACTACTATGATTATTATTACTAGCACTACTAGTACTACGATTATTAGGATTGCTACGATTTCTACTAGTACGACTAGTACGACTAGTACGACGACTACTACTACTACTGCTACTACTACTTCTTCTACTACTACTACTACTAGTACTAGTAGTACTACTACTACTATTACGACTACGACTACTACTATTACTACTACTACTTCTACTACTACTACTACTACTACGACTACCAGTACCACTACCACTACCACTACTACCAGTACTACCACTACTACCACTACTACTACCACTACTACCACTACTACTACCATTACTACTACTACTACCACTACTACCACTACTACCACTACTACTACTACTACTCCTACTACTCCTGCTACTCCTACTACTCCTACTACTCCGATTACTCCTACAAGTCTTACCAGTCGTACTACTTCTACTACTTCTACTACTTCTACTACTTCTACTACTTCTACTACTTCTACTACTTCTACTACTCTACTACTACTACTACTACTACTACTCCTACTCCTACTACTCCTACTACTACTACTCCTACTACTACTACTACTAATACTACTACTACTACTACTACCACTACCACTACCACTACCACTACTACTACTACTACTACTTCTACTACTTCTTACTACTACTACTACTACTGCTACTGCTACTGCTACTACTACTACTACTCCTACTACTCCTACTACTACTACCACTACTACTACTACTACTTCTACTACTCCTACTACTCCAACTACTACTACTTCTACCACTGCAGCAACTACAACTACAACTACAACTAGAAACTGGTCTGAAACTGGTCTGAAACTGGTCAGAAACACCTTCTTACTCACCATCTCAGACACATTGCCGGAAGTGGCCGTTTTGGGACTCCAGTACTCTAACATTCGAAGAGAGCAGTCGACAGCCTTATTTTGTCACACTTTCCTAAAGCTGAATAAGCTTACGTTCTCTTAATTCAGCTTGGGTCTTTCGATTTCCAAAACGGCCGTTTTGGAACTTCCGTAACCAAACAAATATTGTAAGAGGGCAGTCGACA
>Ga0126342_10006118_pt1 | contig 21263 bp, 14 predicted proteins | sample Cyp1metagenome_FD_92528 | JGI IMG/M metagenome (GOLD analysis project Ga0126342, IMG submission 92528) | Coral microbial communities from Lord Howe Island, Old Settlement Bay, Australia - Cyphastrea 1 metagenome | ecosystem: Host-associated > Invertebrates > Cnidaria > Coral ...
TCGTCAGGGAATGTGTCGTCACAATGCGTCGTCAGGGGGGCCGGGGGCATCGCCAATGTGTCGTCACAATGCGTCGTCAGCGTCAGCGCGAAATGTCTTACCCAAGCTGCGGGTGCCCTGTATGTATGTATGTATGTATGTATGTATGTATGTATTTAATGCGTGTATGCGTGTATGCGTGTATGTATGTATGTATGTATATAACTGTATATATAAAATAAGTATATAATTTCATATAAATATATAATATTATATGGATATGATTTACATAAATTTACATTTGTTTATACTGTACATGAAATATCATATAGTATTTGTACGATATTATATTTTCAATTATTAGTATTATTAGTTTTTAGTTATTAGTAAAATTGTATATAATGTATATGCTGCGTCTTGTGTTGCATGTCAAGACTGTCAAGAGTGCACCTTGCTAACCTAGTGTATCTTGCTGATTAAGGTTCTCTTCCATTGTGTGTCCATCTCAAGAAGATGGGGATGGCAGTTGAACGGTTGAAGATTTAACGGGTTGACAGTTGACATTCATTCTTTGCAGTGACTGCGCGCCGGCAGTTTGTTTCATTTAATTCACTGCTCAGTCAGGCAGCATGAGAACTTGAATTCAATGAGTCCACTGAATGGTGTATTTCAATTTCAATGTTGATGTTTAGACTAGACATGGTTTAAACTCTTCACTCCTGAGTGATGTTACTTGACCGATGCAAGATATCATTTGCCACTTGCTAAAAGAGCAAATAATTCGTTCAAACAAGAACAAAATTCGAAACGGCCATTATCTTGGACTGCAATCGCACAGGCACAGGGGTCGCTGGGGACAAAAGGGGTATTGTGTGTGCAGTATTGGAAGATCATTGTTTTCCCCATTCAGGAAAGACATGGATGACACGGATAGTGACTCAAGTCTGAAGTGGCATGCATTGAACAAATATGTTCAGCAGTCATTGAAGTATGTATGATACTGTATGAATATGAACATGTTTGCGTCAGTCAGCAGGTGAAATAGCTTTGTGGCATGCTGAAGCTCATGCAGTGATACAATGATTTAATGTACGAACGAATTGACATGTATAGTCGTTTGGTTCAGGCAAATTGCTGATCATCTGAGATTCAGGTGGCTTGTAGGCCAGTTCCTCTGTGCTCTCAATGCCGCCTTCATCGGTTGCTGGGTCAGAGGCACCTGGTTCCATTGTCAAGGTAAAGACATGCAAGTATTGCAGGACCACATCAAGTAGCCTTTCACCGTTACCAAATGGCAGCTTTCCCAGCTGGGACCCATGTGTGCCTTGGAATGATGGTAAGAAAGGACACCCACGCGGTCTTGTATGCCGGATCTGTGTCATAGCGCCTTTGCTCAATTTTACGTCGTTTCCATTTGCTGGACATGTTTAAAACAAACTGAGTACTGAAAAAAAGGATGTCTTGAATCTTGAGTCTTGATGATGACTGAATGAATGAACGATTTGGGATCTGGATTCAAAATCCTTTGCGTATATGTTCTGTGTTTGCAAGTGTGGTCATTAAAGGTAATGGTAATGGGTGGTGACACAATCTCATGACTGCAAGGTGTTCCAAAGTGGAGGATGGAGCCTGGATTGTCAGCCTCCAGATATGTCCGGGTTTGACAAGCTCTTGCAAACTGACCCAACCCGGCTACATCCATTCCTGGAATCTTGGCTTTTTGCCATGGATTGGGAAAGCCATTTATCAAGTGTCAGCAACATCATACGTAATTGCATAATTGAATCATAATTATGCATGGGCACAGGGAATGTGATACATTTGTGTTTGCAGGAACCATGCTGTACTACTGCATCATTGAAACATTTTGCGGTATCAACATAACATCACACCACTATAGCTTATAGTTGTACTAGCTTACTGTACCACTGTACCGTACAACCGTACCCTACCATCGTACCACCGTACCGTACCACCGTACCTGCCGTCGTACCACCGTACCGTACCACCGTACCTGCTGTCGTACCATCGTACCGTACCACCGTACCGTACCATCGTACCATCGTACCGTACCATCGTACCGTACCCGGTTAGCAGTAGACAGCGATAGACGGTGTCTGATGGTTGAATAGGACTTTCCTATTCGACCATCAAACACCGTCTATCGCTGTCTACTGCTAACCGGGTACGGTACGATGGTACGGTGCGATGGTACGGTGGTACGGTACGGTGGTACGGTACGATGGTACGACGGCAGGTACGGTGGTACGGTACGGTGGTACGACGGCAGGTACGGTGGTACGGTACGGTGGTACGATGGTAGGGTACGGTGGTACGGTACGGTGGTACAATGGTAGGGTACGGTGATATGGTGTGATGGTACAGTGCAATGATGTGATGATGATTTTCCGATTCTTAGAATGTAACAAAAGAGAATGAAAAAAACTATCACAACCAGATCATGCAATAGAAATAGTTGCAACTTGCAACCTTTGTTTGTGAAGTCAGTTGAAGTGGAAGTCTTAAGGGTCTACAAACAGAACTAAACATTCATAAATCATAAATAAGTCAGGTTGATGAGTTCTCTAAGTCATTGTATAAAACTTTTGTAAAATAGAACTGAACAGATCATGAATGCTTGTTCATTCATAAACCGTTTGATGAGTCGGATCCCTGAGGCGCAGCGGACAAAGTATTTGGAATTGCGGTCAGCGAATCCACAGCTTCGCATGAGATCTGATGTGAATCTTGGCCCCAGAGTGTCAGTGAACGTCAAGAATCGGGAGCGTTCATCATTAGAACGTCCAGAAGAGTACTTTTGCCGTCTGGACGTATATCTTCGTGATAATCCTGGTAAAACCGTCAAGGAGTCCGAGAAGGTGTGGGAGTTTTTGGATGGCGTTTGGATCGAAGGGGTTCCTTGGTTGAAACCAAGGTCCACTATGCTTGTCAGGGGTCAGGATCGTGATGTCTGGTGAGGCCTGAAACTTATCAACTTTCAACTCATGACTCATAACTGTCATAGCTCATAACTTCATGACTCATAACTCATAACTTTGAATAAATTTTCATATACTTTATTTTATGGTTTTCGAAACGTCGAACTCATCCAAAGTCCAAAAGTCTTTGGGTTTGAGGTTTGACCATAGATGTGATTGATGTGATGATGATTGAACGACTTAGTCTCTTTCATGATTACTCAAGATAAATGCTTATTATATATAGTATAGTCTAGTCTAGATTTGTATTCGCAAGATCTGCAAACGAAGCGTTTCATATTGATTGACTGGTGATCTTAGGTCAACATTCAAACGGGCCGTGAAGGTTATTTCAAAAGGGTTCGAGCTACTGAGAAGGAAACTGAGCTCAATGTGGAAGTTTTCAACAATGATGATGCTCCCATTGCTGATCCTGAGCAGCATACCAGAATCTTCAATTCCGCTGCAAAGGCTATGGCAACCAAGTCAGAGACCATTGATGCCCTAGACCTTCCATTCTTCAGGCTTGGAAACACTGCTCAGAAAGCTGCGCTTACCTTGTTGGGGCCATCATCGGCAGGTTCTGCTGCTGCTGCTGATATGTTAGTGGAAGCAGTGGGTGGATCAACTGTTGAAGAAGATCCTGACGTTGGAGCGCAAAGTGACAGTGAAAGTGACAAGGAGAACCATTCCTCATCAGCAAACATGGGTGTTGGCATTGGAAACGCTTTGGATGCATTGAAGCTGGCTTTTGGATCAGGCCCGAAGGATCCAAAGGCAAAATCTGGTTCTGTCAAAGCACCAGCCAAGGCTGCTGGCAAATCCAAGGCAACCGCAAAGCCAAAGGTTGAGAAGGGCAACAAACGATCCAAGTCCACTGAGGTTGAGATTCTGAAGCTCCCACCTACCAAAAAGATGAAACTTCAGACCAGCGATGCCAACAAGGCTGCAGATGACAAGATTCTTGAAGAGCAGAAGGGCATGTTGGCAAAGCTCAAGGAGGAGTTGTTGTCCAAGATCACTGAGACGGACTCAGAGGCTGCGATCGTAGAGCATCTGAAGAATGCATCAAAGGATCTGGCAGGCTATCGTTCGAAGGTGAACAAAGTGAAGAAAAGTGTCAAACGCAGAAACGATGCGGCTTCCTTGATAGAAGCCTTGCTTCAGTTGATTGATGAGGCAACTGAGGTTGATCAGATTTGCGTGAAGTTGCGTAACCTCACCTTTGATGAGAATGCAATGTCCGACCTCGAAGATGCAGCCACCACATGGTCGGTTTCAACTATGTGTTTCAAACGAGGTTGGAAATCTATGGCTTTGGGCTTCCTCAAGTTCACTGACTGGAAGGCTTTGGAGTCCATGAATGATCACATCGTGAAGAGGCTTGGGGAATCGAAGGGTGGAGCCTTTTTCCAGCTTCTGGTGTCAGAAGTTCTTCAACGGTTGCTTCGGTCTTTGCCTACAAAAGCAACTTGGTTTCATTTGGTTTGGATCAGTGTTGGTGAGAATTGCACAGTTACACATATTGCCATATCACCCAAGGCTGTTTTGTTTTGATGTTCTGATGATGAGTAGACTACACTAGACCTGAGTGACTTGACTTGCCATTTGTCATTTGTCATGTTCATTCATACATAAATCATATCAATCATACATACATACAATCATACAGTTCATAATTGTTCATTGTGCATCTGTAGAGCATCATTGGCCATGATCGACCATGGATGGTTTTAGCCAAGGCAGAAGTGGATCAATGGCCATCGGATTCAATGGATGCCTTGAAGGGATTTTTGACTCACTTTGCAGCTTCAAAACTCCTGCAGCCGGCTGTTGTCCACACCATGGAATACCTTTGCATTGCTTTGAGTCCAGAAAAGCATGTGGCTGCAAAGGTGTCTGAAGCAGTGAATGAATTGACTACTTCTTCGAAGTCCAAGGATCATGCGGATTGCGGGGTTTCGGCGATGGTCGTAGGGATCAAGCAGGGAAAGACTCTCTTGAAGGCAACCAGAGACAGAGCGCAAGAAGATGAGAAGGAAACTGCTCATTTGCAACATGTTTCTGACAAGATCACAGAGCTGGATGCCAGCTTGGAGTCCATCGAGAAGTCAGACTATGACTTCAACAAGGGCTTGGAGGTTTGCAAAGAAGCTTTTGAAACATACTCAGCAGCCTTGACCACTTCTACAACTGGAGCTTCAAAGACGCTGTTGAACAACTCGAAGAAATCCATCTCAGACTTCATTTCCACGCTGTCCCGTGCGTTCATCCGTGGTACTGTGAAGGATTGGTTTGAGGCTTCAGTGTCTCTCTTCAATGAAAAGCAGCAGTTTGCTGCGAAGCCTGCCTTCACTGTGGAGAAGGGCAAGGTGTTCTTGCAATGTCGATCCATTTCAAAGGATGCCAATTCTCTATGGGTCATGGTTGGGGACCTCATGGTGTTGATGACGGACTTGGACAATTTGATGGCATCGTACAAGCAGGAGAAGCTGGTAGCCTCTGAGGCAGTGCAGGTCTATAGCAGGATGAAAAAATTTCGTGACAACCAGTGGAAAGAGCTGAACGCTATGGGTCTGCTGGATGAAACTATGGCGTCGAGTTTTGGTGAGCTCATCAAGATCTTGAATCAGATGGTTCGGGAGTTGGTTGTCATCGAGAATTCTTCTTGCACAAATTGCATTGGGAAGATTATGGCCAAAGCACCTTGTTAACAATTACTGGCAACAAGAATGACAATGCACACACAGCAAAGCAAAGTATTATGGTCCTTGGTCCATTGATTTCAGTGAAGTGAACTAAATGTGGACTCATGATGATGAACTTAACTAGTCTGACTCAGTAAACAGTAAACACAGTAAACTGTAAACTGTACTAAATAGTACTCAAACAGAAACAATCAAACAGATCAAAGACAATGACAAAGACAAAGATGTCAGAATTTGGCAAAACAATTCCGTTTCAGTCTAGTGGCTTCAGTTGGCTTTGAAGCCTTCAATGCTGCTTGTGGTAATTAGAGTCTGGAGTATGGAATTTGATTTCACTTGTTATTAGTTTCCTCCTGTTTGCGAAGGTACTTGATCCAAAGACCATTACAGATCAGGATCTGAAGGACATCTATGATTTGAGAGACAAGGTGATGCTGCTCAGCACGGAAGCCGAGAATCCAAAGGCTTTCAAGCTACTGGTTATGTGCAAGCAGTGGATCATATGCTGTTACTTGTCTGAAATATTGAGATGATTACTTTGGGGTGAGGGTGCATAGAATTCCTTGAAAGCAAGCTGCAAGATTGGAAACAAAAATAATCTAAGACCCTAAGCTGACATTGCAGCATGGCGTTGTATTATATTGTCACTGCCAACAATTTTGAGACTCATTGCCCCCACACCACCACTCTTTGATTTATTTTGATACCACATATTGTCAGGCCATCGCCTCGCCACTTTGGACATGACCACAGACGAAAGATCTCCTTTGGCAGCTGTGTTCCTGCCCTACTTCACTATGAGGTGTTTGCTCGACTCTCCCAAGAATGGCTTGGGAACTGATTGCGATGTCAAGGACCATCCAGGGCTTGTCATGAATACAATCTATGATTTGCTTCAGGCTGACAGCGAAGAGTTCAAGGCATCCTTCCCAGATTACAAGTCTTTCCATACAGGGTTTGATGCATTGAGTGATCAGATTGACAAGTTGTTTTCCAAACGGGAAGCTTTCTACCAGAAAGATGTTGATGAGGTGGTGAAAGGGTTGGCAGCAATCCAAGACAAAATACCTGATCTTGATCCATCCAAGCTTGGGACTTTCATTTCCGCAGTCAAACGTGTTGAGAAGAAATTTTGTGATTTGGTGGATCGTGCAGCCGAAGTCATGACAGCGATGGAAAAAGATTCAGAAGCGTTTGGATGTGATGTGAAGACCGTATGCAGCTTGTGGGTTGATTCTTGGCTGCAACTACCGGTCAAAGTCAGAGTCAGGTCTGAACTGCAAAGTCTCCACAAGTCATAATTATATAGGGTTATATAGGCATAGGCATAGTCTATGGTCAAATCTTATCAAATAGTAAAACTAAACTGCAGTCAAAGTCAAAGTTTGTTGTTCTTCTGAGACTTCAATCTCAGGAATGCAAAGCAGCACATCAGTTGGCAACGACGACTTTGGCCGATCAATCAGCAGCTATCCTTTTGTCTGTGGAAGGAATCGCCCAGCACATTCAATCATGTAGCTTGGACTTGGTGAACGAAATACTAAGACTTAAAGCCATACTCGACTAAGACCAACACACAGATAACAAATATGTGATTATGGGGCTGAATGTGTATCTTTTACATTTGTATGTGCATCTAGACTCCAGACAAAAGTTCATTTGATCAGATGGAAACTCAGTAGCTGTTGGAAAAAAAGTTTCTGCATCATGGGAAAGTTCATTTGCCAAAATTCAAGTTCTTTGGACTTGTATTGTCTTGTTGCACCATGGTTTTCCAATTCTGGCGGCACTGACTAACTAACTTTGACTTCTGAACAGTCAGGTAAGCAGCTTCCAGAGGGTCGCGCCAAGACGCTCTTGGTCAATTTGAACAAGACGTGCACTGACAAGGGCCTGAGCATCAATGCAACCTTGCAGGCACAAATTACCAGTCTGATCAGTGCCCCAGCAATTTCCGACATTGCTGGTGCAGTGCCTTGAGCCATGAGCCATCAGGCTCACCAACATTCATGTTTGTGCCTTGGGCTGAAGTCAAGCCATAGCGCAGCCTGTGCAAGATAGGCTTCCATCATCCAATGGTTTGACTTGATTGTTCTGTTACTGCTGTTGTTGTGTTTTGTTATGCCATGTTCCGGAACAGAAGATGATTTTTGACAATTGATGAAAATAATGAACACTTATCATCAGCAGAATACATCGAAATCATGAACTTGCCATGAATCATGAATCATAAAATGCAAATCTCAGCACTGGTCATTACAACAACTTTTTGTTTTGCAAGTTGTTGAATTGGCCCACAGCGCACATCCACGCTCAGTCTGCATGCAGTAGCTTCATGGCGTTGAGTCCAATGCCAATGACCAACATTGGCTGAGGTGGATTCTTGCGCATAAGCTACTTCAGTGAATGGCACGTGGCCATTCAGTACAGTACAATATTGCGTTTTGCAAATACCCGCATTGCACAAATGCACGATGCAAGTTGAAAACGGTTTTGCGATCTCAAGAATCTCAAGTCCATCAGTCGTCAGGGTGGTTGAATTTCAGAAAGGCAATTTGATTTTGGAACGTTGGCTTTGAACTTCAACTTTGATTTGATCATTGATCATGATCATGAATCTTTCAAATTTTGAACTGTTCACTTTTGAACAACCTTTGATTTGAACTAGGGTCTGAAGGGTTCAGGGTTTGAAGAAGGCAGTGCATCTGGGAACTGCAATGTGCGCTGCATCCATTGACACCGCCTAGATACCCAGGCTCAACTTTGGAAGTCACTGGATTGGATCCGATCATTTTGTTTGATCTGTGATGTGATGACTGTGATGATGTGGCATCATGATTCATGACATGACATTATGATATTTTGATATTTGAACTTTGAACCAAATGGTGTGGTTCAGTACGGTACTGAGTTGTGACTTTCAGATTTCAGACTGACCTGTGCATGCAGGTGTGCATTCGAACACAGCACTTGACATTTTTTGTTTCACCTTTTTTGTTTCGGCCATGGCAAAGAAGCGAAGCGCAGAAGTTCCGGGAGCTGCCCCAAAGCGTGCTCGGAAAAAGTCTGACAATCCTTTTGATCACCCTCCTGACAAAGACCAGAAGACCATACATTCGGCCTTTTTGGCTTTGAAGAATGATGCAGTGAGTGCAGCCTCTGTGCCTGCTGCTGTGGGTGCAGCCCATCAGCCGGAGGCTGTTGAGGCTGTGGAATCGCCTATGCCGCCTATGCCTGCAGCTGTTGAGACTGCTGAAGCTGTGAGTGCAGCCCCTTTGCCTGCTGCTGTTGAGGCTCTGGGTTCAGACGGTTCAGAGCCCACTGTGGCTGTGGGTGCAGTCTGTATGCCTGAGGCTGTTGAGCCTATGAATTCAGCCTCTGTGCCACAGGCTGAGGAGCCTAAGCCTCCTGCAGTGGATGACGGTGAGCCATCCATTTCCAAGCAGGATGTAGTCTCTTTGAGCAATGTACTCCAAATGGTTTCAGTCATCGAGAATGATGCCGGTGCAGCAGAGAGTTTGAAGTCTGTGACTGGAGAGAACTTCAAGGAATTGCTGGCAGAAGCCAAGCTCCATCCATGTTTCTGTGAATGGATCATGGATTCTGGTCTTTCCTGTACCGTGTTGGAGGATGATGATGTTGATCGTTCCAAGTTTCTAGCATTTTTGCGTTGGATCCTCAACAAGACCACATTGATGGCAAGTACAAACACTTCAGCTCCCACTATGCCTTTGCCAAAGAAGAAGTCTGAGGCCAGGTGTGACTAACATCTGAACTTCACATTCACAGTCACAGTCCAAGTTGAACTGAGGTAGCTTGTCTTTTGTAATTTGTAACTCGTTGCAAACTGAAATAAAATTGCTTTAATCTCAGACTTGTGACTTGTGACTTTGTGAATTTCAATTTCAAACATCCGCAGAGACCACAGAGACATGGCAATGACAAATCGCAACTAGGAATAGATCCGGATGGTTTTGATTTCCCACTGTTTTACTTTATTTCATATGATGTTTTGAAGGTTCACTGTGGAGGTTCAGTCATATTCACATTGCAAAATGACATGTGTGCTGTGTGCTGTGTTCAGTTTCCTTGCAGGATGCTTGTGATGGACTGACAGCTGCTGCACAGGACAGATTGGAGTGGAGCCACATAGTCGCATAGCCTTTGTAATTTGTAATTTGCAATTTGTAGCTACTATGACTCAACGACTCTATACAGTATAATCTGACAGTAGTATACAGTATACTTTTTCATCCAAGTGACTCACAGGCACAGACTCACAAAATGAGAAACATGTCAGAACATTACTACAGATCAATTTAAACTGGCCAGTTTGTACAATTCTTACTTCATTGACGGTGTTTACTTTGTTGAGTACTGATCAACTTTGTCACTTAGTAGTAGTCAGTGAGTCAGTAGTCATTTCTTTTTTATTTCTATTTCTATTCATGTCACATTTTGTCTTGTGTTCAGGAGACTCAGGAGGTTCATGGTGCCTTAGCGCTTGGAGCGCTGGAAACGCAGGCAATAGAGGCCAGACAGAAAATTCAAGATACCCAGACTGCCAGACTCAGCATCAGCATTATCAAACATCAGTCATCGGTCGTTGCGTTTATTTCATTCTGAAAGACTAAAGAGTGAGATATCATGCCATGCCATGCCATACTGTAATACTACTCCTTACTAACGTACCCCTAACCGAACCTTTCATAAAGAAGAGTGATCGCTGATATCAGTTGCACTTTGTTAGCTGAGCAGCCTTTCAACTAAACTTTGCTTTGAGTAACTACTGTCAGCCAGCTGAATGACTCCAAATGGCAAACGTTAGTAAGTTGTTAGCAAACTTCCACACACTGCAAAATTCAATATCTAGAAAATGTCAAGTAAGGAGATAAGGAAAGGTGTTGTCTGAGGGACACCTATCCTGTTAGTTGTCCTGACTCAGACTCTGACTATGCAGATATCTGTCAACTTATAAACCATGCATACCGTACCCCAACTAATGATGATTGATATGATTCGATATGATGATGGTGATTGCGCTTGCTTGTGTCAGGTTGCTTCAAGTCCTAAGTCTTCTCAGCAGACATCCGCAACACAGATATTCTCATCGGCGTCCGGCAGCGGCAATGAGCAGAACATGAATCAGACCCAGGACACATTTCAGTGATTTTGTTTTCAAAGATTCAAAAATTCAATGTAGTTCAGAACAGAACCAAATCAATTGAAACCAGAGTTGTTTGACTTGTTTGACTGACTCACAAAGATTTGACAACTTGACTTTACTGTACTGTACTTTACAAGCAGTGAGATTTTAGCCTGCAAGTCTTGCATTTCAAACCACGCACCATGGTCACCATGCTGACTTCATTTTGCCGTTTGTAACTCAAGGAGACAAACGTTTATGACAAGACCAACGTCTTGAGCGACAAAGACGAGGGCCATGCCGGACCATGCCATGATATATAGATTTATATTTATATAATTTATATATATAATATATAAATTATATAAATATAAATAAATGTTTATTTATATTTATATATATATAAAATATATAATATAATATAATAATAATATATATATATATATATAATATAATAATGTATAATGTATATATAATTATACAATTATATATAAATATTTAATATATTTATAGTAAAAAATAATAAGTTATAACTTATAATTATAAATTATAATTTATAATAATAATAATGCTACACTAGTAATAAATAATAATAAATAATAGTCATAATATCATGAATCATATATTATATACAAATATATATATATATATATAATATGTATATAATATTATATAGTTTATAAATTTATAAATAATATAGAGTATATATTTTATAAAATTTAATTTATATCAGATCAGATCATATAATATAATATATCTGATATCTATATCTATATCATACATATCAATCATATCTTACTTTCGGTCCTGGAAAACTCCAGAACGATTTTTGTTTTCGCTTCCATTGAAAGCATGCCGGTGCAGGACTTCAGCGATAACGAAACTGTTCACTATAGCCGCCCTGATCCTGATGACGAGATTCAGGACCATCGGGGAAGATGCAAGACTGATGGCATGATGGAAGAACTAACTGCAGCCAGGTCAGTAAGTAATAACGGAATCCGAAAGAATCTCATTGACATAGGCACAGACACATAACAAGTTGGAAGTTAGCAGCAGTCTTTGACTTGGTGTCTTGGAGCTTCGTTTCTTTGTGGGTTCCAACTTCCAACTCCCAACCTTCGAGTCATATCAACAGGTGGACTGGACAACCAATCGCTTTTTTGGATAGCATTGCATTGTTTCTTTGTAGGATTCAGAGACTCTGTCGGACGAGGTGCTTGACTACGCAGAGATCACAGCCTCATATGCACAGGCTGGTGCATGCGGTGTCTTCAATTTGATTCCAAAAGGAAGAAGAACTTTGTTGCTTCACTTTGGTATGCCTAGGCTGTCTAGGGTCCAGATTCTAGTCTGAGTTTGAGTTTGAGATATGGAACCTAACTTGTATGCAAATCTTGCAGAATGACATACAGTCAGCAGACAGACATTCTGCCTTGCAGATTGTCGCGCAGCGGGCTCTCAAGATCTCTGGCACAATCCCTAGACTGCGCAATATGCCTGAAGCTTGGCGAATAGCAAGCACATGCACAGGAACGGGAACGTTTGAGACCGCGTTCCATTGCGTTGCAAACTCTTTGAGTTCTATGTGTCCAGAATATGGTGATTTTGAAGCACCTTGCCTGAAGAATCATATCATGTGTAGGGCGAGATGCTTGAATTCATTTTGCACATTGCACATTCAGCAGTGCCATAGTTTCACAGAATGAAGCTGACACTCACTCACACGTGATAATTGGGCAGGGCAGAGTTTGACTACTTGCGATGTCTGTCAATCTAATTAGTGATATATGATGATATGTGATATGTGATATATGATATATGATTATATGATGATATGATATATGATTCATATAGACTATAGAATGACTTTTGACTTTGAGTTTGGGTCTTTGGGTTTGAGTCGAGCCTGAAGCTTTGGCCTAAACCACTGCGGGCCGTGGCTTCTCAGGTAGAAGACGCAATGGCGTGCGAAAATGAGAAATGGAAACAATTTTTTTTGAGGAAGGAGGTTCTTACAGAAACTTGCTGTTTGTTCGCAGATGTGACAGCGTTGGACAACGATGATGAGCGCATGTGTGTCACACATGGCCGCGCATGTGTCTCCTGGCTTTGCTTTAGTGTCAGTGGGCTACTATGAAATATTGATGAGCAAAATTAAAATACATTACTTTGTAAACTTTGGTAACTTGTTGTAACTGCTGTAGGTTGTAATCTTGACTTCACATACAGACTACAGAGACAGAGACACAGCCAGTGGAATGGAATGGACTGGACTGGACGGATCAAATGTTCCATCATAGAGTCGAGCTTGTTCACATGCCAAACCTTGCCTTGAACAATGTTGATCTGGGAATTCTTGCGTTCGATGTCTAGTCTACAATGACTTGAAATGGTTTGAAACTTGAAACTTGAAACATTGAAACAACTGAAACAATGACTTATGGAGGACTGTGAACTTTTTGGGTTTGTGGCACTGTTTGAACAACTTTGGAATTTATGTGACTGTCAGGAATTACCAAGTCAGAGCGATGGCAACATGTTGGCGTTGGGCAGCGGCTTCTCTTGCAAAAGCTTGTCAAAGCTTATGAACGATGGGGGAAGCTTTAGAAAGGCCATGCATGACAAGAACCAGGACCATAGTGGTTTTGGGTTGCAAGAGAATTGCTTTCTATTCATAAAGCACCATGGACCATGGATACTTCCAGAACTCATAACTCTTTGCTCATTCAACTCAACTCAACATTTGTGATTGTGCAGGTGCAGAAGTATTTGAAATTTTGAAGTACTTGAAAAGTGAGTTTTGTATATTCATTTGCTGTAAAGTTTAAACTGTTTTCTTTACATCCGGGTTGCGAAAATGAACCGGGTTGCCGTCTCCGGTGGGTGATTTTGGTGGCTATGTTGGAGCTAACAGCACGGGAAAGCACCGAGTTTTTTAAAACACGGGGCTTTCCCACTGGGATTTTTTTTTGGGGTCATGTTGGCCGTGTGTTGGGCATATGTTGGGCCTTTGTTGGCTCATTTAGGGCTCTGTTGGCGGCTTTCGGGGCTAAGATTTAACTTCCGACTCCCAACGGAAGCATGGTTCCGTTGAGGGTTAATTTTGGGTCGGTTTCGGGCTTATGCTGGGCCATTTGGAGGCTATGTTGGACCATTGTTGGGCCATTTTGGGATTATGTTGGGCCTTTGTTGGGTCATTTGGGGCTCTGTTGGCAGCAGAAAAACCCCCGCGTAAAAGCAACCGTTTTTACACGGGTTTTTTAATCTCATCAATGGGCATATGTTGGGCCATTTGGAGGCTATGTTGGGCATTTGTTGGAATGTAAGACGATGTTGGAACCAAATTTGGCTCAGGTTCGGCAACCCGGATGCACAAGAATTTCCTTTTAAAGTCATGTCATGTAAACTGTAAACGTATCACATCCATGCATGTACGGTGCATGATGTGCGTGCATCATGTATGACAAGGTTTGATAGAGCCAGTGTCAGTGTCAGGAGCCATGCGTCAAAACATGGACGCGACGTACGATGTAGTACGATGATGTATTGTGTCATAATGTATGGTTCTCTGTGATGTAATGGGCTTCTAACAGTGGCCAGATGTTTTGACGTTTCACCGTTTCACCGCTCACAACTTGATTGCTAGCACCACCCTCATAAAACCACACACTTTGTCTAAAGAGGAGTCAAGTTCATTCCGCACTTTCTCTGGGACCATGAAAGCTTTGGAGACGATGAAACCTCTCTGGATTATGCTGGAGAATGTGGACGTTGGAGATTGCAGTGAAGAGGATAGCAACGGCGCTGTGATCAGCAAAGTTCTTTCTGAAGCAGGCTATGAAACAAGCCACTTGTTTGCATATGTTTGTTAATGCCTATGCCACTGGTACTGTTAATGGTTCTGTTTGCAAGCTTGTGTCCTGTCCTGTCAATGATCATGTGAGCAGCACATGGTGCATCATGAATCATGAAGGTTCATTGAAATTTGAATCAGTGGTCGATGCTGACATTATGATATGTTTCTCCTTGCAAGCAATTTGAAGCTGCTTTTGAGAGAGATTTGAGACTTTAGTCCTTCAGTACAGCTGAAGGATTTGTTTTGTGCAGGGATGATTCTCCTGATGGCTTCCGACTTCGGACTTGCACAGAGGAGGAAACGCTTGTTTATATTGGGTGTACATCGCGAGACAGCTGCTGCAGTTTTGACAAACTCTCCTTCGGATGTTCTAACAGCTGCATTGACTGTATACCTGCCAACTTTCAAGATGGAGAGTGGGCCAGTGGAAGCTTTCTTGAACTGGAACTGGAACTGTTTGTTTGGCTATGCTTGGTCACAGTCATGAAATGATAGGGGTGGTTGGGACCTTTGAATTGGCTGGTATACTGCTTTGTGACAGCAATGCAGAATCATGTAGGCTACAGGCTGTAGACTCAAACTCTCATTAGAGTGTAGACTGACTGTTGCTGGGCGAGGGTTGAGGATGCTTCCCCACTGGTGCCAGTGGGTTTGTGAGACATGTTTTGCTTGCTGCTTGTTGCAATTTGCTTAGGACAACTTTCTCCTGAGCAATGACTCTGATCTGGTAATTGAAGAACTGAGCCGTCGTCAGAAGGGAAAGGCAGATCGAGACAAACGTCGTGATGAACAGCAGAATCAAGTTGATGATAAAGGCGATAAATGGAAGTCATTGCATATGTCTTTGGCGCAAGGGCGTAGCTCAGTCTAATTCTAGGTTTGATAATGGCTAATAATAATAGTTCTTATTTATTATTATATAGAATTTATATTTATATAGAATTAGAATCAACCAAAAGATCAAAATATCATGCTTCCAACTTCCAGCTTCCAACTTCCAACTTCCGAATCAAGTTTATTTTTTGTCGCTGCAGCTTCAGTAGTTGCAAACTTTCCATTGTGCGTAGTTCCAGATTGTTTGTGCATTTTCTTCTTACATTGTATTGTCTGTCTGTCAGTCAGTCTATTGTATGAATTGTATGTTCAGACAGAGTTCAGATTTGCGGATGAGGTAATTTGCCATGGCCTATCAAAATTTCAGATGAACTGCGTCAGAACGAGTGGTTCAAAACATTGCCTGAGCGAGAGCAAGAGGCCTGTGCAGTGCAGTTCACGTTCAAGCATTACTTGAGGTTTGAGAAGCTTGAGATGCTTCATTACTTCATATAATTTTCAGATCATTAAATAGAATTAAACATATTAAAAAAAAACATCATCAAGTCGCAAGTCAATCAAGTGAAGCGCATTTGACATTTGTTTGCATGCCTTTACAGATTTCAGCCACACAGGCCATATAAAACTCATCAGGATTTGGTTTGGTTTCGAATGTTTTTGATGGTTTCTGATTTCTGATTGTATTTTGACTGCCAGATTGCCGGGTTTGTGGATGCGCAAAACCTTGGGCGACTCGCTTCCGGAGAGAAGATCTACCGCTTTGCCGACCTCTACCACTCAGCACACAGGACCCCAGTGTCCACTGAAGATGTTCCTGGACTTAGTAGTGGGTTGGGCAAGCAATAGTGTTTACATTGGGTTGCCATTGGGCCATGAATTTCTGGGCCATGATTTACAGTGACATGACTTTGACTCTGACTCAAGACTTGAGACTTGAAACTTGAGACTCACGACTCACTTGAGACATTGTTTTTTTTCAGCTCAAACTTTGTTGCAGTGCTGCTCGGTTTAGCCACCACAACTACCCATGGATTTGCAAACCGTCATGCAAACCATCAACCCCAAAGATATAGTCATTGCTTTGAAGAGTGTTATCTATTTCATGTTCATCGATGCCGCGAAGAGCGACTGGAAAGAGCTTGCTAGAGAGATTGCTCGATTTCTTCGCATGGGTCAGACAATGCTATCAGAAGCTTGCTCTTTGGCGTCAAAGTCAAGGGTATTTGAACCAGTCCTTCACATCATGTTTGAAGCTTGGTTGGTGACAAGTGCGGCGGTCAATGTGTTGGCCAAAGCCAATCCATCCGGAGCCATTACTGAAAGGTCCTTGAAGATGTTTGCCAGCAAACACAAACTGTCACGAGATGCTGACCCAGTAACATGGATTCGATCTTGTGAGAACATCATGACAGACTACATCCAGTCTTCCAAATCCTTCACAGTGGATGGTCTCACCGACTTGTCCATTGCCTACATGAAATGCAGCGTTGAGATGAACATGCTGCCAAAGATTGGGAAGCTGTCTGATGTGATTTTAGCAATGAAGGCTTTACTGATGAGTAGCGCAGAAACTGCATCCAATCGGGTTGATAGCATGGACGGCATGGACATGGATGCCATGGACCATGGAGATTTAAATTCGGGAAACTAGGAGACTTTGCATCGGTGATAGATAGGCGGCAGGCGGCGTGTCCTGCCAGCTGCCAGCTGCCATTTGTTTGGGCATGGTAACCAGCTGGAAAACAGTCCGGCCCGACCCAATGCGAATAAAAAGTGCAACACTGTGCGGCCACTTGTGGGTGGCTCTGGCGTTCCGCTAGTTGGGTCATTAAAGACTACCCGACCCCGACGCTTTCATGTTAGATTAGATTCTTAGAGTCTCACACATCGTAGCCACTTGGCTGAATTTAATAATGGAATTTGGAATCGAATTCAGGATTCATAGAATGGAATGGCAGGAATAGAAGCATAGCCATGGCCCATGGCCCATGGCCCTGGCCATAGCCCTATAGCCTATAGCCTATAGCCTATAGCCTATAGCTGTAGCTGTGGACTGAACCGTGTGAGACCATGTGTTGGAAGGCATAAGATAAGATGGAATTTGGATTTGGTTTTCTTAGGCTCTTAGGTTCTTAGGTTCGAACTTGTGATTCACCGATTCACTGACCATCCAACTCAGTCACATCACATAGTCCACAGTTGCAGAAAATTTGACCAAGTGAACTGTTGACCAATGTGATTTGACCGGCTCAGGTAGTCCCAACTGTCTTACCGAGCGGGACAGTTTGGGATTTCTGTCAGGGAAGGTTGGTCATTGGCGTAGAAGCACTGGCGCTTCAAGGAATACAATTCGATGATCCCAATTGCATTTCGACCAGCCAGAGCCAAGACATGGCAGGGAATGCGTGGCAATCTTAGCCGACAGAGTTTGATTTATGATTTTTGATTTATGATTCATTCATGATGATCAATGATGTACAGTATGATTTATTTTATATTTTTAATTTATGATTTATGATTCATGATTCATGATTATGATTATGATGATTTCTTATGATTCGATTATGATTTATGATGATGAGTCAGTAGTAATAGTAATAGTCTACTAGGTAATAAAATTTGATCTATTGTTTTAGCCAAGCTTGGATGAACATCAAATCAAATCTGTTCGTCTGTTCGTCGAATCTGATCATTTATCAAAGACTGTTGCTTCGTTGCTTGGTCATTTGGTTTGGCGTCCAAAACAAGCCGAACCGTTGGGTCATACTCAGAGAGGAACTTTCGATCAGACATCATGATTTAAGAACATTGAGCTTAAATTGGGTGAGCTATTGCCATTGCAGTGTGTGAATGAATCAATTTATTATTCGCTTTTTTGCTCTCTGACTGGCCTAGGTTCCCTTCGACAATAGTGGTCGCCCTGATCACCTCGATGATGTGCTCCATGGAGTTCCGATCGGCGGAAGATGAGAAAGACTTGGACTGTGTGGAGTCCCTGCTGAAGAGGAGTGATGTTGGGATCGGTTCATTTGCTGGGTTTCAATCACCATCCATTCCCAGGCACACTGATTATGAATCATGAAGTCATATGAGAATCATTATGTAAGACCTTATGACATAACACTGACATAACATAACTGACATAATAACTGTGTTCGGTCTGGATTGACCAGCATGGTCCGTCAGGTTTCTAACGGTTCACTGGCCCGTGGCCCGATTGTGCTTCGACAGGATTGCAGCCTGAGCTGCGGCCATTGCTTCTGATCAGTGATCAGCTGTGGTGAGAGGATGAAACAGCTGAACAGCTGAACTTCAACTTTGACTTTGAATCTGAATCGTGCTCATGGGGGCACTGATCATGCACAGACATAGACGTGACCGATCAGTGAATTTGCAAAGAGCACGCTGAACTCTGAACAAACAAACCTCAGCCTGGGTGGAAAAAACAACAGTTGCTGAGTTGCCGCCGTCAGTGCTTAAACTTTCGAAAGCTGAGCTTGGTTCGGTTTGGCAATGATATGCATGCAGCATGCATGAAATTGTACGCAATGTCACATGCCATGACATGTATCATGTATCATGTATCATGTATCGTATCGTATCGTTACATGATATAATATATGTTTTATATTGTATCATTGTATCATTGTATTGTATCTTTCATCGTACCTAAAGTCATGGTACACACAATGGAAGTCGTACCTAGAATGATGGTACGATCGTACCTGCACAGCGTACCTGCTCCCAACTGGGTACGTACCCAGCTTCTAGGCTGTAATTTCACAGCTATATTGGAAATAGCCAAAATATATATATAATTATATAATATATAATTATATATATATATACATCATTGGGATTTAAGATGATTTAAGATGATTCAATTTGATCTAAGCATTGAACATGATTTGATGAGATATTCCTAACAACACAATGATTTTCATCATGGACATGGGGAGTTTTATTGGGATATATATGGATATCCAAGTTGGTTCCGGCATACCCTCAAAGAATATCAATTTTAATGGGAATCATGTCTGAAAATCCATTGGAAGTAGGGGTTGCCCTATTTTTAGACAAACCCGCGTGAAGATTCAAAATCTGTCCATCGAAGACACCAAGAACTCAAAATATCTTGGGGAAGCACCGAGGACCGAAACCTCACGATGGAACCAAGATATTCTGCAAGATATTCTGAAGCATTGGGAAGCTGAAGCGTTGCACAAGTCACTATGGCTATTTGGGGTCCCTAGCATTGCTTGCAGAGAAACTTTGCATACTTGACACGCACATTTGGAAGGAAAAAACATCAAACAAACAATACATTACCTGCTGTATGCATCTTGGGAGTTTGTGGGGTATGCCACAGTTGTGCCTCAACCCACATTGCTAGTCACCACTATGATCAGAAACCATTGGCCCTTATTAAAGTAACCTTCACCATACACTGGTATGGTGGGTGGGGGGAATATGAAAATTCACAACCCCCAAGTTTGGAGGGAATATGGTAATAGCCTAGTATACAATAGTACACATATTTTACAGCTTGCAAGATGTGGATTATACGCACACACACACATATATATATACACATACATACATACATACATGCATGCATGCATACATACATACATATATATATATACACATAAATGTATATATATATATACACATACATACATATATATATATATCATATACACATACATTTTAGCTATATATGACTATTTTACAGGGTTTCATCAACATTTCCTCAGCCCTTTCTCCCAAAGTCGTGAAACATCTCGTTCCAGGACGATGGTCCAGGGGTTCTGAAGCGCGGCTTGTGGATCGGGGACTTCGATGGGCAGCTTCCGCGGAAGGCCTGGTGACCTCCCAATTCCAGTGGATCATTTTACGAAAAGGGCCATACATATCATACATTAGGGGGCTTTTTTGGACAAAAAAACATAGATTGTCCTACGACACCTCATTGATCTCCAACAAAATGTTGTTTGAAGCAGGAAGCCTTCTACGAGCACAGCCAGTGTGGTGGAATCTACTCTCCACATGTTGCGTGCAGCGGTTACGGTGGCGGCGTGTGTCTGAAAATGGGGCATCTCCCCGACATGGGCGGTAAATACGGGGAATACGATCATTAACCAGTGGATCAGCTTTTTTTTGTTCCATTTGTTGGGGGGCATATCCGAATGCGAACAACAATGGATTGAAGTGGAAATTTGATTGATGACCGTCTCCAGCCGCTTGGCCCAAAGCCAACAGATGGCCAGTCTCAGGCAATAGGTCGCAGTTCTTCACATGTGGAACATGAATCGTCGCCGGTTCGCAAAACAAAAACGGCCCAACAATTTGGATATGTGACGGGATCTTAGACCTTATGTACCGTCCCGGAATGGGGCTTCAATGGCCAAGACTGAAGCGCATCGGGGAAGGGAGATGGCTCCGCAGTTTCAAGAAAGCGCTGTTGGATCCTAGCTGCCCCAATGATGCTGAATCGGATTTTCCCGTTCATCTTTTTCGGGAGAAATGGCATGTTAATAAAGCAATGTCATAAACCAGCCATATAACATACCAGTAGTACCCGCACGAGGCGGGGCGGAAGTTGCCTTAGGGATATACTATAAGACCTTTCTCACCTATAGAACTTGCATGCGCCGTGCGCCAGCCAGGCCCGTGCGTGCGTGCTTTGTGCGAAGCTGTTGCAGTGTTGTTGTCCAAGAACATGACCTGCGCGCGACCCCGGTGCAATGCAACGCCAA
>Ga0126342_10006119_pt1 | contig 21260 bp, 20 predicted proteins | sample Cyp1metagenome_FD_92528 | JGI IMG/M metagenome (GOLD analysis project Ga0126342, IMG submission 92528) | Coral microbial communities from Lord Howe Island, Old Settlement Bay, Australia - Cyphastrea 1 metagenome | ecosystem: Host-associated > Invertebrates > Cnidaria > Coral ...
TGATCTGATCAACGAAGAACAAACCCTTCCGCGATTGCTCACTGTGGTACCGCGGTTGCTACGCGATTGGCTGAGCGATTGAGGGCTGTCCGGGAAAAGGTATTTTGGACAACCCCCACATACACATTACAACCACATACAACCGGAACTACACCCCCAGTCCTTTGCTAAGTTGGTTTATAACTTTACAACTAGGTTGACTACGGTTTATGGTAGATATATTGAACTAGTCTAATGGCTTTATAAACTAATAAACCCCTGATGGTTGACGATTAGTTCGGGAGTTATGAACCTACCGGTTTTCTCTGGGGAATTGCCACAATCCATCACGGGATCCCTAGTAATAGCCAACCAGCATATATAATGGAATATGTACAATATATATATATACACATACAAATACACATATTATATACACATGGAATATTATGGAATGATTTATGGTGTTTTTTACAGTGCTCAGATGTATATCTTTGTCTTAGACTTGGGCCAAACCCCCAGACTTATTGGTTTCCCCCATGAAATTACGGGCCCAGCGCTTTGATACCATCAGGATCCACAGGATCTTAATCGGATTTTCCGAGTTGATGATGATTTTTGGTTGACGTTGTCCCATTAAATGCGAATCCGATGATAATCCGATGAAAATGTGGGAAAAATCTACAGAGAATGTGTTTTGTGAAAGGCGCATGACCCCAAGTCGCTCCTGTAAATTTCAGAAGCCAGTCACTAAAAAATGACATATTTAGCAACATTTGGTCCAACAAAATACTCCTGTCTTTCCCATAGCAAATAGCAATTCGGGAGGTATACCAAAAAATCAGACACACCCAACTAATTGTGTTAGTTTTATATCCCTTTCCAATTTCCCCATTCCCAAAACCAGAAGAAATCACCATAGAATTGCTAAAACATCATTACCCTCTGGTAAACTAGCATGACTATGGAAAATCACCATTTTTCATGGGAAAATTCACTATCAATGTTGATTTTACATAGTTCTGTTAGTTTACCAGAGGCTAAAATCATGTAAAATCCCCATTGAACGCATGAAAGTCGCCATTTTGGCCGGTGGACTATCCACCCGCTGCGACGTGGTTCGGCCCAGGGGCTTTCGCTGCCATCCTGGGGCCTTCTCGCTCGGTGCTGGCCTGGGGCGATCGCATGATGGGCGGGGAGTGCGAGCTGCAGCTCACCAAGGTGCGGACCTCGATGTATCCATGTTTGGTACAAAAGTAATGATCATACTAATAATAATAGTAGTAATTAGTCGTAGTAGTGGCAGCAGCAGCAGCAGCAGCAGCAGTAGTGGTAGTAGTAGTAGTAGTAGTAGTAATAGTAGTGGTGGTAGTGGTGGTAGTGGTAGTGGTAGAAGTAGAGCAAACATAATAATAGTGACGAACACAGTAATAGCAATAGTAGAGTGATACTCGTAGTAGCAATAGTACAAGTCATAATAATCGTCATAGTCATACCAATAATAATAATAGTACTAGCGATAATAGTGATAAATAATACTAATAGTAATAGTGTTGAACATAGCAATGATAATATTGATGATCTATAATTATATACATATAATATGTAATTATACGTATATTGTGTATATATATATATGTATATCTTTAGGGATACACTTTAGGGATACACTTGAAATGCATAGAACGCAGATATTTAAATCGCTGTTGATCCTGGGTCCAGGGGTGGTGGTATTTTTGAATTGACATACTGTAGGATACCTGCCATTTTCCCAAGTATCATGATGTACCCTCTGGTAATGACTAACATAGCTATTGAAAATGACCATTTGTAGTGGATTTACCCATTGAAAATGGTGATTTTCCATAGTTATGTTAGTTTACCAGAGGGTAAAATAGCAGTTTTATGGACCCAATGTTTTGAAGTCAAGGCCGGCAGTAGTGTCGCTGGTACAAGCTGGTACATTTTGATGCAGGATTTGCCTTGAATGGGACCAGCAGGCTTGGATTGAAGCCTCACATGGCGTGCACACATCATGGTGAGAGGCATGAGAACACAACTGGTAGGTATCCTCCGATTAATTATTTGTCTATCGGTGTTTTTCAATTAAACATAGCTTTGCAAGTGGTTGCACTTGTTTTTTTTCCGAAACTGGATGATAAGCACCCCAAACTCAGGGTGATCTTCATTTTTCCAGTCTATGTCCTCATTTTCCGAACAGTTCTTCCAGCCATGGTTGCTGGAGATGTTCGTTCCATCCATGACGTGTCAGGTCAAGGCAATTCAATCCACGGACTCAGCGTTTGCAGCAATTTTAGCACCTTGGACGTACATCTCAGTTTGTAAACAAGGACGATAAACCACTACTTAAACTGGGGATGCATTCCATTTTTTTTGCACATTATTAATGCATATTAATCATAGATTATATTGTAACATAACTAGGTATATATATATACATGTATATACACATATCTTATATGATCTCGATTACTCAATAGTTACTTATACTACATGTGTGAGTCGTGACCATGGCCCCATTGCTACTGGATGTGTATTGGGTACCCTTAATTTGATGATCAATCAGCCAAATTTGTCGAAGAAAACACCATGGATGGGAGGTATAGCCCATTAAAAAAGACGCCCAGGACTATCCTGATGATGGTTAATGATGGTTAATGATGGTTAATGATGGTTAATGATGGTTAATGATGGTTATAATTATGTTATTATTCAATGGGGCATATAATGAGGACTATTCTTGCAACAAAGTTTGTCAATCTTCCCCAGGACCACTTTTTGTGTTTTGGTTGTGGGGATATTCATCACCGGCGGTCGCACGGTTCAAACCTACCTACGTGGCAAGGACGACGGTCGCGTCATTCCCTGGGGTTCGTCCTTCGGTGGTGGTGGGATTAGCCGATCGATACAAGAGCAACTGCAGGGCGTGGAGCAGATTCAATCGACGCGACGCCTGGTTTTCACTGGAAATTAATGATAAGAATGATCATAAATGTAATAATGATCATAATGAGAATAATGATCATAATGTTAATAATGTTAATAATAAGTTAGCTATTATGTCAATAATTATGTTAATAATTATGATCATAATGAGAAGAATAATGATAATCTATACAACTGCAGTTTGGGGATGGTTGAAACATCGCCATTTATGGAAATCTTGGGGATTGTTGGATTCATTATTGGAGTTTCCACATGAATTGCTCGGTAAACTCCATGCGCCACTGGTGGGTCACTGGATGAAATTTCCTTGAACAAACATGGATGGAGACGGGATTAAATCAGAATTTTTGTGTGCATGTTGGACTTTGATGGACTTTGCAGGCTAATTAGATTAAGCCATGAATATACAGAACGCATGTTCTTGGTCCTAGGAGGAGATATTCAGAATTGGTTCATTGAACATTCTTTGGGCACCCCATGCAACTACGCACATGGTGACACTGCCAAGCCAACGCCCTCAAAATAGGTGCCTGAAAACTTATGCCTTTTGGGCATCTGAATGGTACCGTAGCCATACCCAACTCGATGTAACTTGCCTTTTTGGGATTGGATGGGTAAACAATATATGCTCTACCATTGATCCCATAAAAAATCTGAACCCATTAAACCAATTTGGCAGGGAACCATTTAGTGGGGAACTTCTGCCAGAACTCAGGACAAGCTTTCGCTGCGATTCGGGCTGATGGTAGCATTGTTACCTGGGGCAATGACACTTGCGACTGTTTCAAGCCATGGGTGGGTCTGAAAATGCGGGATTTACTTCCATAACCTGGCTGTTTTAATATGGGCAAAATGAGGCTCCTAAGCCATCAAGTGTTTCGGGATCTTCCTTTTGAGACAAACCCATGTGATTTTTTTAATGTTTTCCAAGCAACTTAAGGGAGTACATGAATCTCTACATGATCAAGGGCAGATTGCCCAGCTCCAGGAACATTACGGCGCCAGTGGCGAAATGGCAGAGCAACTGGCTCATGAGGAGATCCGCGACTTGGTCGTGTTTAGGGTGAACCTTGGTAAATTGTTGTTACGGTCGTTCATTTTTGGTCATAGGTCAATGTAGGATACTAAGTCTAACCACAGAATTTGTTGCTGGGTAGCGTATCTAAGATTTTGCTTGTGATGTATGGTGAGATGTGAGGCAAGTTCCCCAAGGGACATCTTGGACTCAGGCCTTCTTTTCCATCTTTGGGACCAGGCATTTGGTTATGTGACGGTCCAAACTCAGGATCTTGAGATTGGATCATTGAGTAAACCTTACAGCAAGTGATAAAATCAAAATCAAAAATCAGTATATATAGTTATTATATATATGGTTAATATATGATTTATATATGGTTATTATATGGTTATTATATGGTTAATAGATGATTAATATGTCAATATGATGATCTTGATGATTCTTTACCAACAAAAACATCCAATTTTTCTGTACATCCCAGGGGTCCCACTGGATAGAACTGCTCTGTTTGGATGGCCTCTGGCACCGTCATCTCAGGTGAGATCGCTGCATCCTTCCGTTCGTTCGCAGCGATCCGCCGGGATGGTTCAGTGGTGACCTGGGGCCCTGCGGAGTGCGGCGGGGACTGCCAGGCAGTGCAGGATCAGTTGCTGGGTATCCATGGGAAGCTTTGGAAAAGTCATGGCTAGTCCAAAGGCCATGAGATATGGATGGATATCATTGGTCCACATTGTTGGTATTATGAAGGGGATTATCATCCAAAAGTCAGATGAACATATTCTTTAATCATCAATATGATATTTTTTTTCATATGGAGCTTTGAATGATTTTTGGGTACCCCTATTTCTTGTCTTGGGGAAACACCGATGTTGTCAACCGAGGCTGCGGGACGTGCGGAAAATCCAATCTACTTGGCAGGCGTTTGCAGCCTTGCGACCCTTGGGTTGAGGAATGCTTGGGGAATTGGTAACTTCGTGAATGTTCTCTATCGATATGTTGGCTTCCAGCGGGATCGGAACCAGATCCAAAAAGATGGCCAGCATCACACAGCACAGTGTCATCATGGATTGGTTTGACTTTTTTGCTCATTCTCATCATTTTCCCTTTAAACAGATTAAACAGATGCCGGTTTTGCAGTATATCTCCCATATGTTTGTTCAGAATTTCACTGGGGATTCGCGTTTGGTCATCTAACCTGCTCAGGAGCAGATGGGCGTGTGGTGACCTGGGGTGATCCTCAGAGTGGCGGAGACAGCAGCGAGGTCCAGGAAGAACTCGTAGATGTCCAGGAGCCCTGTTGGTTGATGATGAGTTGTTGGGTGTTATGCTACCATGTATAATATATATACATATTATTATTATTATATGTATATATATATATATTATATTATGTATATATATATAACTGATATTAACTACATAATTAGATATATATATAAATAGATCAGAATCATATATCATCCACAATGTAAGGGGTTATACGGGTTATACTACCCCAAATATGAAAAAAAAAACATGATTTGGGAATCCCTATCAACAAACCATATGCTCAGGGATGACATTTCGGGGACATGATACCATCCTAATTTGGTGTTGAATTTTGATCGCCAGGGGTCAATCATGGTCAATAATGTCAACCCTGGATTAATAAACCTCTAGGCTGTTTAATTGGGAAGGTACCATTTAAGTATCAAATCATGACTATTGGGGGAATACCCCCCTAATTTTCATAAACCATGGTTTATTAATCCGGGGTTGACATTACCTCTATGGAAAACATCTTGGGATGACTCTCCAGCTTTTTGCAGGATTTGTTTGGTACTATTCCATGGGATATAGTGATAAAAACATGAACAAACTAGTTGGTTCCCTGGGATCTATGAAACCGAAACTCTTTTTTGCTTGCAAAATTGGATGACTACAAGACGGGTCAAATTTGCTTCAACACTCAGAACATCTCAAAATATCTCAACACATGTGCATGCAGATACTGTAGATGTATAAATACATCTCAAGAAACACCAAAACAACATCTAAGTAATCTAATTATCTCTAGACTATAGATCGACATATCCAAAAATCTTCCATTTTTGGTGGGATCCCAAACTAGTTGCCATCAGCTCCCCAGTTGTGTCAGTTGTGGTCGCCATCGTGAGGAGATCCAATCCTCGTCCCGGGCCTTCGCCGCCTTGCGAGCGGACGCGCGAGTCGTTACCTGGGGGCATCCGGAGTGTGGCGGCAACAGCAGCAACTCGGAGAGGTGATGGAAATTTCTATAGAAATTTTTCGTATTCCATGATCCCATCAATATGTCCAGTAATATTCCAGTAATATTCCAATCATATTCCAGTATGTCATGGAACAATGATAGTAGTTGTTCCCATGATACCCTCTGGTAAACTGTCACATAGCTATGGAAAATCACCATGCTATCAATGGGTAAATCCACTATTTCAATGGCCATTTTCAATAGCTATGTTAAATTACCAGAGGGTAATGTCAACCCTGGATTCATAAACCCTTTTTTCGGCCGTTGAATTGGGAGGGTACCACAAAAAAGTATCAGATTATGACTATTGGACTATTGGAGGAGTACCCCCTTAATTAAATAGACCATGGTTTATGAATCCGGGGTTGACATTATATATAGTCTATCAGGTGGTTAGCAGGGGGCGATTCAGAGCTAGGGGTATCCATTTTCCACATGAAGAGCCAAGGAACTACTAAGAGTTTCCCAACCACATGATAGTGATACGCTGTTTATAGCAACTGTATTATGGCATAATCATATCTATCGCAACTTCCACAACTACACAGTAACTTGGATATGAATATGTTTAGAACATACCCTCTGGTTATTTAACAGTTCGCCATGAGAAATGGCCCTAATCGAAATAGATGGTTTACCTAGCGAATAGCATGGTGGATCTTTCCATGGCGAACTGTTAACCAGATGGTAATTAAGTTGTGATAGGAGATGGCAGAGGATCCCAGATTTTGATGTTGGGATCTGACGATGGGATCGTTTTTTTTTCAATGGGATGTTTTTTTAATCCCATGAGCCTAAGATTTTTATAGCCCCTAAAACGAAACCATGGTGGATGTTTCGGGAAGTACATGGAATTACCACATTCCATTGGGACCATAGCATGGGGGTGTAACTACCCTCTGGTAAACGTTTACATAGCTATGGAAAGATCCACCATTTTTAATGGGAAAATCCACTATGAATGGCCATTTTCAATAGCTACGTTAAATTACCAGAGGGTAATATGAACGGGTGATGGGATTAGTACTATTCATGTGGTAGAACGTCCCTGGAGATGGTTTGGGTTCAGGAAGTTCCAGCTATGGACGGTATGGACGGGTCAGGGGCCGTAAGGGGCGTCAAAAAACAGCCTAATGGGATCTAATGGGTATGGATTTGCTTGAGAAATCATGGGAAAACAACCAGAAAACCATCTATCGATTATCAAATTCTGCCATTTTCTCTTCATTTTCATGGCCATTTTGATGGAGATTTGCCCAGTTTGGGCCCAACAAAATGAAGACGTCTGGTTTCTCCCCGATGCTACCATCCCCAGTGCCTCAGCAGGAGTTTTTTTTTGGTTCTGATCGGGTAAACACCACAGTGATGAGTCCATATTTTTTGATTCACCATTCAAATGAAAATGATCATTCAGTCAATATAATGCAGAGTCAGGGATAGTCATGGATAGTCAACAAACTCAAATCGAACAAAACACCAGGCCCCCAAGGTTTACTTGGTAGTTCATGTCGCGAATCCTAAGTAGGCTTCATCCACTTGTAACTAGGGTGGACTAACCTTCTGTCAGTACTTCGTAAATGGCATGAATCACCAATAAAGGGTTAAATCACATAAGATCCTTCATTGATTTATTTGGGTATGGATCAATACCTATGAAAATACCATTTTTAGTGGGATGAACATCCATAAATCCCAGCTATTTTGATGTGAACTACAGGGGTACCAGGGTTTTGACACACTGCCATTTTTCCCAAGGCAGAGTCTTGGAGCGCCTCACTGACGTGGTGCAGATCCAGGCGACGGCACGCGCGTTTGCCGCGATGAGAGCCGATGGCACGGCCGCTCTTCCATGGTTTCAAACACTTTTGTTTGGGTTGGTGTGAAAATAAGGTACCCCCAAAAAAACGTTGGTTTATCATGATTATCATTATAATTAGGGGGTATATCATCAATTTATCATGATTAGCATTATAAGGTACCCCCATTATAATTAATTGTTTAAAACAAGGTATCCCCAATGATATCATCATTTTAATGAGTTTCTTATCGAAAGCATGGGGATTGTGGGGGCATGTTGTGCCCTCAAAATGGTGATATAGGGTTTCGAATTTCTAGGTGTTTGTCATCACCTTTGCCATTTCAGAAACGCTGTAATATTCGCACATATTCGCACGATGTCTATGAATTTCATTCAATGTCCATCAATTTCATTCAAGCTCCCATGTCAAAAAATGCTCATCATAGCCCCTTCTAGTCACAAAATTCCGTCAACATCAGTATTTTCGACTATTTTCATCTATTCTTCATAGAACAAATTACTTCCCCGCTTCCCAGGTCGTCACCTGGGGTGTCGCCTGGGAGTACGACAGCGACGTGGACAGCAGTGAGGTGCAGCACCTGCTGCACGACGTCACGGCGCTGCAGGCGACGGATGGCGCATTCGCGGCGGTGACGACGCGGGGGGAGGTGGGGCCGGGTGGGGACGGGGGGCCACGCCACTGGGGGTAAAAACATTCATCTGGGTAAATTATAACGACCTCACTGCGACCTCACTGCGACCTCACTGTAATCATAGCTAATAAGGGAAATCATCCCCAAATGGCCTTGATTCAGGTTAGTGAATTATTATTATTTACCCAGATTCATGATGATTTGGAGGTTTCCTGAAATAGGGGTACCCCCAAATCATCCATTTTCATGGTATTTACGGTATTTTCCATTATAAACCATCCATTTGGGGGGTACCCACATTGATGGAACCCCCCTACAAAGTAGGGGATATGAGAGATAAACATGATAAACATATAAACAGTATACCATACGATGGTGGGTAATGGTAATTAACAGTGATTTTCATGGTGCCCTCTGGTGCTACAATACAGGAGTGGAAAGGCACCAACAGACGGTAACAGACGGCTACCCTGGATGAATAACGTTATTGGAGGTCAACGGGAGCACGAGGGGTGAATTTTGCTCAAAACAGAAGCATCTCCACGTCAGATTCTGACATGTTAGGTGCTCGAACTCTGGAGGTGTAATATGGTGCATTTGTTTATTTGTTTGATTCCCAAAGTACCCTCCAGTAAATAAACATAGACCCTGGCAGTTGTCGGGGTTGGAAGATTAGTTTCCACTAAAAACTTGTAATTTTCAGGGTCGAACTGTTAATTTACCAGAGGGTACTAACTATGGGTAAACATACAAAAAACTATGGAAAATCACCAGTTTCTAGCTGGGTAAATCCCAAAGTATATCATCCCAAGCCCCACTTCCATCCCCATCCCAACTTCAAGGTGGTCAGCTGGGGTTCCTCAGAGGATGGAGGTGACAACAGCAGCGTCCAAGAGCAGCTGCAGAGCTTGTGATCAAACGTGGCGATTCGCAGCAGTTGGAGTTGGATGGTGTATATATATAATAATGATATATATATATTATTATATATATATTATATTATATATATAATTCTATATACAGTATATATATATATACAATTTGGTTTCAACATGCTTTAACGGTGAATTGCTTTCTGACATTGATGTGTATTTAAAATGATTTCATAGTGTTACCCGCCGTTGTCATCAAACATGGCTGGCTGGGATTCCAAACTAAATGGGCATTTAAATAGAACAGTCATCTATAAATACTCTTTTTCTATTGCCATGCTTGATCACCAGAGGGTAGCAAGCAGAAAACGCGAGGACATTCACAGTTGACCCATAGAAATTTATACAAAGACGCAAAATGTGAAATAATTTGAGCACTTCTTAAGGGTTTCTTCAGCAAAAGTGGAGAGCCTTGGTATGAGTTGATCTTTTGATCGCTATTGGGGCGATGAACATATATATATATAATCATATAATCATATATATATACACATACATATGAACATACATATAAACATATGTATATATATATACACATAATATCTTGAACATTTTTTTGTATCAACTCATCCATTGGCCATCGCCAGCTATTCGGAGGACGGTGGTCCTCCGGCTTATTGGTGGCTGGATCACTATCCGCATTTGGCCGCCAAAAACCTGGGGATGGTCTGGGGTCCAAGCCGAGTCCGAGTCCTTGGATGGGGGATACCCTCTGGTTATGTCAAAATAGCTATTGAAAATGGCCATTTGTAGTGAGTTTTCCCATGAAAAATGGTGATTTTCCATAGTTTTTTGTTAGTTTACCAGAGGGTCTCATGGGAACAACTACTATCATGGGATACCATGACATATTCCCCAAAAAATAAGGGAACTATGACTAGTTGGATGTGTACTTTTTGATGAATCCCGGTATTTTATGTTGACTATTATGGTCTCATCCAGTAAGCCAACATAATACCGATTTTTAATGGGAATATCATGGGACACTTTCCTACAACTGGTCTTTCTCATGGGGATTTCATTGGGGTATTCACCAACAAGAATGATCAAGAATGGAGAGATACCCTCCAGTAGTCAACGGTGGTTTGCTAGAAAATCAACCATTTGTCATATTTATAGGTCTTATTTTTTCAGGCATTATAAACCTTATATAGATTTATTTTCCAGCTGGCAATGTTTGGCCGGAGATTTGCTTAGCTCTTTCAACCCGTATCACAGGGACGATGAAAGATTGGCTTTGCACATCAGTGCTGTATGAGAAAGGCGAAAGGCTCGGCTCGCATCGGTCGAAAGAATCAGTTGTCATTTTTATACATCGTTTTCGTAGAACTGCATTCGAAAAACAACAACAGTAGAATCTGCAAATACCCTGTCAGAGGGGCCCAAGCGCCATTGTTTTGACAGCTGATCCAATCGTTTGGGAACAAGATGCGAATTTGTGAATTTCCTGGTTGCGCGCTGATTTGATTGTTTGGAAGTCCAAAATTCTTTCTGCACTTCCAGAGGATCGGATTGGATCGGTGGATCATGCCTCAATGAAAACAATGTTCTGCTTGAGGTCGATATTTTGCAGTGCCCGGGAGACACGGTGCTCAACCTCAGCAGTTGGATTGTGGTTCGTGGTAAAGAAAAAAATGGCAACTGATTTTTTACTGTTTTTTTTTTTCATTTCTAAATTTTATATCATTTTTTTTGATGGTGCAGTGCAAAATTGACAAACATGACAGCTTCTCAGCCCCCAAATGATTGTTTGATGTCTTGAAGCTTGGTCATGTCGATAGCATTTTGCCCGTCACGATTTTATGTCCGCATCTCCAACGCTTTCTGAGAGGCCATGCATTAAATGCATGTCTTGTGCATCTTTGTCATAAAACCTGGCCATTTCTGATTCTGCAAGTTTTCAGACCTCAACTTCTGCTAGCAAATTTGCTTGGCTTTGGGATAGATTTGATCACCAATATCCATTCCCCTCCAACTGGGAGTCTATGAGCCCAGTTATATTGTTGATATGTTCTTATACCACTATCTTTCGGAACAAAAACCGACAACATTATAAAGCTATCAACTTGTCATCCATTAGTTCTTACAACCAAAACATGTTACTGGTTGGTGGTTTGGAAAATGGCTACTATTTTCCCATATATTGGGAATGTAATCATCCCAACTGACTTTCATGCTTTTCAGAGGGGCAGGTATACCACCAACCAGATAGAGACATCCCCATCATTTTTTGAAAAGTCCGTCCCCACAACCACCAGTGTTTTTTTTTCTACAAGCAACACCCGGCCAGATCTTCGTTCCGTCTGGTTGGTGGCACTGCACTCTGAACTTGCCAGACACGCCAGAGGCCTTTCGGGGTGGGAAAGTGAAGGCCTTCGTAGTGATTCCGTGGGCTTAGAAAATCCATTGAACAATGGGCTCTAAAAGGACGAAAACAACATGGGTTTTGATATGTTTTTAACTTTAGACCATTGGCCTATTGGGTTCAACAACCTATTGGGTTTAAATGCCTTAGTTAAAAAATGATTCGAACATGTTCTAAGCCCATTGAAACATTCAAAAAGAAAGGGTCGATGCATGGCTACGCATGATTGCATGAGGCCAGAGCTACTGAATACCTTTTTCAGCTGATAGTGGAGGTACAACCTCATAGAGAAAGTGCCTGTAGGAACAGTATGCTACGTCGAAGGCTGCCACAGTCTTTAAAAACATGTGTCTTCCAAAACAAAAATTCCTCTACTGGCAGGGTTGCTCCAGCCCACATTTCGGTCAATGATCGCCCAATATGGGGCATAAAAAAAAAAAAACATTTTACCCTCTGGTTATTTAACATAGCCATGGAAAATGGCCCATTTATAGATGGTTTACCTGGGTTTACCTATTAAAAATGGTGATTTTCCATGGCTATGTTAAATAACCAGATGGTACCTCTATTTCCCCCTATGCTCCCACCCTTGTCCCGATGTGTCCCGATGTTGGGAGCCCGAGGACGTGACCATTGCCTGCACCCGCAACATTTTCCCAGCAGAGACGTTGGATTTCGTCATGACCTTGGGATTTCTGGGCTGACCTGAGTCCTGAAACCATACTGGGCTTGGGAATATGTTGTTCCATGTTCTATGGGAATTTCAGGATCCTAAAATGGAGGTACTGTACCATATAAGGTTATATATATATATATATTTGTGGTGATATTCACTTACATAGGCCTTATATAGGCCTTATATATGATAGGTACCCCCATTTTAGGATCCTGGAATGGCCATTGACATGTTGTTTCGTGTTGTTTCACATGTCGGGGGGGGTTAAACAATGTTAAACATCAGTGTGGCGAGCCCAGGAAACTTGCCTAAAAAATGTGTTTGAAGATGGGGTGCAGCCCCCAATTGGCAATTGCATAGGGAAACTATGGGAAAAATGATGAAATTAGTGGATTCAACATGATTTAAGATGATTGAGGCTATACCCAATTTTCAGACCCACATTACAGGTAGCACTGTAGTCCAGCTTTCAACTTTGATACCCAGCTCTGCCAGTGGGTGACCATGATCCAGCTAGTCATAGATCCATATGTCAAGGGAATCAGACCCATACTCTATCTGGAAATTCTGGACAACAAAAAACAGCTTCAAACAAACTTATAGATGTTGTTCCGTTCTGGGCTCTAGAAAGAGTTCATGAATTTCACGGCCTTAAGATCGGGTCTGAGATAAAGGCCTGTTGTGCTTATTCAATTTATACATATGTTTTTAATTAGATTTGTTGTAAGAAAAGCATCCGTATGTCAGGATAGACTATATATATATATATCATATATAGATATGTCGTTTGTATTTAGTATTTACATTTATTTCATGGGTAGATTGGATAGGTTTCGAAGAAATACAGATTGTGATTTGCGGATAATTCTATCCAGATCTACACTTCAGTCATTTAACATAGACCCTGCCAAATAGGGGTTGGAAGATGAGTTGTCTACGTTAATTTTGGGGATGGTACATCGTGTCACTGATGGCTATTCCAGACCTTGCGACCCTTGTTCGTTTTCCTTGAAAAGTGGGGTGAAGCACAGTTCCTAAAATCCTAAAGTCGGTTCATCATCTAATAAAACCATCCAAGAATTGCAGAGTCTCCACCATAAACATCCACACACCCATCTGTTAAGCTGCTTCTAGACTAGACCAATTTAGCAAGTACTTTGCTGCAGAAGGAAACAACAACGAAAAGTTGTTCTTCTTTATCCGAATGATCATTAGTATCAATTTGTGGTTATCCGCCAACTTTGTAGAATTTTATAGATAATTCTATGTGATCCAACCAGATGTCAGCACATTTCAAGCCATTTTTTTCACAGCTCCTCAGCTCGTCTTTTCGCGAGGTCTTCCCCCAGATGAAAGCCTCCGATCCCGCCTTCGTTTCTTGGATGCGTGAAACTACACCCCCAACAAGACCTTTTTTTTTGGCTCAATCGCCATAGGAAAATGGTGGTTTAATGGTGTTTTATAGTTCCCAATAGTTACCCTGCCTGGTGCAGGATTTTATAGATTTCGCAACCATCCACAGTAAGTCTAATATGTCTAGGCTTGCTCAATCGCCATGTATATGGGCAAATTCATTGGCAAATCTGAAGGATCAATTGTGGGGTCACCGAGGGGGCGGTTGGTGGAGGCCCCCATGCCTATGTCTAGTTCTAGTTCTAGAGATATGTCTTGAAAAAGATGGAATGGATGACATCTTTATGGAGATAGCTGTTTTGTTCACGTTCCATGTTATGTGTTTTGGGAGGTCGGAAGTCCTTTGAGTGTCGCGCATGTTCATTGGAAATTATATTTGACGTCCGGAATATCGCATATGTAGTTCCCAGAGTCTTACCATTGAATATTTCGGGATGTGGCATGGGTCTTTTCAAATCCCATGACACATCCATTTTTGCGTTGAAAATGCATTGAACACAAATTTCATGTGCAAACCTTAGTATTGTTCTGGTTTTGATCCAGTTGTCATTGGGTTGGTTTAAGGCAAACATTGTACAGGAAACCCATGGTTACCATGGTTGTTTACCACCGAAGATGGGGTTTCAACCGCAAATCTTCCAGGGTGGGAAGTCAGCATCCATGCCTGAGGCTCAAGCTTTTCTGGAGATTCTGAAGCAAAAACGACCTGAATTGCTAAGGTGAACAGGGGAATGGCTGGGGATGAGTCCCGGAGGGCTGTAGGAATCTCCAGGCGAGGAAGTCACAATACAACAGTCAAAATTGTGGGAAGCACTTGTCTAATCATGTCTAATCTCTTAGCAGTGGAGCTTCAATGTGCTTTGCCACCTATATTCTCTATGATCCTATATGTAGTTTGGGAAATTTGGGCCGAAGCGGAAACCAGGTTTAGAACAGGTTTCTGTTGCAGGGCTTTCGCTTTTCTTCCTAGGGCATGTTTCTCCCCATTCACATGATTTGGGCGCAGCTTTCATCTGAAGCCACTTCTCTTCACGGGGTGCTCCTGAAAAAACTGGTGACACCATGTGACATCAACAGTCGTCCTGGGGATTCATTTTGCTCCATGACTGCAAAATCCCCTGGTTTTGACGGGAGGTTTATATTGGGTATGGATCAATATCTATTAATACCATTTTTAGGGGGATGAACATCCATAAATCCCAGCTATTTTGATGTGAACTACAGGGGTACAAGGTTTTGACACACTGCCATATTGGGAAAATCATCTAAATAGGGCCGCTGGGGGATTTTCCAGCTGATTCCCACAGGTTTTTACCCGCGGAGCTGTTGCTGGTGCACCCCAAGCCGAGCGTTGTGGGGGACGACCCGTCCCGGGGCTGCAACTCATCAAGCCAGCGATGGCGATTTCGTCAATTGTACATTGATTAGTTGAGATTGTAGGCAGTTAGTGCAATCTAACATAGCTATTGAAAATGGCCCATTTAGAGTTGATTTACCTATTAAAGATTGTGATTTTTCATAGTTATGTTAGTTTACCAGAGGGTATGTACCCCTGCGGTTGTTTCTTGAAACTTCTTTCTTAAGTTCCCACTACCAAGGTTGGTTGCTGGACTGTCTGTGTTGTCCATTTAAGAGCAGTGGGCATTCATTGGGAACCACTCCACTCTTTGGCCATTTTTAGGCACACAGTTTGGGCTCCGTGTTTCCTTGTCTTGCTGGATATGTCATCAGTTCTATTGGCTGTAAGTTGTATCCCTAATTCGTTCCTCGTTTGTTGCTGTTGTCCCCCGGATGTCAAATGTGTATCGGCATCTATTGGTTGCATCCCATTTTTTTTGGGGGAAACACCCTTGGAAAATCCGGATTTTTGATGAAACCCTACTTTTTTGACGAGAGTTTTGACGTAACGATCCCCATGATGGTTAAAAACCATCCTTTTCGATCCCCTCTGGGATTAGCATCTTTAGAGGTTCAACTCAGTCATTTGATGGACACCAAATCAACAATTCTGGTGCCTTGAGAGCTCACTATAAACCAAAGATCTAAACTCGAGCTACAAAGTAATGGAGCGTCAGTAACATTCCAGTTTGTTTTGTTTGTATCCCCCTGAATCACCACTTTTTAACCACCATTACACCACCATCAACGCCCATTAACCCCGTATGAAATACCCGTGACCTCCGGTAATTGGTAGCTATCAAAGTGCAGTAAACACCAAATAAAAGCACCGATTAGAAGGCAGATACTTTTGACATGGTTGCTCCAACCAACTGTGGGTTAATGATAGCTGATAGCCACGAAATTTACATCTTTATTTACCAACTTGTTCCCCCGTATATGTGGGGTGGCCAGGGAGCAAAAATGGTTTGTTAAATCAGTGGGCTATCTAGGGTGTTGGGAGCAACTCCCACATCCTCATTATATCCCAGGATATCTTCCTAAAATGGTTGGTCAATTCTCATGCTTAGATCAGTGTCCCCATTGAAATATATTGAAATGTCAATATGATTCCCATCTATAGATGATTTTCCCATGAAATCAGTAAAATCATCATGAAACTGGCCAATAACCACCAGTGATACTGTGGATTGGGCCAGCGAAATCCTGCAGCAGTTGGTCGATGGTAAACAGCCCACTATAATTCCATGAAATTTACAGTGTTTCATAGTTACCCTCTGATAATTTGTTACTTAGCTATGGTATAGATGGAACATTTAAAGATGATTTATCCATAGCATGGTGATTTTCCATAGTTTTTTGTATGTTTACCAGAGGCTACCAATAGTTACCCCCATCAAGTATAGGTATATCTACCATAAACTCAAGTTATTGGAGTTATATAAACCAACTTAGCTAACTACTTGGTGGCTCATCCCACTTAGTAAGTGGGTTAGTGGGTTATAACCCCAGTTATAAATGGGATAAGTAGGGTTAATCCACTTATAACTGGGGTGAAATAACCCACTTACTAAGTGGGATGAGCCACCAAGTAGGGGGCACCACCGTCACCTAACTCGTTCCCCACCGTTTCCCACGGCTTTTTTCATCCCCGGTGGCCGTGCCGATTTCGATTTTTCAAGGTCTTGGCGGCTAGAGCGCGTGCCTTTCAGCCGCCTGAGCCTTGCCAGCTGTCGGTGCCTTCGTTCAGTTGGTGAACGTGGTTACCCTCTGGTAATTTAACTAGCTATTGAAAATGGCCATTTATAGTGAGTTTTCCCATTAAAAATGGTGATTTTCCATAGCTATGTTAGTTTACCAGAGGGTAGACTACTGCAATCTTTGGAACATGGGAAATCTTTGGAACATCTGATGAAACTCCAACCATTTGCTGTGAAAAACATATGGACATCTCTTCAAGAAAAACCCATTTTCAATAGGTAAATCATCTCCAAACAAATGGGCCATCTATAGCTTAGATTACCAGAGGTATGTGGGTTCGTTGACCTCGAAACCATGGACGGATCGGTTCAACAATCTGGAGGATTTCAGGGGTTAAGGAACATCCAGGAAGCCAGGTTTTTCACCAACCATTGCAGAGGTTAAAGGGGTTCTTTCTAGGCATTGATTTAGAGAAAAGAACATGGGAACACTAAGGAGTTGTAGAGTTGAACCAACCACTAGATTTTTAACAGCTTTCGTTGAAATGTCAACGAATGGGGATTAGTAATCAAGATTAGGGGTTGCTGTCATAACATGGCATAACAAGGGTACAGGAGATTCCTCTGCATGACCCTACAACATATGCGGTTCGCTCAGCCAAACCCTGGAAGTGCCTAGGACCAGGAAGACCCATCAGTTTTGATGATTGTCACAGAAAGCACAATAGATGGTCCCCTCCCTACTCATCAATTGCGTGTCCCCAGAATTCCAATGAATTCCCAAATTTCAACGCCGCAGTGAGGTTCCGAGGTTCCCCAGGAGATAGAACCATAATTTACGAGATGTTCCTAGGATTTTACGTTGTTTCTATCTGGGGGATTGCTGCAATGTTACCCTCTGGTTATGACTAACATAGCCATGGTATAGATGGCCCATAGAAAAAGATGATTTTCCCAGCGAACGAAACCTCCATTGATCAGGGATTTTCCATGGCTCTGTTAGTCATAACCAGATTGTAGTTAGTTCATGTTCGTTCATAGTTCACCTGGTAGTTGTTGCCTCTGTCCAGGCGTGACTACATCCGCTGTGGCCGGCCGTTGATCATCGAGGGCCTTGGACCTCACCTGCTGTCTCTTAGCGAAGAAATATGGTTTCCTTAGATGGGTGTGGGAAACCCAGAAAAAACCTACGTACATTTAATGGGATGGTAAACATGCCACACAGAAAAATGGTGATGGAATGGGGATGGTTTATCATTGGGTTTTCCACAGTACTCCAAAATTAGACCATTTATGACCATTTATGACCATTTTGGTATTAAAACCACTTGTGACTTGGGGATCCCCCATGTAAAGGAAACCCCATATGGGGAGATTCACTATTTTGACTGTGACTATAGCCATCAATAATCAATAATAGGGGTAATCAACCAGTAATCAATAATGAGATCATTGCAGGGCTGAATGTTAGCATATGCTAGCCTCATTTCTTGGAGGGGAAAAAAGTCCACCCCAAACGCAAGGCCACAGATTAGCTGCTGGGGAAGTGACCTGGGGGATGGCCACAGATTTCCATAGATTTGGGAGGAGCTTGGGGATTTCCACCATTGATTCCTCTTTGAGCCTTTGAGCGCCGGAAAAAATCATGAGAATGGTGTTTTTGGATGGATCCTCAGGTGTTGAAGAGAGTGGCAAGCTGACAGTTGTTCTGTGCCTTTGTCAAAATGTTGGTTATTCTCCCATAAAAGCGGATGGTCATCCCCCGATTGTTAGGGCACATAATATATCCATTGAGAGTGGAATCCCATTCATGATGGTGGGATGACCCGGGGCCCCATTCACCCTCATGTTACTTAACCATGGCACATATGCTAACCTTTGGGGACAAGGGGTCATTGCAATCCGTCACAAATTTGCAAAGCACAATTCTGTAGGTAAACCCTGTCTAAACCATTTGCACCCCTGGGTTGTTCCATGTTGAGGCTTTCCCTACCCAGGTAGGGCTCAAAATTCAGTTCTACTGTAGCTCCCCACGAAGATTGACAGCCAATTGTGGATCCAAAAACGTTCCCCATTTGTAGGTTACCATACAAGGGGGCCATGGCGAAGTTGTTTTATAACAAGGCTACCGGCGTTTTGTTTTTGGATTTATGGTATATCAACGGGCGTGTGCCTGGGCACGTTGCACCTTGCACCATGCAACTCTGAGGTCGCAAGAGAGTTGCCATCTTTCGCGCGATTTTCTAAGTCGCCACTTTGGTGAGAAGATGGTTCGGGGACCCAGATGCCACTAAAGGCGTAGCTTTAGAGTGATGGCGACATGATGCGACATTTTTTTTGGATGCCTTCAATTTGTTTTAGTGTTGCTCAGTCTTATTGTAACTGACTAGAGATGCTGAATTTATTTCTTGGTGATTTGGCCATAGGCCCATGGGTCACTTTGTTTAGCCTTGTAGATGACTGACTTTGGCCAATTCTAGTCAAACCCTTCGAATTTGTTGGCCAATGACTTGACTTATACCCAAGTATCCAATGTCATCTCCATTTTGGGTGGTTTGTATCCCCATGTTTATTTGATTCATCTTCATCTTCCATGTACTGTAGACATCTGTAGACTCTATTCATCTCTGCCATGCATTTCTGGATTTGGAACATGCATCGAAATGTAGATGCAGTATTGAAACAGTGATTCGAACTGCCACTTGCAACAGCACCACTTGCGAACCTCACCATAGATGATGCCTAGTCGGAGTCATCCAGAAAAACAGAAGGTTGATTTGTGTTTTTTTCCCCAGAATTGGTGAGCTGTGAAAATTATAGCCAATCCTATAGTCATTGACGTGGTGAATAATGATTTTGAGCCAATTTACCGTTCATTTTCCCAGATATCTTGGCAACTAGATCTCCGAAGATTGCTATCTCATGGTGTTTTTCGAAACAGGTGGCCGTGTTTCGGAACTTCCGGGAGCCAAAGCTGAGGGACGCGGAGGACCTGAATGTCCAGAATGGGAGAATGGCTATGGCATTTCGTGGCGAGATAACTGATATGGCTATGGATCAATACCTATTAATACCATTGTTAGGGGAATGAACATCCATTTACCAGCTATTTTGATGTTCACCAGGGGTACAAGGTTTTGACACACTGCCATATAACCAATGATGCGCCTGATGGTTAAAACATGTTAAACATATATATATATATATATCGTTTATTTTCAGCCATATCTTCCATGAGGGACTCATATTTTAAGGGGAGTTGACACCGCCAAGCAGTTTACTTTTCTTGGAGGAGGGAGGCTCATCTTGGCCTGGATTTTTGCCATTGTCATTTTGTTTTTCCCCAGTTGCCAGGTGAGGGGCTCTAGATTTTGACAAAGGTGCAAGTCCTTCACCTTCCTCTTCTTCCTCTTCTTCCTCTTCTTCCTCTTCTTTATTTTCTTCCTCGTCTTTCTCCTCTCCTCCTTATGCCAGCTCGTCGTGACGGCACCAAATGGACCCGGCACAGCAAGTGCCAGAAGCTCGTCGCGAACTCCAGATGCAGTGGGGCACGCGTGGACCCGAACACATGCCAGAATGTGAGAATAGATGCCAGAATAGATGAATATCTGCGAAATGTGAGATAGAATGCCAGATAAAATGCCTGATGGACGAGAATGTCACTGGGTGGGGACAACTCGAAGAAAGTAAATTGTTTTTTTTGGAGCACTGGAGGTACCTAAAGCCACGGATCTGGGGGTAATTATGTGACAATGTTCAGCCAAAAACATCCCGGCGGACTCGTTACCGCCGCGCGATTCTGCAAAAAACATGGTTTGATCTGCACAACAGCTCAGTTTTCTGATTGAAAATTGTCTCATGAAAGATGTTGCGTTTTGTCTCAGGTTGCAACTGTGCTTGAAACGCGTCGAATTGCCAGCGTAGCTTTTTCCTTTGTCAGCACTCACAGCTTTGCCAGAGCTTGGCCTGTTTTCACAAGCAAAGACTCTGAACCAAGTTCCCAACGCCATTGTTGGCTGCAGATGTATTCAACACATGAACCATCAGCAAACATATCAACTCACGTACAACCACAAGTGCACAGCGGATCAA
>Ga0126342_10006120_pt1 | contig 21260 bp, 14 predicted proteins | sample Cyp1metagenome_FD_92528 | JGI IMG/M metagenome (GOLD analysis project Ga0126342, IMG submission 92528) | Coral microbial communities from Lord Howe Island, Old Settlement Bay, Australia - Cyphastrea 1 metagenome | ecosystem: Host-associated > Invertebrates > Cnidaria > Coral ...
ATATTTAAAATCATATTATATAATATATATATATATCATAAATATATATCATAAATATAAATGAAAATATCAACATATGTATATAAATATATATAATATGTATCATAAATATTTATCATAAATATGTATATATATTTTTTATTAATGTATACATATATATGTATGTATATTATAATTTATATATATATATATATATTATAATGTATATATATATATATTATAATGCATATATATATATATATTATAATGTATATATATATTATAATATATATATATATATATATGTATACACATGTATATAATGGGATCATAACAGAGATAACTATATCAACACAACTAATTACACGGTGGTGCCAAAAGTTTGGAATCGCTAAAAGTTGTTTTTTTCTCCGATTTCCCGAGGGATTATGGTGACCACGATGGGGTTATAGACCAACGTATACTTGGGTGGGCACCACCTCGTATATGTGTATATTTCGATAGCAAAAGAAAGTAGTAAACTACCAATCCTAGGTTTCCCCAAATGCAGCCCCACACTTTTTGTCGGGTTAATGCCGTTTAATTGTGGCTTGGGTAAAGGCAATTTGGACGCAAGTGTTATAGTTAATACTTGATGATTTACTGTGTATGCTGTTGAGTGCTTCTTAATAAACCAACCCACTCTGTGATTCACTGCCGTTTAGTTTTGGCTAAATAAAGCCATGCAAACTAGCCGATGTAAAATGTCAGGAAATGCTTGAATGTTTACCAGTAATATAAGGATGATTTGCAGATAGAGTATAACTTGCCCTGTTGTAAACTCAAAACACAAATGTCGGGGCTACCACAAGGTTCTTGGTGCACCCAAAGGAATCCAATCAGAACATGTCATCTGTGTCGCTGGGATATTCTCCCTCTGGAGAATTTAACATAGCGATTCTTTTTGGGAGACTTGTAATAATTCACTGACCTGAAATGTTGGGCACGTTTGGGATAGTCACCCTTGCTAACCATCGTTCCATTGCGTTCGCAGTGAGGTTGTTATAACATGTTATAGTTGTAAGTTACCAAGGTATCTGATTCTATCCTATATGATCTATATCATAATATATTTTAGCTATATACCCAGATATCTGATTCTATCATAGATTTATGATGATTTATGTATATCCAGAAGTCATCTTTCAAAAATAAGCCATCTATAGCCAGCTATGTCGATATCGACCTCAGAACCTGAGGCATTTGTTTTGCGCGGAACTTTCAATGAGGATTTCCATGAGGATTTTGAGGATTTTTAATTTATAGGTAAATCAACTACTGGAAATCTATAATAAGTTGGTTTATAAACCATAGATAGAATAAGTTGGTTTATAAACCATAGTAGTTGGTTTATGGTAGATATAACTATGGTTAATCTATCGTCCGTCATTAACTGCCATGAAAACCATAGTTATATCTACCATAAACCATAGGGAGGATGATGAAGTGGTTACCCTCTGGTTATGTCAAAATTAGCTATTTAAAATGGCCCATTTATAGTTGACTTATACCTATTAAGGATGTTTTTTCTCATAGCTATGTTAGTTTACCAGAGGGTATACTCAGTTCTATATATGGACTATTAAACCCAGTTACTATTCCCGGGATGCACATCCAAGCAGGCCAATTTTACTTCCTTTGTGTCTTCGCACCACACGGGTTATCTTCCTCCAAGCAACAAATGGCTCGGCCGGCACTCTCGATATGTACAACGAATGAGGGTCGCAAGAGATTCGCTTTCAAGATATGGCTATGGCTCAAGCAAAGGACGCCAACAAATCCCAACAAAGCCACCATTGTAGCAGATTGTAGCATTCACCCGTGCTATTTGCTTTGGGTACAGGGAAGTAGGCTTACGACTTGTAGATGTACCCGTAGGGGATAAAAATGCTTCCAATCGCAGAACGTTTTATATTTTCCAAACTTTAGAGACGGACTCTGTGCGATATGTCTGTGTCATGAAAACCACCCACTACTGTTTCATCATCTTGTTCCTGTTTCCCATTCTTTTGTCATCATCGCGTTCCTTTCATCAAACGCTTTCAACAAAAAACAAACTGGAACAAATATTGTGGACAAATGAAACAGCGACTTCAGCGGACCGCTTGTCAAAGACCCTACTGACCTCATCTGTACATCTAATCAAGCTTGTTGCCAGCGGCTTTCCACTGTGCAACTAATGATACCTCTCGAAAGTAATCTGTGGAATGTATTGATTCGTAACGTAGCTTCCCCAGGGATGAGATAGGGTACTTCGAGCCTTCGTTCCATTTTGTGTGTGTTGCAAATGCCACTACAATGGCTACAATTTGTTGAGGTTGGTTTGAACTGGAGCAACTTTCTGGTGGCGCGTATGCCCGTGCCCTTCACAAACAAACTGATGCATGGCGAAAAAAAAAGGGTCTTTGGTCAAATTTTTGTTGGTAGTTCATATCCACCATTTAAATTCGTGAATTATCGATACAAGTAATGTTAACACAGGATTAATAACCCCCCAATTTAACTATTGAAGGGCTGCCACTTTTATGAGTTTACTACTAAGGGGCTGCCACTTTAAGTAGGAATTGATCACAACCTCTGGGGCAACAACCTAATTGTTTCATTTCCTCAGATCTGCGGCTGTTTCCCTGACATTGTCCTGCTGGGATCTTGCCCTCTGGTAATCAAACATGGTTTGCTGGAAATGTTCCCATTTAGTTTAGTTCCATTTCTCATTCAGAAACTGATTATACTGTATATATATATATATACATTATTCATAATATAATATATATATATATATATATATATGTTAATACAAAAAGTTGTATATATACATATAGAGTGAACTGTATATAAAATACTTAAATGTAAATATGTGATAACCTGCTTGCAACCTCAATACATCCATTGCTTCGGATCATAAAAGGAGACATCTCAACGTCAGCTCAGACGACCAGGGAGTTGCTTCGATGGGCGGCCTGACGTGACGCTGTTAATGGAAGAATGGTATCTACAAAAAGGGGAAATGGAGGTTTCCTAATATTGGGGTCCCCAAAATGTGTTAAGAACAATGTCATTGTACCATGTGCACAATGCACATACAATAGTGTCCGTGTACAATGCCTGGATCACAAGGCCTTGAGCCTTTGCACACTTGAGCCCAGAGAGACAAAACAATACAGTAAGAGTGATCACACAATTGGGCAGTGACAATTGAGGAGATCGACAGACAAGTGGAACAGTGAAACTTTACATGGTAGCGGAGCAGTGATCCTGGTAACACAATCGAGGTGAGCTCCAATACCGCACACACACACAAACAGCACATCCACAAGAGAGGAGAAACAATTGCACTGACGACAGGTCAGGCAACAACACCTACAACAACTACACAGGCACACCAGCAAGCACAGGAGAAGAGAGAACAAAGGAAACCGTGTAGGACAAAGCCTTGACCCCGACAACACGTTAGGCAAGCTTCGGCACAGTTTACAATGGCAACAAGCACAGGAGCGATAGCACCAGCAGCAGCAGCAGCGGCAGCAGCAGCGGCAGCTGCGACAAGCACCACCACAAACACACAAGAAGACTTGACAAGCATCAGCAGGTACAAGCTGAAGCCACCATTCTACAATGGTGACTATGGAAGATTTGAAGAATGAAAATTTAAGTTCACTGCATACATGGGACTCATGGACAATGATATATACAAGGCTACTACAGGCATCAGAGACAGCAACAGCAGAACTCACAGACGCACAACTGCGAGCTGCAGCAGACACAATCGAGGATGGAGAAAAACACGTACAAATGCCAGCAGACATCAGGTACATCCTCATCAACATCACAATAAACTCAGCAGCAACTGTTTGCAAACAATTCCAACACAGCAATGGCTTTGAGATCTATCGACAACTCTGTCGTAGATTCTCAATTCCATTAGGCACAAGGTCAATTGGCTACTTGACCAAGCTGCTGAAGCCAACGTTCGACACAGACAACTTTGAAGAATCATTTGCAACATGGGAGTTCGAACTTTCGAGATTCGAACGAGACAATGGACAACAACTATACCAGACTCAGTAAAAATAGTGCTCCTCAACGAGACAACGGAACCCCTACAACAACATCTACAACTCCTTTCAGGATCCAACCTTGCATACCGACAAGTGAAAGACACGATCATCGAGTACTACAGGTCAAAGGGGGGATTACCGTCCCCGTTCTGGAAGATAACCCATGTTTTGATCATGGCACGTATGGATGCAGGACCACAAATATGGAAAACCATCCGTGCATCATTTTCCTAGGGAGCCCCTGGCTTTTCCAAATCTATATTGAATTGTTCGGGGGTACACATCTATACCCGCAAATTTGGTTTATTACAAAATAATCAGTACTTCAACAATCCAATTCTTTGGGGTTCCCTTTCAGGCCCTTCCCAATTAATTGGATTTCTTCAAAAGGTACCCTGTGGTAATCTGACCTGGTTGGAAGCAAAACAATCGACTCACAGATATCTCAATTTCGGTCAATTACGTTCCGATCAACAACATGGGGTTACCCACTGCCGGGTTCAGCCAAACCAGAGCTTACCTAAATCGGATGAGCATAACACATATGCAAGATCTATGAAAGGGAAGCTGAAAGGGAAGCTGTGAAAAAAGTGGCCTTAAATGGAGCAGGATTAATCCATTTCATGTACCTTTGCCATCACATTTTCCAGTAAATAGATCTTCATAGCAGATCGCCCCTTCGGTGGAGTGTAGTGGATCAGTTTATTTTTGATTAGATCATCTACACAGCTGGATGTTTGAGGGCTGTGTAGAATGCAAACATCTATGGATGATCTTGGTAATAAAAAGAACCATATCTAATATTCCGTAATTATATAACACATAGAAACAACGGGGCTTTGACAGTCTGTACATCGTTTTCTGTCAATGACATGTCTGACATGGAATATCTTTATTGCAGTACACTGGCAATCCAAATGTGCATTGAAGGTGGGCTATCCGGTTAACAATCAGCAATCTCACTGAAAAGAAACACACATATACACCATTGGGATATATAACTATAACGGTTTATATGTATATATATATATATATACATATTATATCTATATATATATATATATTTATTTATGGCTGTGTCCGAAAATGCTCGTACCTCCAGTGATTTCCCAACTTGATATGACATATTTCCGATTCGGTGTCGACGCCTGCGGGCAGGGGCCACCAGCACAGGCATCGGCAAGAAGGTGGATCTGCTGGCCATCCAACCAAGCAGCGAACAGCTCCTGATGCTGGGCATGCTGGGCATATGCAAAAACAACTGTGGATCCTAATATAGCAATGCAGGATTTCTGCTTGGATAGTTTTTTCTTTGTGGGAAGATATGATATAAAATCCTAAAGAACATCTTTGGGTGATTGCCGGCAAAATGGAGGACTTAGCCAAAAGATGCACCTGCCGTGAAAGCAATTCAAAAAATACATCCCAAACATGTGTTACAATATATTTTAGAGGCTTGGTTGTTTCCAGAAAAGAAACAAACACCATACAAAAACAGCACCATTTGGGGTGTGCCCCCAATTCTGCGTTGGTTGGTTTATAAACCCCATGAAATAGTTCAATGTATCTACTATTAAAAAACATCTATAAACCACAGCTACATAGATAAAACATTATAAAACCATCCTAACAAACTGGGCCAACACCTTACAATGCCATGGAAACTTGCATTGCCCTGATCGCATCAAATTCACCGGAAATGATGTTGGTCACCCAATGCCAACCTATGGGATATGGTAGATAAATGTAGGATATTAAGAGGAAAATATGGATCCATATAGGATAATAGTGGGATATAGATAATTATGGAATAACACGGGATCACTGTATAGAACAATAACAAACCGTCCCAAGGTTGGTTTATTGGCTATATCTCATTACACCATTAAGAATCCATGTTGATAGCCCACAATGTCTATATATTACCTGCAAATGCAACAACCAGTAGCAACCGGCTGCGCGGAAAACACCTAGACTAGTGGCTTCCAGATGCCAATGGTAATCATTTAATGCGACCCACCTTTAGCAGAAATTTCACACACAACTGCAAAAAGAACCAAATAGAGCACTTGAGCCATTGAGTATAGCCACGATCCTATGAAATACTAGGTGGTTGATAATAGTGGTCAGGATGCATGAGAAATTGTTGCTTATAGACCAAATATTGTACTGGTTGGTGGTTGACCTACCCCTCTGAAAAATATGAGTTCGTCAGTTGGGATGATTATTCCCAATATATGGAAAAATAAAATTAATGTTCCAAACCACCAATCAGTATACCATTAGTGGACATTGTTGGTTGAAAACGGTTTCCAGGACAAGCGACATGGCCTGGGTTGATTCCATGGCGATTTTCCCTGCTGGAAACCTCTGCAGCAAATTTTCCAGCCATGTTTCATTACCAGAGGATACCCTCTGGTAAACATACAAAAAACTATAGAAAATATTAGAAAATCACAAGTTTTAATGGTTAAATCAACTATAAATGACCATTTTCAATAGCTCTGTTAGTTTACCACAAATACCCTAAAAATCAAACAGTATACCACACAACATGACCCAAATTTGATTTGTTTATTGTAAGAGAAGTTCCATCTCCGCTGTGATAGGCCCCGCAACCAGGTTGTGAACCAAGTTATTAATGCTGCCAATTTTTAGGCAGGCGATTTAGCAGGTTGCTAGTTTGTAATGGATTGTTCAGCTGATGAGTTGAATTGACTTGCTATAGAACCAAATTTCCGTCATGCTTGATTCTGTATTTAACTTCGCATTGTGCACTGTTTTGGCTAGCCAATCTTCGGTGGGATCTACCCGATCTACCCAAGGCCCGGTGGGGTGGATAACATGGGAACTCCGACAGGAAAAACCCAGCCGTTTTTGAAGGTCATGGCGCCATGGCTTCCGATGTCAAGTTTCCCTCAAATAATCACATGGCTACCAAATGATTATATTTTTTTCTGGATGAAGTATAGTAATTCACCCACCTTCAGTGGCGGTGAGATCAAACTTGATTCACTGTTGATGATTATCTTGCAGAGTTGTCCTCAAAATCCAGTAATCTAAAAACTATTAAATCCCCCCAGTTTTAATGGTTTCATCATGTTTAACCCCCCTCCAGGTGCTTTCCCTGGTACACAGCCAAGACGCCGCGAAAGACCAACCGCTGACTCCCTGGCCGTCGCCAGCCTGGCGTAGTACGGATGGTAACCAAACTAATCACAAGGATGTTAACTATGGCCATATGGTCTTATATATATGTATATATATATAATATATATATATGGTTATTATGTGGGCTTCATACACATTTATGTAAAAACATAAGGCAACTCTCCAAAATAACAATCAGGTACTGGTAAATATAGATGGTAAAACCATGGTTGTAAATCATCATTATGTAATTAGTATGTTCATCTATAAATGAGCCATGGCTTCCATAGCTATGTTAAATAACCCAAGGGTATAGATAAGTCATATAAACCTGGAATCCCAAAAACCCACCCATTTCATGCTTGTTTCAAAGAGTTGTGAGGAGTGCCTACATCAAACACCCCTGGGTAAATCATGATCTGTCCTTCGGTATGGTGTTCCAGCTGATTGGGCTGCCCACTTAGTTCGTGGACTTCCCAGTGCAATCTTTGAGTTCCAATGCCACGTGGCAATCCAACATGGCCGGTATATCCACCGCAGGTCCAGCAATTCACCAATTTAACTACCTAAGTCGGTTACAAACTATCACAATTCATAACTGGTGTTCATGGTAGATATCTATAGTTTGTGGGCTTTACAACCCTACGCACATAATGTTTTAGGGGGCTGCCACATTGCATGATACCAAGCCAAGCAGCGATCTCTCGCTCCAGCTGATTGGTGTGGTCAAACCTCGAAAACCGTGCCGGGGCGTCGAGTTGTCCCATGGCATGGTTGGTGAACGTGAAGGGAATCATCCCCAAATAGCTGAACTTGTTGAGCTTAGTGAAGCATAATTCATCCAGACTATCCAAAGTATATCATGAATGGATGGTTGGTGGTATACCTACCCCTCTGGAAAATATGAGTTCGTCAGTTGGGATCATTATTCCCATATATGGAAAGTCATAAAATTCCATGGTTCCAAACCACCAACCAGTAGTATATATGTTGGTTTATAAACTATTATAATCCCCATTAACTAGTTCGTTATATCTACCATAAACCATAGAATTCATCCACATTTCCAGTCACCACCCACCAGTCATAAATGGTTGTGAATCATAGGAATGTTTCCGAATCCCTTCTGGAAGCCTGCAACCGCCGGATGGCTTCCAGCTGGGGTTCGGGGCCCGAAAAACCAAAGCCATCAACGGGGGTACGACACGCGTGGCATTTTTTTGGCTGTCAAAAAGGATTCATACCTATACACACAATTGGGAATCATACCCGCAAAAATATTATTTTTGAAGTAACTGGAGGTAACTAGTTGATTTATGTTGATTGGGGCTATGGGGCACCATTTCAAAGTACTAAAGATTCATCTGGTTGGTGAAAACATATGGATCATCTATTTGCTTAGTGCACGTGAACTACCGAAAATCTGGGAGTTCAGAACGATCGTTGCCATGCATTTTTTTTCAGGTGCCAAAAGAAATTGCCAGATGTTCCCACAAGGTGATGCCCCATAGTTAGCTAAGTTAGTTTATAACTCCCATATCTATGGTTTATGGCAGATATAACTATAGTCAATGGGGTTTATAAACCAACTTATAACTGGGGGGCACCATCCTGCAATGATGGGTCAAGTTTGCGGGTTAAAAAATGCCCTTCGCACCCATCAAGCCCTGAAAGGGAAAACTTCACAGGCCTTGCAGAATGGCTAGCATCGGCCGGTCTACATGTTCTAATGAAATTTATGGTGAACATCAAACACTTTGAACCCCATTTGGTGACAAATTATGATTTCCTCATTAGTGTAGCTTGTGTCCACACAAAATAATCTTGTGCTGGTTCTGTTGTTTTTTTTCCATTTATATATAGCAGACAAAATGATTAAACTACCCATCCAGGTGGTTAGGGATAGTGTGGGTTGAAACCCTCACTGCTTCGCCCGATTACCCAACTTGCTGTTGGTCAAATCCCCATCGTTTCATCTCCGAGGAACCAACTCGGCGCCAGCACACCCAGTCTAGGTCGAGTCTGAATGGTGGCCTGAACGCCGGAACAAACGGGAGGATATGAAGGCTACGGCGATCCTCCAAATACCATGGTGAAGATAATACCATACATAGGATATCTACATTATATCTACTATCTTAAGTTGAGACTTTTGATATGTAGTTCGATTTTATTTTCAGCTAACCAACATATCTCCTAGAGTACCGATAAATCAGATCGAAAATCATCCCAGTAGTCCTTGCACATCATCATATTTCACAATATTTCACAGACAGGAAAATAGAATTTTGTTCATGAGCTCTAAGTCACACAGTAGACTTTTAGTACAGAACCTGAAAATTCATATCTTTTAAGCCATCACATCCCCCATATATCCCACATGTTTCCCCAATTTGTTTCAGGGGCCCCAGGTCCAAACTTCGGGGATCATCCTACCACTTGTTTCCTGATAAACCATAATCATGGTTGCAACCGGCCACCAACCATAATCATACAAATGATTGATTGACCTCAACACATCCAGGATTGGCTGGATACATGCGCGGCTTTGTCACTTTGTGGCTTCTTGAATCACTATTTGCTGCTTAAATCCATGTCAGGTGGTTATTTCCCCTAATTCTCCCCAACTCAATAGTTCCATATCCAACTACCTTCCCCTATCATATCCCAACAGAATCTCCATCATATTCCAAAATTCCCGGTGGAATCCTCCAACTTCCCCCAGTTTTCCCCACCTGCAACGTCTCCTTACTCCGCCGCCCAAAGAGCTGCAGGTACTGCCCCGCGCGGCTGGCAACGTCCGTGGAGGCGTTACAGAGGTCCGGGGGGCAGAGGCCAAGGTGATTCGCCTGGTACCTAAGTCCGGGGAAGCCCCCGGGCAGGATGAAAAGATTGGTAGTTATAACTACAGTTATGGCCCAACTAACAGCTATTTTGATGGGCTTATTTATGATATGTAACATTATTTAACTACCTTAGTTATTGGAAATATTTCATTCCATCTATAACTGTTAGTAGGGATAACTAGGGCTGCAGCACAAGGATTAAGTATGTCGTCAAGTGCAGTTGATGGAAAATGATAAAACAAGATGGTTTCAGCCAATACAACTGAAGATACGATCAGATGCCACTATTCAACCAATAATTTTGATCTATTTTGATGATGTTCAAACCCCAACAATGCATCACATGAGATCTATTTCACCGAAAGAAAGAGCCCATGGAGAAAGGAGTCGTTCGGACCATCCCATCTTTGCCGATTCATATTTTAGCTTCGCTCTGCATCCCCGTTTGCGTCAGTTGTATTGCGTCCTAGCTGGATAAAAAAAAAAAGCAATCTTTGCATGCACACATTTTGCCACGCATCCAAATGTTTCATTGCGCAACAAGACCAACTTTTTTTCGTCACTTGCGTCGCCCGCTTTCGAGCTGCTCTGGTCATTTGGCGGAGGAAACTGCTCTCAAATGTTGGAAATCATACTGTTTTTTTAAACATCATATTTTGTATGACACTGTCTTGTAAACGTCAACCATTTCTCTTGTGTAATGCCTGGGATCGTGATATTTCCTTACAATCATCACCTCCTTAAAAACAAAAAAACAGCCAAATGTGATGAAGCACCATGAAGCACCGTACTACTTTGGGAGCCTTTGTTTGGGGGTGCAGTTGGGTGAACAATCATGGTATAGCTGTGGCAATAACCTCCATAAGTCAAGATATAACATGATATAATCCATTCTCATTGCGGCCATATACCTATGCCAAACGACTGCGGCACATTTCCTCCATCCACTATGAAAAATGCTCCTGAGTCCTGGTAATGAGTTTCACCAGTAGACATTCCCGCTGCAAATCAACGCGACCATCCCAGTGACCGGTTTGCGGTTGCATGGTGAACCAACCGTGGTCTAATAGGGCTGCAATTCCGATGGCTACAAGCCATGTTTGATACATGAGGCCCCACCATTGGCTCATGATCATCAGACTGAAACTTGTGGTGAAACTTGTTGGTGACAAGAAACCACTTATAGAAACCAAACTATCATAACTATTGTCATCGGTCGTGACTATGGTCATCCCACATCACCAATATTAAAATAATTCAACATCACAACTCATAAAAACCATTTTATGGTGGCAAATATTGAGGTTTCCTAAATGCGAGTACCCCCCAGTCATCATCCATTAAACAATTGGATTTTCTTTTATAAACCATCCATTTTGGGAACCCCCCTTAAAGGTTTCATCCCCTAATGAACTGGCTGGTGACTCTTCTGGCTGGTGGTCCATATGGGGAATGGGATTAGACCTCCACTTGAGACGCAAAGAGGCTACAATAATAGTCTACAATACCTGGTTGGTGGTTTCAATCCTTCTGAAAAAAATATGAAATCAATTGGGATGATGACATTCCCAACTGAATGGAAACATAGAAAATGGTCCAAACCACCAACCAGATACATGTTTGATATCTGAGCTGTGCTTATCATAGTCCAATAGTACCAGCACATGGATTGGATCGGCATGACAGGGCTACACGATGGGTTTTAATAATCATTGTTATACTTCAGATATGTTTGAATATTTCAGGCCATACTATTGGCACATGACCATAAGTATACTAAAAGTTCTGGCTGATTACTTTGAAAAAAACAGACATCTAACTCTGGAAACAAACCAACCATAACCTTGCTGGTTGGTGGTTTTAACCATTTTGAAAAATATTAGTCAATGGGAAGGATGACATCCCATATATGAAACGGGAAATAAAAATCATGTTTGAAACCACCAACCATAACCTTGGTTATGAACGAAACATACCCGCTGGTAATTTAACATAGCTATTGAAAATGGCCATTGATAGTTGATTTTCTCATTGAAAATTGTGATTTTCCATAGTTTTTTGTATGTTTACCAGAGGGTAACTATGCTCACGAACCACTGGGATGGTCATCACTACACCTCTGCTGCTGCATCCGCTGCTTCTTTCACTGGCCACATCCTTCTCCAGGCCGCCCTTCCCACATGCGTCAGCCGGTCGTGCAGCCGTTGCAGCAAGACCGGAGACCGCTGCGGAAGAGATGCGACCGGCGCTGGCGGTCCTGGTACGACCAGGCTGGATCTACCCAACCGGAACATGCGTTGGAACAGTGTTCAAACCCCGAAATGTCATGAATTTCATTTGATTGTACTGGTTGGTTAATAGGGATTTCCAGCGCTTTTTGATGAGATGTTCAAACACAAACTAACATCGGGAATCATCAATCAACACAGTGTTTTGAACATTATACATATATGATCATATATGATATATATATATGATCATCATTCACCACGTTTTTTGGTTGAACAATTCCAAGATAGGTTATATTTATAGGTTATCTATGGTTAGATGAGGTGAATGATTTACTACCACCCTGTGACCCCGTGCTGGGATGATCTTGGAGGTTGAACGGTACATGACTGGTTTGCACGTGGCTTGCGTTTGCCGCTTTAATGTATACTGCTTGGTGGTTTCAACCTACCCCTCTGTAAAATATGAGTTCGTCAGTTGGGATGATGACATTCCCAATATATGGAACAAACTGTTCCAAACCACCAACCAGTATATATATATACCTACATACATGTATTGAGTATTTCTCAAGAGATAGATACCCTCAGTTCCTAACCTTACCCAAACCCTGTATTCAAAGACCAACACCAAACACCAAACACCAAGAACGAGTTTCTTCAGCATATATTTTTTGAAGAACGAGGCTGACCCATCAGAATTGACCAACCCTCAGATCCACGGCTGGTGAAATCCTCAGGAAAACACCTGCAGCTCCTGCATCACCATCAAACAAACAGTTTCTAACACCCAGATACTGACTGTCACATATAAAATCATATATATATATATATATGTATATTAATATATATATATAGATTAATATAAATATATATTAATATTAATATATATTTATATATAAATTAATATATATATATATGTACATATATAATATATGATTATATGTGTGTATATACATACATATATATATATATACATGTAAATATATATATATATATATGTCCATATTATAACATATTATGTAAATATATTGTAGTCCTGTAAACAATATGTATATATATATGGAAACGAAAAAAACATATTCAAATAAACAAGTGTTGTTAAATATATATATATATTATATTACATATATATATATATATATATATATATATATATATATTATATATATATATATTTTTATATATATATATATTATATATATATATATATATATTATATATATATGTACGTATGTATGTTTAATGATCTTATACGGAACAATATGGGTATGGGTCAAAATGTAAGACCCATGGGACATGCCATGGGACCAGAGAGGCCTGAGTCTATCTTTAGGGACCTGACGATCCAATTCTTGGGATGCCCGAGTCTGACCCATACAGAGATATCATTACCATCATTCAAACATGGTTACCTATGATTATATCACCAAATCAATACCAGGTCACTAACCATCATTCAGTGCACATCACTAACCATCATTAACCACGTGGTTAACCATATTCTTTACCAGATTCTTAACCATATCATTGACCATACCACTAATCATATCATTGACCATCTTATGACCCATATTCACCATCATTAACCATCATTGCCCATCATTAACCACAAGATTAACCATATCTGGTTGGTGGTATACCTACTCCTCTGAACAATATGAGTTCGTCAATGGGAAGGATTATCCCATATGAAATGGGAAATAACATTCATGTTCCAAACCACCAACCAGATATTGTGAACCATCTCATATCCCTGAATCCCTACAAACTCCTGCAGCTTCCTCCCGCAACTTCTCCATGGCCGTCGGTACCGTCGCCAGCGTCGTCTCCAGCAGTCGCACCGCCAGGCGCCAGGCGCCGCGAAGCGCCGCCAACGGCGCGGTAGGCGGCGCCGGCGCCGGGGTACGGGTGACTCGTGGGGAGTTGGACCTCGGAAACAAAGGTGGAAGGTTTGAAGATCATAATGTGTATATGTATGTACACATACATACGTATAAATATACATATCAAATATACGTATGTATATGCATGCACAATCATGCACATAGATATAAATACATATATATACATATATAAAAATATACATAGTCTATTTTCACCACTTGGTGGTTCATCCCACTTGGTATAAAGGCGTTGAACACCCGAATTTTCTTCCGTGTGGATTAAGCGTACTTATCCGACTACCAAAAGCTGGGATGTAACCTACTTAGTAAGTTAGATCATGTTAGATCTAGATAGTATATTCCCCCATCAATTCCCATTGATATCCATGATTGCCCTCTGGTAAATTAACAGTTCGATCCTAGCATTTTTCGGGGTTGGAAGATTAGTGTCCATTAAAAATTGGTGATTCTCAGGGTCAACAAGTTAATTTACCAAGATGGTAATATGTCTCTTATTCCTCCATGATATATACCATAAATAGGTGGTATGCTTACCATTCCCAGTCATGGGTGGTTTATGACATTGTTTTAACCACATTAATATCCATTACAACCTATGATTATTCGATTAATGTCCCATTATAACCTATTATTGTGGGTGAAACCTCTATATCCTCTATTCTTACTGGTAAATATCCCTTTTTCACATCCCATTTATAGATCATGCCACGACTCCCAGCACTTTCCAAGTAACGAGTCCACCATCCTCACCACCATGACCTCCGTCCGGTCCCTGCGGCAGACCCGCGCCCGCGCGGGGCAACTGATGGTGTCCAGCGCCAAGACGCGCACCGTGACCTGCTGCCCGTCGGGGTAGCGGATCTCTTCCAGGTCGCCCACCTGAAACGGGGGGAGGTGACATGTAGAGAATAAGGGTGTCTCATAATTGATATAGCTAATCTAATCCAATCTAAGATTATCTTATCTATTTAAATCTATTTGTATTTATTTATATGTGTTTATGTATATAAATATAAAATACAATTATACATGAGTTCACCTATCTATCAATTTATCTATATATTGTGTCTAAGAGGTCAAAATCATATATATCAAAATTGTAAATTTGCATTGCAGATTCGAAAAAAACAAACCAAATATGTGGTCCCCTAGCCCTTAACTTTTGACCCATCAGACCACACAGATTGGCTTCTGGGAGGATCTTTCAGCACTTGTTTGGAACATCTTGCAAGTGGCTTGGCGACAGTGTAGGGAGCTATTAATGTATATTTGGATCAAAGTGTCATGCATAGTTGCACTGCATGCACATATAGACATATATTGTAATATTATCAAATAACTGATGGACCTATATATATATACTCATGCATGCATATATATATAATAAGAATATAAGTACATAAATATATAATATGATATGTAGTTATAGCTCATGGACCAAAGATACACACCTTCCCACCGCTGTCCGCTGTCAAGGTACCATGACATCGTCCAGTTGAGCCACCAGCACGGGCTCATTGGTCTCCCCACCCGTCATGTCGGCTACAGCTGGTTGAAACATGGCAAACTTTCGAACGTCTGAATTTTCTTATAATTATTTAATTTATTTCAGATAGACCTATTATATCAGTTCAAAATATTGGGGCTTGGTCAGACTTTGACCCCTGACAAATCGGATATCATTGCAGTTGCCTGTAAATTTGCCAGTTTTATGGTGCATATATACTTGATGCATGCACCCAAGAAAAACTAAAGATCCCCGCAATGTGTGTGTGTGTATGTCTATGTGTGTGTGTAGTGTATGTGTGTACGTGTGTATGTCCAAGTGTATGTGTGTATGTCCAAGTGTATGTGTGTGTGTTGTGTGAGCATGAGGTGATGATGTTGTCCTTCTGGCGATGATTTTGGGTGACCTATTCTGTATATATAAATTATATAAATTCGTAGAGAGGCTTGTGATGTGTTTGGGGACCATGGCGAACTGCTCGGGTACCTCGAGCCCCTACGCAGAAAACCCCACGACTTACCGCTTGATTCATTCTTGGAAGCTGATCTTGAAAGCTGCACGGCAGAACATATTGGCTCGACATTCAAGTGACAACAGTGACAACAACAGAGCAGAACGTACATGCAGAATGAACATATATCTGGGTAAATGATCATATTTCACTAACCTCTATTTATTTTGGCCATGATTCCAGGGCTCGGTCGCTTTGATCCCATCCCAATGATTCTGGGAGCCATGGATCAAACAGTATTAAATCTAACTGCAAGGGTATCTCAATGTTGACCCATCACCATATGACCAAAGGCTGAATAAGCTTGGATTCACTTTGGGCCCCCCCATTAAAAAATGAAAACACATCGCTATGGATTCCCTGTATGATGGATTCATGATCGGGAAAATGGATAAGACACCGACTAAGCAAACCCAGGAACTCTCACACTATGCCTAAGTGTACCGTTGGTTTTAAACCACTGGATGTGTCTAAAGAATTCTAAAGATAGGTATCAAAGTCCTCAACATGTCTTTCTTACTAGATGTACCAATGATTGTCTTAAGCCAATCCTATATTTTATCACCAATATATGTATATCTATATAATTATATATATATATATACCTAATTATATATATATATATACCTATTTATATATATATATATATAAAGTCCCCCAATACATTTAACCCTGAAAATCCCAAGGACTCAGTCTAATTCATTTTACCACTGAATCACAGTAATTGTGGATGTGGGTGAAGTAAATCATTTGACTTTCAGGGTCATATCACTTAACCTATTGTCCTATGGTTCTTTAACCGTTCGCTTTTCAAAATGGCTCATTTATAGATTTATTAAACATGATGAATTACAATTTACAACAATGATTTTACCATCCATATTTACTGTACAACCATGATGAACAATGGCCCGTTTATAGAAGGTTTATGATGATTTACCTTGTCAAAAAAAATGTGATTTTCCATAGCAAACTGTGGCGAAAATTGCCAATGCCATGCAACTGATCGAACTGATTCTGGAAAATGAAGACCTCGGCCTCAGCTGGACGGTATCGCCAACTTGAATCCCAGTGACGACAAAAAAAGGGGATATACACATCGAGGTATGTATGATGTCACTGTGTATTCTGTCATAACTATCCATTATGTCAGTATCTAGGTGTATATATATATATATGAATCTAGTGATATGAATCTTACTATAACCTAGGTATATGTATATATATGTGTGTTGTCTCAACTATAGAGAACTGGTTTATAACTTGGAAGCATGACTGTTGACCACGCAAATGCACGTCCAAGCTGGGATGGTCCCTGAGCTTGGCGACAGTATATGGGATAGCAATGGACAAAATATTGGACTTTGCTCGGATACATATCATCAAATACATTTCAAATATATTTTACATAATATGTATATACATATATATTTATTATGACTATATATAGTATTATATATATTATATTAAATTATATATTATATACATATCATATTATATTTTATATATACCATATTGTATATTAAATACAATATATACTAATATATTCATACATATATGAATACCACAATCAAAGATCCTTTTGTCAGCTTCAATGATCACCTCGGTACTCGATATCCCTCAGGCCTTCAGCAGCGGCAGAATCTTCGAAACGTCCTGAAGATGACCACATCTGACAATATGTCACTGGCCATTTCAGGAACCTAAATTGGAGGTACCTACTATATGGTACAGTACCTCCATTTTAGGATCCTGAATTCCCATTGAATATGATATGGGTATGGATCAAAAATGAGGTATGGATCCAGAATTTGTTGGATAAATATGGATAAATCATGATAAATACAATACTAAAAAATGATGAAACATTGCAATCTTCTGGGTCTTAACATCCTTCGACCCATACCCGCATGATACCAGTGGAGGAGGATAGTGAACGACTTTGGGCGTTCCTCAAGTGGACTGTAAACAAATTCGCGCCCAGGTATGCCATGCCAGGCCTGACATTCCCTCACTGGCCGCTTGGCAGCCGTGGCATTTGCCACGCAGCCCTCATGCAGAAAGCTGCCTGGTGCCGGCGGTTTTTGCCATCCGGGACGATGGGAGCACTGTCGAACAATCCATACCCAACCTTCATAGGACACGTACGTGACATTGCCAGCAAGGTAGCTTCCCATCTCCCACGTCTTTTAAAGTGCCATGGTTCTTCTTCTGGCCATTATGAACCCTTCTCTACATAGACCATTCTTTTTCTGATGGGTACGTTGCATATATGTTGTTCTCAATCGCTTTGATGTTGGAAGCCAAAAATTCACAAGGAAATTGCTAGTGACGATCACATCGACCATTTTCGGATCATGTGTTGCTGCTGATATGTATATAAATAACATAAAACTAAAAATGAGTATATGTACATATATGCAAAAAATGTGTATATATATATACACACCACAGTATATATATATATATACATATGAGGTATCTGATACATCTCTATCTACTGATTCCTGCTCACATGCATCATATCCACCCAGGTGGCGCCTTCCAGGAGATGACACCAGGACGCCATGAAGCCGTCCACTGGCACCTCCACGCCCATGCGGAACCTCATCAGTTGTGACAAGCGTACAATGTGAGGCCCCCGTCCGATAGCTAAGTTGGGCCAAATAACTACAATTTCACGTTTGGGTTTATGGTAGTTATAACGAACTAGTTAGATGGGGTTATAAACCAACAGACATAACGTTTGGGGGCCCCACATTGTATGTGACGGTTGTTGTTTGTTAACTATAAAACATCACAACACCATCATTAACAAAAAATCAGCAACCAAGAATCCTCAGGTCTCACTTTCACCTCAACGAGACTTCAGCTGTCGGAATTTGATCCTTTTCTAACCCGCCACAAATCGGTGCACCAAGCAGTCTGCAATGTTGGACCATAGCTGCATCTGCTGATTTTTGGACGCCGTGAGTCTTCTACAAAAAAACGCCTTGGTCGCCATGTAAAAAAAACAATCAGCTATGCCACCTGGTTGGTGGTGCAATAAACATCTTGAAACATATGAGTCAATGGGAAGGATGAAGTCCCATATATGAAATGGAAAATAAACAAATGTTTGAAGCCACCAACCAGCCACAGGATTTGACAAACAAACAGACATGAATTTGTATGTCTGCTTAAACTTCCACCCTGTCGTCTTCTCGTACTGGCTATGGAGTCCGCAGGAGGATTCAGCCATTCATCACCAGGAATTCGTCGCATGTCATTGAGTACCACTGGTAATGATCCCTGTGCTGTATGATCCTTGTGCTGGACGATCTCTGCCACGGGCAACAAGACCCTGCGAAGGGACTTTCCATGACCAAGGTTGTTGAATAGGACGTATTAACTATTTATTATTTTTGGGTACCAGTTCTGTCTATATATATATATGTGTCAAAAACAGTTTTGGCGTAGCCACCTGTTTCTGAATCAACAAAGTCTATGAATGCGAGGTTGACATCTATATCCACACCCATTCTACCATCTAGCCATGATAGTCCCATGAAAACGAAAACAAAACACCATTTCTGCTCGGAAACAACTAGTGACCCAAAAAAATAGTTGGTGGAGAATCCCACAGTTAAAGTCCGTTACCAGTTATGTTTATGTTTATGGTCGGTTATGTTTTTGTTTTATATGGTTATAAATGGGGCTGACTTATTAGCTTACAACTGGTAAAGGGCTGACCTACTGCATCAACTGGGCCAATCCAAGAAGCTCTTCCCAAAGGACTGGCCAGCGTTCTGGGAAGAACCTGGGCAAACGAACCGCAGGGACCGCAGGGACCGCAGGGACCGCAAGGGCCGCAAGCCCTCTGGGTCTGATTTTTCTGCAGTGATACCCAACCAAGATAAGTTATTAATATATATATATATAACATTTTATGTATATATTATAATATATATATATATATATATTATATTATATATATGTGTGTATATATATATATATTCTTAGTATGATAGGCATAACATTACATAATATTATAGACATAGTAATCTAGACATACATAGAACCACCAATAGATATCACTGCGGTTCTAAGTACATTCTTATAAAGTATTTGTTGTATGATTGAAGGGGTTTAACTGTATCTTTTCAGCATGTTTTTTTGTGTTCCATCCTTTCTGGGGCATGTTATATATGTATACAAAGATAGGTAGACACACACACACATATATATATGTATAAGCAGATGAATGTAGAGATAGACACAGAATGACACAGAAACATACTAGAACATACATATAATACCATTCTCCAACCAAGATAAACTAAAGAACTAATCTGTCTTTGTTCTGGACCTCTGCAAACTGAAGTGGAATACCACTCCACTTTTAAATGGTGCACGAGTTGATCTGGATGGATTGCTTTGTGGGGCCTGTGGTGACGCAATAAAGTACCAGGGTGGGAGATGAGAATCATTCGCTCACCAACATCGGTTTCCGACATTTGTCTAGTGTCACCATGTCAATTAAGGCTGAAAACCATCTCATTCATAGAAACCTTCAAAGTGTCTCCCAGTTATCTTTACTATAATTTTATAATCCTGAATGGGTTCATCATAGTTTCAGGGTGGCCATATCCCAACTCATACAATGTGGGGGGGCCCTTAGATAGCTAACTTGGTTTAGAACCAGGCTAACTATGGTTTGCGGTAGAGATCTCCATAGTTAATCGGCTTTATAAACTAGCACTATACGGTGCCACCGGGCCTACGGGGCTATCACAAGCCACACCAAGCAGTGCCAAGCAGCAAACCGGCGATGGGTAGCACTACGGTGCGTGGTGCGATGCCCAAGGAATGCAACTTGGAAGAAATCCTAAGCATAATGGGAATGACAGTCATTCAATGGGATATATTGAGGGAATTCATCGAAGGAAGTTTAGAAGTCAAACTTCCGACAATATGGACAGATGAAAAGCAGAGCAGGGAAGAGGCAGAGAGAAGAGAAAGATTAGAAGAAAGAAGAGTAGAAGAGAAAGAGTAA
>Ga0126342_10006121_pt1 | contig 21260 bp, 21 predicted proteins | sample Cyp1metagenome_FD_92528 | JGI IMG/M metagenome (GOLD analysis project Ga0126342, IMG submission 92528) | Coral microbial communities from Lord Howe Island, Old Settlement Bay, Australia - Cyphastrea 1 metagenome | ecosystem: Host-associated > Invertebrates > Cnidaria > Coral ...
AGAGACAGACAGATAGAGACAGACAGATAGAGACAGACAGATAGAGACAGACAGATAGAGACAGACAGATAGAGACAGACAGATAGAGACAGACAGATAGAGACAGATAGAGACAGACAGATAGAGACAGACAGATAGAGACAGATAGAGACAGATAGAGACAGATAGAGACAGATAGAGACAGATAGAGACAGATAGAGACAGATAGAGACGGATAGAGACGGATAGAGACGGATAGAGACGGATAGAGACAGATAGAGACAGATAGATAGATAGAGACAGATAGACAGACAGACAGACAGATAGATAGATAGATAGGTAGATAGATAGATAGAGACAGATAGATAGATAGATAGACAGACAGACAGACAGATAGATAGATAGATAGAGATAGATAGATAGAGATAGATAGATAGATAGAGATAGATAGATAGATAGAGATAGATAGAGATAGGTAGAGATAGATAGAGATAGATTGAGATAGATAGATAGAGATAGATAGAGATAGATAGAGATAGATAAAGATAGATAGAGATAGATATAGATAGATAGATAGAGATAGATAGAGATAGATAGATATTTGTGTGTGTGTGTCTGTGTGCACATATGGGATCATACGGGTTTATAGTTTATGACATGTAGATTAGATGATAGATTAGATAGATTAGATAGATTAGATAGATTAGATAGATTAGATGGATGGATGGATGGATGGATAGATAGATAGATAGGTAGATAGGTAGATAGGTAGATAGATAGATTGGATAGATAAGATAAGACTAGATTCGATTAGATTGGATTAGATTGGATTCGATTAGATTGGATTAGATAGATAGACAGGGAGATAGATAGACAGACAGATAGACAGACAGATAGATAAATGGATAGATAAATAAGTTATCATGTTGTGTGTGTGTGAATGTGTATGTGTATGTGTATGTGTGTCATCATAATATTGTTTGGGGCAGTTGGGTGCCTGCGTGTCCTGTCTATCTATGATGTAAAGCATGCGGTATATTGATGTTTGATATGTTGTATTTTGCGGCTTTTACGAATTTCATGTGTTGTATCATGTGTTTGCGCATGCGCTGTTTCTTTGCATCGTCCTTGGAATCCGTCCCATTGTCTGATAGTCCCACTTGGGTCAATTGGATTACCGGGCCAAAGACCCTCGAGCATTCTCAAATTCTCATTGTGTTTTGCACATCATGTGCAACTACCCCTGTGATCTGAGGAACCAGGAACCATGGACGCCGCAGATCCACCAGCAACGACGGTGCTGCCGCTGTTCGCCCAAGCTCCACCGGGTGCGCAGATGGAAAGCGTTTCTGAGCCCTGAAATCAGCGCACTACCGCTTGGAATATCTTTGAATCAAGGGAGATTTATCAAAAATAAAACATAAAAAAACAAGGGATGGAAAACCCAAAGCCACAATAAGCCACTGGATTTCCCCTCAGCGATTTTGCTCAACTTTGGCGAGGATTCTCCCCAACCGTAACGCCGACATCCGCCAAGGAAGGTGGGCCGTTTCGCCGTTTCGCCGTTTCGCCAAGGTCATGGTGAACGCCTTTGCGATGGTGAATCCACCACCACCTTGGAATGCTCTTGCAGAATGCCCCATGGTCCATTTTTTGATGGGCAAAGTACCTACAGAGGGGATTTTCACCAATGCCAGGTTATACTATAGATACTCTATAGATACTCTATAGATACTCTATAGATACTCTATAGATGAATTAGATGACAGAGGGCAAGTGATAACATGGTGAATCCAAACATGTCGGGGACTGGCACTGGAGGTGCTTGCATCTAGAGCTGATTGACTTGTGCTATACCTGACCGGATGGCTCGTAAGTATACTTTCATGGGAACGACGGGGGTCAGGTCCAGTTGATATGAATGAAGCATCAGTCAGTTGTGGCGTGGTGCTTCAATTTGCCAGCACAACGAGCACACACCATAAATGTGTGTAATTTGTCTTAGGACTGAACTTGTGTTTATCATTGCATATCATTGCATATCATTGCATTCAAGTACATCCTAAAAATGAAAGTTTTGTCGTTGCATGCAAGCTGCCTCCACTTGTATGGAGACATCATCTAAGGTCGTCAGCAAGCTGAACGTTTGGCTGAATCTTGTTGAAACCTACTTGGATGATCATCCATGGTGGAAAATTGGATGGTACCCAGGGCTAGGCCCCGAAGTCGGAATATCCCTAACCAAGCGGTAGGTAATCACTGAAAGGGAATTTGAACCGGATTGGAGGGAGTGTATTTGCAAGCCATCGTATGATATTTATCGTCGTCAGAGTGGTCCCACGAGAATTGCAATGATGATGGTAGTGTCACCCCCCGTTTTGACGTTGAATACAATGCATTTCGCTGCATACTTCGAGAAATTATATAAAAGGGATCATCACATGGATTTCAGGAAATTTAGTTTCTTGTCATTTCTTGTCAACAGCTGGTTATCATTAGTTCCCCTTGTGCCATTTCCCAGCACGACACTATTGGCAGCACCGTGCCTTCTGAGGAGTTGGAAAGCGAAGTCCTGGAGGAATGCCGGGCGCGGCAGGACAGACTCTTCCGCGCGGAATTGCAGGACAGCATCGGACAGCGTCGCCTGTGTGGGTAATCTGGTGGTTATGGTGGTTGGTGATTTCAAATGTTTATTTTATTTTGTTCAACACTAGCAGCATCTACCAGCATCTACCAGCACTTTTGGGTTGAGATGATTGAAATTTGTTGGGATGGGTTGAAACCAGCAAGCAGTTTGGGAGTTGCTGATGATGATTGATGATGGTCGGGGGTTGTGAGCTAAGGCACTGCGTTTCTCCTAGTTTTCTGTGGTCCCCATCCCCGATGTGTGGAAAGGCACTAGTCACTAGACAGGGTGCCGTCAATTATGCGGGCCAGTCAGGAGAAGCAGGATGAACATGAAAAGCGCTGGAAGCACTGCGAGTGACTGGTTCAAAAGAAGCACAGAAAAGTAATGTTGTTGATTGGGCGCACTGCGCTTGATCATGTCAATGACTTTGCAGTTTGTGTTTGTGTGTGTTGCTCTAGCATTGAAAGCTGCACATCACTTAGAAGTTACAGTACGCCAAGGTACGCCAAGGCACGAGATTGGTTTTCCCGACAATCTAGCACCCGCAAAATCACCATGATTATACCAGGATTACCATACAGTACCATCATTTTCCCATCATGAATCATTTTCTCCATTCAACTGGCCATTTTTCAAGGTGAAGCCCCCATCCTCACACAGCCCCCATGGCGAAACGGTCGCTTCGTCGCCTAGGAGAGACTTCGAAGCCCAGATCGCCCTGTTGGAGCGGCGGGTGATGGAGACCCGACTCGCCAATCAGGAGGCCGAGATGCAGATGCAGCAGGACTGGTGGGCAGCGGAAGGGATGGAAGGCTGGGACAATAGATGCAGATATATGCAGATTCTATATATAATTATATATGTATGTAAGTATATATATATATATATGTGTGTGTATATGTATGTATATATTATATATACACATGTATGTATATATATATACATGTGTGTGTGGGACACACTCAATGTGTGTATACTACATATATATAGAGATTATATGAATAAATAATAATATATACAGTCATACCGTAATAACCAAAAAAAATGTTTATATGAATTGGGAGCTATAAGGAGAGTGTTGCAGCTCCAAAGGCGAGATTGAGATTGGAAGTTGCTTAAGTCCACAGCAGTTGAATATCGTGGAGTTGGGTGATAATACATGGTCATCACAACCTGCAATTGGGATGTGGACCCATGGTTTATCCATTGTTTATCCATGGTAGTTATCCATATCCTGTGTTTTCGTGGGTCAGACTTCATCTTGCTGGAGTTTGACACATCAAACTTGCAGCAGAACTCGTCATGCTGCAGGATGCCCGGCTTCGTCATCAGGTGGTGCAGGAACGTTGCAACGTCCTGGCCACCAAGCTGGCGGAAGAACAAGCGGAGTTCAATACGAAGCACTTCCAGGTGGTGTCTGGCCTTATTCATCCTTGGTTGGGTATGAGATGGTATGGGTATTTTGGGCGAACCAGGGGTCAATATCTTCGGCAGACGCGAGGTCGTTTTCAGCGGGTCAAATGTCAAGACGTGTGCGAAATCATGTCTTGGAATTCGTCGGTTTGGAGAGCTATGAGAATTGCCAGTGCTGGTACTGCCTGGTTTGGTCCAATGATATCACTTCCGCCCGTGCAAAAACAGCACCAGCCGCAAAAAGAAAAGCAAAGGAAATCAAAACAAAAATACAAATGATACAATTTATTGGTTCATGCGTGTGTCAACTAGTCAATTCCCGGGTGACCATTGATGTCAATATTGCGATGCCTCAACCCCCGTATCATTTGAGATGTGATTTGGATCTATTCAGATCTATTCAGTAACATTTATGCATTTGTTCGCCGTCGAGGCTGGGGGTGTCCCTGGCCCCCCCCTCCAAGGAGCAGACAGTTTCAAGTCTCCAAGCCGAGCTCTTGCAGTCACAAAAGGCACGCAGATGCCTTGCAAAAAGAACCCTTATCCACATCTATCCACTATTCACATCTATATATTCACTATCATGTTTGTGGATTTGTGGTGATATCAGTGACATCTCTGTTTTCATTGCCTACATCCCCACATTCCATCCACAATATTCCACAATCTACATCCATGACCCCCTTGACGGCACAGGAGATGGAGGCCGTCAAGCTTCAGGAGCCGGTACTGTTTTGGGCCGAGCAACCACAACCCATCAGAGCGATCCCCACTTTTTGTGTTAGCACTAGTTTTCATGGCAGAATCGACGTGTGTCTTTGTGCGTTCATCTCACATTACAGTTGTGTTGTCTATCTCCAGGTTCTGACGCGGAACCTCTGATTGTTGCCGGTGGTCTCGATTTAGTCTGACCTGTTCTATCCTTCTTTGCAGCTATGGCTTGGATATGCTTGGATAATTATCTCCCAACAGTCTTATCAGGATCTGTTTGAATCCACAAACTCGGCCTTCACACCTGCGCAAAATCGGCTGTCAGTGGGTTGGGAGGTAAGCCAAGGCATTAACGGACTCGCAAAAAAAAAAAACGGCAGATATTTTGATATAGGCTGTTTTCAGAATTCTAACGGTCCAATGTTGCGGAAATATGGAAAAAGAAAGAGGGATCCAATATTGCCGATCAATTTTGAGCCGTACCCAGGTGGACATGTATGGAAATGTTGAAATGTATGTTTAAAATCCCAATCTATGTTGTTTATCTCTGCTTATCCATCCCTTCATCCATCCATCTGTTTGTTCATTTATCTGTGCACTTAGTTCGTTCGCTAGTTAGTTACTCAATGTTACTCATGTCACTTATATCATAACTGGACTTTTCCTCAGTTTTCTCAATGGGAATTTCAGGATCCTAAAATGGAGGTACTGTACCATATAAGGCAATATTTTGCTGGGATATTCCCTTACATAGGCCTTACATAGGCCTTATATATGGTAGGTACCTCCAATTTAGGTTCCTGAAATGGCCATTGATGTCATAACTGGATTTTTCCTCAGTTTTCCATGATTTTCCGGCGCCAGGAACGGTCGCTGTCCAGCTGCCTCCACGAAGAGCTCAGCGCTGAGGCGCGCTGCGCCCACTTCGTCGCGGTGGAGGAGGAGAGCCGAAAGGCGCAGGAGGCGCTTCGCTGCGGCCGTGGTTTTTGGGGAGGTAAAACTTTTTGAATTCTGAGGGGATTTCTATGAGAAATCATGAGAAATATACATATATATATATATATGTGTGTGTGTACAGGAAAAGAATTCATTGATTCACTTATGTGCTCATATTGTTTTAAATGGTGTTTTTCAAGTGCATATATTTGGTACATCATTCTAGTACATCTTTGGTACATACCGGCAAAAAAGAAGTAACTATTTCCTCATTTATTGAAATGCATGCATTTGTTGAAAGATTGCTAAATTATTGTTAAATAAATATTAATATTACTGTATGTATTTTGATATTTTATCAGAATGACTATTACCATGGGTATTTTGGCATATCGGCATCTGCCCTATGTCCTATGTGTTGGAAATCCGGGATAGTACGACCGATATTTTGCAGAAATAGGATGCAAGTAGAATCAGACAGAAACAAGAGTTGGACAATAGATTATGGTTGTTTTGGGTGGAAAACATGACATGAATTGTCAGAGAACTCAATGATGTTGTTGATGAGAATGGCACAGCCAACGGTGAAGTTATCAAAAAAAAATGTTTCGGAAAAAAAGAGAAAACAACGAACTTCAAAATTGTCACAACTAGTGGATTGGGAAGAATGGGTGGCAATTGGGTGTTGAATGGGGTTTTAACATGTGGCGCCTTGGCACAGGCCTTGTTGGGCCAGCAGCTACAGCATCGAGAAGCCATGACCAGCTGTCAAGAACAACGTTTTGAGATGGAAGAGAGACCCTTGGCAGTGCTGGTACGGAATGCAATAAAGCAGGGTGCCAAAATATGCCAAAATGGATGACGGTTGGATACAAAAGATGACCTCGTCATGGCTCCATTAGGCCACCTATTTGTTAAAAAAATACAACTACTAGAACTACAGAGCCATCAATTTCTTTGCTTTCAACTAACAGAGCCTCAAACCGAATTATATGTATGTGCCCCCGCTGGGAAAGTGGCTTCACTTTCGCCCAAACCTCGCCCTGTGGATGGTAGAGTCACCAATATTAAGTCACGTTAAGTCGTTTTGAGTCACCTACAGACCTGGTCTGTGGTTGCAACTACTCTACTGCATGTGTTCAGTATTTCATCCCAAAGTTGGTTACTCAACGTCCCTGGCTTGACGCAGGATTGCATCACTCCGAGCACTTGCAGCAAATGGCCAGGCGCAGTACCCACGGTGAAACCATGATGTTGTCAACATCCTGCAAAATCGAGGCTAAATTCAATGGGAAATGCTGGGATGTTCCTAAAACTATGGGATTCAGAGAGGCGATCACGGGTATGAAGTTTTTGGACACACCCATATGGTGTCCCCACATTTTTTTCCAGTACAGGTAGCAGTCCGAGACTGATCATCAATTCCTTTACTAGTGGATCTAGTGGCAATCCTGCTGTAATCGTCTCTATCCACCTTTTGTGAGCAGCAAGATCGGATTGTAGCCCCCTTCCACTTATACAAGATTGCGGTTCTAGCCTAGCTGCTTAGTTGGTGGCGTAAAAAAAAAAAACAATAATAAACCGGAGAACCCAAGACTTATTAAATTAGCATACAGCCCGAGTTGCCACTCGTATTGTACCATTACTATCCTTAGCATCGATCCCAAATTAGAACTAGGTCATTTACTTATGATAATCTTGCTGAGCACCCACGATTATCCCATGTATATATAATCATTACCTCCAATCTCCCAATGACCAAGTTTTGAATATTATGATTCCATATAATTCCATATACTGTATATATAATTCCCATTGTTAATTATATGTCCCCACGAACTAACATAGACCTTGCCAAATTGGGGGTTGGAAGATGAGTTTCCACCAAAGATTGGCTATGTTCCAGGTCCACCCATCCGTGAGCCCATCCTCCCAGCAGCAGGCACCTTAGTGAGACAGAGGAAGAGGTGGCGCAGCGGGCGCAGGGGCACGAACGGCAGACGCAGGAGAAGCTGCAAGAGGTCCAACTGGAGAAGCAGGAGCTGGGACGGGACCCAGCTCTCACATAGAACTTGAAATTTCATAGTTTTTTTTGTAGAGAGAGAGAGAGATCGATAAATGCATGGAAGTCAATGGGTTGATAGATTGATAGATCGATAGATAGATAGAGATTGGAAACACGTGCAGAGACATGTTTGAAGTGTTGATTGAACATGATTTAATCAGCTTTGCATGGAAAACAAATGAATGAAAAATGTCTATTAGATGGGGACTCAACCAGCGTGATATGACCATGAAACAGCAGGGATGTAAAGAACAGGTAATGGATATCTATAACAATCAAAAACATTGGGGGTGAAGGGCAGGGCGTGCAGTGGCAGTTGAATGGCAGAGCAAAACTGACCTGGATTGGGATATGAAACTGAATCCTTTGTACAGGGTACTCGTATTAAAAGGAGTTAAACTCAATCCCATGAAGGACTTGGCGTCTTCTGTCAGAGTGCTCACTGCAGAAGTCCAGGCATCCCAAGAACAGGCACGCACAGCTCCGCCTGGAGCTGGTTGCTATAGTTAACACGTTTATGCCATGTTATGCCTAATAATGATTTAATAATGTATATACTGTAGTACAAACACAGTGGTACAGCACAAAATGATCGAGATGTGTTTTTTACGCGAGCGAGCCTCCAGAAGCATATCTAAGTCATTGTGTTGCCCCCAACTGCGGTTGTCATTCCTTCCGCAGAAGGTGAAAACCGAGTTTGTCGGCACAATATGATCAACTTTAGATACTTCGACATCGCCATTGACTTTATGACTTTGGTCATCTTTGGTCCAAATGGTTTCCATAGGGATCCAACCAGACGCCCAACTTATCACGCCAAGGTTTCCTGGGAGCATGAGCAGTGGCAGATGCTGAAGTTGGAAGTGAAGGCGGCCATGGGGATGGTGCTTCAAGGTGGTTCAAGCTACCATGTTTATTGGGATTTATATAATGGGGATTCACATGGATTCACCAAGCATTTCAAGATTTTTTATTGGGATATAAGTTGGAAGCGGGAAAAAATGCGTTCAAAGTTGATTTTATCATTTTAAAGGGCAACCTTGAGGTACCTTCTCTACATGATTCAGGTGACTTGAGACATGATTTATCGATTAAATTCCTTTTGATTATATAGAATGATGATGAATGATGCCTCTAAATGTCCTTTGGTTCAGAGATGTTGGATTCATTTGAAATCGGAAAGTGACCTTTCCGCCGCATGCGCTGGGTCAAAGCACACAGAGGAAGCGCGAGCAAAGCAGGAAGGACTGCTCGTTGAGGTGGGGAAGTGGACTTGGTGCCGGTTTGGGAAAGCCATGGCCTGAACCAGACAGGGCGCGGCTGGATGCTGGGAGGAATGGTAAATGGTTTCACCTGATTTTGAAGTGTCTCAGTCTTGGATTGCTAGGATTTTTTGACAACCAACTTCTATGATGCAACGTTGCGACAACGGCCACTGTTTTCCAAAGGACTACTGTAGCTGTTTGTTCAGCCGTACCAGTCACCAGTCGAGATAAGTGGGGTGATGCATCGCCATTTCAAACCGATCGACTGCCCGTCGACTGCCTGTTCGTATTGTCCTGATTCACAATAGTTTCGAACCGGACTTTCACACCCCAAACCAATGGCTGCAGGTGCAGGCTGCTCGAGACTTTGCAACAGAGGCGACCAACAGGCCAGGAAAACGTTGGACTGCAGACGAGTAAAGGTCAGGAATTCCCAAGCGTGGAGACGTTCAGTTGCATTCGTTTGCAGGATGCTAATATTGCAAAAAGAAATTGAAGGCCAGTGTAGGCCAGGCATAGGTCTTAAATGTCGGTCCATTCTTTGATGTGTGACAAACCGAGGCTGGTCATGAAACGTTGCAGCTTCACTCGAACTCTTCCATAGCCTTCCATGGCCTTCTACGGCCTTCCATGCTCCAGTCATGACTTTGGAGGTGGCTGAGAGGCCATGACACCGTATGTATGTATATAATTGTATATATATATATAATTATATATATATGTGTGTATATATCAGAAGCTGAGCATCCCACTCCAACCTACGCAGGGCTGAAGCAGAACAACGTGAACGCTTGCGAGACCTCCGGGATTTCCAGCGGATTCTGCCATTTAGCCTCAGCTGAGATAAACTGTGCAGGGCACCAGGTGCAGGTTGCTGTTGGAACAGTGGTTATGGTAATGTGGTAATGTGGCACAAAGATCACAAAGAATAATTTCCCGTAGAATGCGTTTGTTGGGAGTTTTTTAAAACTGCATGGCCCGGAGTGGATTCACTCCCACGGGTCCAACTGTAAAAAACGCCACTGGATGGCAAAGGATTGCCAACCGGGGCTATAGCCAACCCAGATTTCCACATGGCAGCTGGAGCCTAGGCGACAGCACCAGGAACGCTTGGACCTGCAGCAGCGGAAAGAGCTGCTTGGCCGAGTAGAGATCAAAGTGATAAGATGTGTGACCCGCAGTGGGACCCTCAGATTGTTTGCCGCACGTTTTTTCTTCTTTGGGTCTGCTGAATTGGGAATTGGAACACCTGCCCCCAAGATCTCGAAAGATATACGAAATATTTTGCGGTTTATTGCGGCCGAAACTGGATGCGACGTTTCACATCATTTCAGCATCCAACCTCTAATTATACAGAAATTCACATCCTGACCCAACTTTTGAACTCCCCTCGAGCCTAAGGATATGGGCAGAACTGCAAAAGGCAGTGACTGGGACCAGTGAAGAGCTGATGGACTTTGAGTTCCCGTGATCCATGGCTGCAGTGTTTTTGTCGGATGCAATGGGTTTTCAATCGGTTTTGAATCGTTGAGTTACATAGCATGAGATCAGATGTTTCCTTTCAGTTTGTGTGTGTGGATTCTTTATTTATATATGTTCTATTTTTCCTAGTTATTTTCTCACAATCATATGCATAAAATATCGCTGTATGGACATATATTTATGTGATTTTATATGCATGTATCCTTTGTACATGTATACATGTGTGCTGTGTTGGTTCAACATGTGCTGTTTTGACTGGTATGCTGTGATTGATCTTCTAGATTTGAAACTTTGCACACCAGACGGCTGCCCTTTTGCCCCATGTACCGGCTTGAACGCTGAGGTGATGAACAGCTCGAAGGCTTGAAGCCAGACTGAGCGCTGTGCCTGCGCTTGGGTTCCATGCCACCGGCACAAGATCGGCAGCTGGAAAACAGGATGCTGAATGATCCTGAAACTGCGGGGAAAATCAGATCCCAGCAGCTCCAACCCAGACTCAGAATCCGTAAGCGCTAAGTCTAAGTGCTTCAAAAGTGAGGGGTGTCCAAGCAAGGACTCCATAGATTGAGGGAGTCACTATAGTGGCCAAGTAGATCGAAGTAGTGGGTAGTCTCCCCACACATCGTGGCTATTGTGTGTAGATATCATATAGAACCATATGGAATCATATGGAAACATATAATATGGAAACATATATAGATATAGATATCATATAGAACCATATGGAAACATATAATTTGGAAACATATTAATATAGGTACCATATAGAACCATATGAAAACATATAATATGGAAACATATAGATATAGATATCATATAGAATCATATGGAAACATATAATTTGGAAGCATATTAATATAGATATGTTCCCATGTTTTCCCATGTACGTTGAAGGCCAATTGCTAGGAACAACAAGGGCCCTGGAATTTTGCAGAAGGCATTTGGGATCTATATAAGTGCAGTTAAAGGAAGGGTATGAAATGGTGCTGGGCAGTAGTTGAAGGGTCTATAGGGTGGCGATGATGAGGATTGCGATGATATAGAATATAGATGATGTAGATGGTATAGATATATATATAGAGAGAGAGAGAGAGATTACATGTAGATGTACTGTAACCATTTGCCGTTGAGAATTCAGATTTCTTTGCCTCCAAAATACCCATGGATCCCCAGGGTTTGCAGGACAATCCCACTGCCCGCTGTTTCAGGCCTGGAGAAGCTCCTGCCCCGACACCCTGGAGGCGCTGGGCTATTGGTAATTTGTGCTGTACCTTGGGTTTGCACGATGGCAATACATGGGAAGCCAACAGTGGCGTTGGGAAGTTCATGACTCATGACAAAGATCCCCTGAAAGAAGCAGGAGAATGCCTGCCCACACTCTGGGGTGCAAAAAGACGTGCAAATGTCCGACTCGTTTTGGGAAGCAAAACCGTGGACGGGTTACCACAACCGGACCACAACCATCAAAAGTTTGAAAAAAAGAACATGAGGCCCTGTTCATCAACAAAATTGACACGGCATTGTGGCGGCACAGCGGTTGTATCAAAATCGTTGGACGGTGAAAGCCCCGCAGGGATGGATGTGTAATTACATATGTTATTACAATGTATTACAATATACATATATATATATATATACATGTCATACATACTGGTGTTGAATACATTCATACTGATATATATATATATATAGTACATACATAACATAAAATAACATAACATAACATCACATGACATAACATGACATATCATAACATCACATGACATAACATAACATTACAGTAAACTACATATATAATCCCACAAAGGCCCCGAAGTATGGCAAACATAGTAGATCTGCGAAGGATGCGTGTATCCCTAAAGGATGCCCTACACGCGGCCAGGATCGCAGCGACTGTCGCGAGGTGGGAGCGACTGTGGGATACCACATAATTTGTGTGCCTTTCGTTCACACAATCCAGTCTTGTTCACCATGGAAATCGAGGTTGTCTCTATATATGATATGTGTTTATCATGAATATCAGATATTTGTTTGCGAGTTCTACGGATCTTCGAATGCCACTGATCTCCTCATATCCCCATTACATCCCATGTGTTTTCCCATACATACCCATGTTATCCGCAATTTTCAACCGCCCTATTTGTATGTCATCCTGGACCCCCCTGCACCAGGCAATTGGAACCTTGTGGCCATGAGTGCCCCACTTTGCAGCACAAAGTCTGCTGGGAAAGATCTGAAGTGGCAGAAATTTCATGAAATCATCCTGATGAAATATTGGAGTCATATTGGAGTCATGATTTGAAGGGGAAAATTGTTTTTTTTTTACAATAGTAGCTTATATGTGCTTATATCGGATTTGACATAACTTGACCAGATGGATGCACAGGACATACAGGGGCGCTCCAGCGAGTCGAGCAGTGGAAGTGGAAGGCACATTGTCAGAAATGCTTCGAATTTCCTGCCCGATGCTCCGCCAGAACAAGCCAACTGGGCATGCGTAGCGTAGATGCAGGCAAACTCAAAAAGAGAAAGTAGTGAATGGAGCGTCACAGATGGAAGGAGCCGGTGGTTGTCTCAGACACGCCGTTTTGTCTACTATTCATATATCCTGCAATTGAAAAGAACAATAATTCTGCGCAAAAAATCCATCACATGGAGCCCAAATTCCTGCATCATTTTTGGGGATATATAGTTGGATTCCGCAGCCGCAGCCATTAGCCGATGCTACTCATTCCAAAGGAACAGACGCGTCGGCGCATATGTTTTTCTGGTGCTGTGCAGAAGAAGGGACGCGTTCCTCTCGCAAGGCCCAGCTGGTGGTTACGCTAACTGGTTTATTGGGGATTAACACACAGGAATATTTGCCAAGCACCCAGTATAACATAGTATAACGGAATGGGATGGGGGATATGTTACGATTACGATATGCTCATGTATTTTCAAGGCTCAACTGGTCGTCGACCATAGGGCCATAGGTCCACCATGGGTCCACCTTTGGCAGGTGAGTTCTGTGGAGAATACCACGGAACAAGACCAAGGCCCATGGGGAATGGGGAGGGGAGGGACATTTGTAGTTGGTCAGACATCTTAGAAATTTGATGAAAATTGATATTGAACACTATTGAACCGCAAAACGCCGAGGGGGACATTTTGTAGACACATGTTGCAGACAACATGCTGTAGACAACATGCCGTAGACACATATTGTAGACATGGGTTTGGAGAGGACGAGTTTCCGGTTGGAACTTGCCATTTGAGGATATGTTTAGGAGATAGCTAAATGATACTCAGCAAGTTTTGGGGATATATATATATACATACTTAATTATATAATATGTATGTGTATATATATACATATAATTTAGGCAGGAGTGTTTGTGGCCACTGACATTCGCCCCAAAAAGGGTTGGTCCAGTCAGACTACAACAACCTTGGTGGCGAAGTTGTAGCTCGCTTTGCAGGCCCGAGTGGCTTTTGCGCAAGCAGCTCCATTGATGTCAGTCCAGACTTCAAGGACAACACAGATTCGTGACCTCTCAATATTGGCAGCGTGACATTTTGTCAGAAAGAAAGTGCCTCAATGGTTTTGTTTTTTGTGAGTAATCATATTTTGCACAAGGTGTCCTTAACCTACGGCACTGCTTGCCATGTTTTATTTTTACGTCATGGGGATAGGCAGCACCTGTCAGTGTCGCGGCACAGGATGCTCTAGGAGCGGATGTCTCTTTGCTGCATCGAATTGCTACCAAGTGTGCGGACAGATGTTCAGAACAAGCTGTAAAAGGGTCATGACCCCATGATTTTGCAGCTGTCTATGGCACCAAGCCCGCTTTGTGAGGCAGAGGAAGGCAAAGTCTCCGTGACGCAGTTTCCAGCTTTACCAGATCCGGTGGTCAATGAGGAAGCCATTTTACGGCGGGATGTGTTCTAGCTTTGGAGGTTGACATGGGTGTGGGTTATGGTGGGGCATCTCCAAGATGAGGTCAAGTTCAACATCCCAAATCTGTGGCTTTGGGAAGCTCCATGAGAATCATCCCATGCCCTGTCACGGGAGGAGTTCCTTCCAAAGAGCATTCCTTCCAAGACGGTGACGGTTGAGGACCAGCTTTGGTGGGTTGGCGTCTTATGCCATGAGTGCTGCCGCTCAACGGGGAGCTGTTTGGTTGGTTCAAGACATACTTTCTGATGCTATGACTGCTATGTGTCCATCCCCACCCTAAATGAATCCAATTTAACATAGTCCTTTTTGACTGCTGGGTTTGAATGATGGTATGTTTCATAGGTTTGGCATGGGTTGGAGCCAAATAAAAACAACTTGCTGCCAGGAGACAGCTCGTGCCAGCCCATCCACGATAGAGGAGTCTATTACTGAGGCCTGTGATCAGGGGAAGCAACTGGGGCAACGAAGATGTGAGCCCCTAAGGCCAATGAGTTTTCCAGAGTTTGCAGTCAGAAAGATCATAACACAACACCGTCATGACACCCCAAAGTTCCTAAACGTTGCTGCTTTGCGGTTGCACAGGACCACTCCCTCAGAGAGGAGATGGCAAAGCAGGCGCTGGTTCAAGTTTAACGTGTCGAGGATGGCATGGTCAGTGACAGTTTCTGTGGGGGCGCCAGGCAAGTTCATCTTAGGCCGATTTATACAGCACTGTTTCGTACATGTTGATGTTTCATCAGGGCTCCCAAAAATTGGGAAGATGCAGCAGGAAAAAGCATAAAAAAGCATGTAAAAACTACTGTAGTCAAGCAAGCAGAGAAGGTATGTATCCAGAGGTAAATGCTGGCTCTGTGCAATTCGGGCAGGGGCACACACACTTGCTCAGACGTCTTATCAAATTGTGATGTGGAAAGCGTCGTGCAAAAACACCAACAAGACAAATTGACACGATGAGAAGAATATATATATATTATATTATTATTATATAATCACGGGAGACATTGACAATATAAAACAACAGCGATGCCCCCTGCAAAGAAAGGAAGTTTTACATCTATACAGATGGTTCACACACGCACACACAGTATTTGCGTGTGTTTGTCGGGCATGGACCTTTCTCGCAAGCCTCTCAATTCTGAGGGCAGTTTGTTTGTATTTTCCTGTTCTTTGGTGGGTCTTAATGAGTAGTTGACTGAGTCAATATTGTTGTATGACGTAGTTTACGTTGTTGTTGGTGGTGTTTTTGTTGTTGCCCATGCAGTAAGTATTGGCCAATGTCGGGAAAAGCGTAGGAATGTCTATCATCAAAGTGGTTTGAGAATGTTTGATATGGTCTGATACACGTACTAATTTCAAGAAACTCGCGTTTGGCTAGCACTGTAGTTTTCAACGATATCCGTATATGTTCGAAGCGAAGGGGCAAGCAGCACATGAAGCATATTTAAGTTTACGGACTTGCAGTGTGCACAAGTTCTACAGCCAAAAAACGTGGTTCCTTAAGGGGCCGATTTGTATTCGAAGATTCGAAGATAGGGTTGTTTGTTCTCCCACTTGTTGGCGGAGTCAGAAATCTCTCCGGCTAGGCCTCTTGCACTAGTGGTGCTAGCCGAAGAAGCAGGCACGTGCGGACTGGAATGACAATCACAAGGATCACAACTGCGCTTTGCAGCCTACATGACTATTTCAGTAATATATCAGCATTGATCTATAGGTCCTTGCATCGATTGTCATATGAAGGCTCGAAGGTCATGTTGTAGCATTTTTGGGGGCACATCCCAGCAAGTTATGGCATCACTGGTATTTTGGCGACAGAGAAAGAAAACACCAGTGAATTTGGTACTGTAGCAAGCCAACATTCCCCTTTTGATCCATCATCAACAAAACAAAGGCATTTTGTAGAATGACCCATTTGCCACACTGCAGCAGCATGGTCTAGGAAGAGCTCTTGCCCAGGGTGCGGTAGATATATAATAATTTGGGTACAACCCAGCCACTGAAAAGCGCACGAGGGGGTGGATATCACAAACAATTATAGATATTATAGATGTCAGGGGGGTAGATATCACAAACCAATCATAGATCTGTATTGGAGAGATGCACCATGCACGAAAAATATCTAAAAATGACTCGGGATATTTTCGCGAAAGTTGCGCAAAGGAGCGTGCGAATGTGAAAGTATATTTTGAAATTGAAAGGGGTGGCCCAGTGAGCCTTGCAAAATCTTGCAAGAATGAGTCGTGACTCACAACACAGTACAACACATGAATCAGATACGTCCAGTTTTTTACTGGAAATGGCGACTACATTATCCGAGGATGGGTTGAACAATCCGCAAAACCTACCGGTATTGGTTCTACACGGTTCTACTGTGGTTTACACATCTTCCTGCAGTGGATGAATATCATTTTGACCTTCCCAAATGGTGGGCCAGCTTTGAATCAGTGACTTCTCTGCTCATTTGCCTATTTTTCATGATGTTTCCATCCTCCAAGGCTGCAGATTCAAGCCACAGACTCACACTGGAAATTGCAAAGCTCTGACGTTCGCATTGAGAAGGAGCAGCTCACTCGCATTCAGCGAAGTCAACGGAAGCTTGGAATAGCCTGCGGTTTTTAAAGCTTGTGCCAGGCCATTGTAGACCTCTCGCATACAGTCACACACACACACATTGCAGGTTCAGTTTTGCCCAGGTTGAGCCGAACCCTGAAGTCCACATTGCATCTTGCGACATGGAAGGGAACACAGGTGCGTCAGATGAGTCGTTTTAAGGTTCACTTGGCCAGTCTTGTTCGAAGATGTTTGGAGGAGGATGGGGCTAATCCAAATCAACCCCCAATTGCCCCGAGTTGTGGGCAGGCCCGTTTTTTTCTAGCCAGTTGGTCATCGATTTGCCAATTTCCCTGCACGATCCGCTATATTTCAGATTCGATGCTGCTCAATGGCTCAATGGCATTCCTTAACCCATTCGATCCAGCCTCACCGCAGTGCCATCAATATGGGGTGTCATTTTCGAGCCACTGTACATAGATTGCTTGTACCATTTTGATCCATTTTGATTCATTTTGTATCCCTTTACTTCGTTTCTGCACTATATACACATTGACATGCGATTCTAGCTTGGAGATGTTGGCGAAGATCCCATGAACAGAACGAATCGATGTCACAATGAGAGCTGATCGCCAGACGAGTGCCCCATGAGAACAGGGGACCTGCAAATTCAACATCGCAAATGAATTGGACAGTGAATGACAGTGAAATCTCATCAAAGAAATGGCCTTGGCGTTCCATTGTCAAAATATCAGATATAAGGCTCAGATAGACGTACCCTGTACGCACCAATATGCCTTGGGATCATTGCGATTCTGCTCCTTCTTTTTCACCCTGAAGGTGGTGATGAAATGTGTTCCTGGCACCCAGGGGGCAAATGTTTCGTTGGGTCAAGGTGGGTTTGGGAACCCCTCAAAGCTGGCGGGATGGATGATGAATGATGGTAATGTCCTATTTTTTTCTTCCCAAAACTTCAGGCATCAAGTATGTCTTAAACTTAAGCCACCCAAAACCACATGGTTTGCCATGGTTTCGCATCATGTTCCCCACTCAAGTCGCTTTTTGAGGGACCATTCCCCCATTCATGACACAAGGTCCAAGTACCTGACGAGGGCCCAGTGAGGCCTGACACCTGAGGGGGTCCTAGTTTTCACGGGGTACCCTCGGATGTTCCATGACCATCCCGAGAAGCAGAGAAGAAAGATGTAGAAGAAATAGTTCCGAAGATTCCAAATGAAGGGCCGTTTTTTGGCGATATGTTTTTTCATTGTTTTTCCGTTTCTGTTGTTTTTTGTGGATCGCAATTTGGCAGCGTTTCGTTTCTCTGCGTTTCTTCTTTTTGCTTCGGCTTTTCTGCTTCTGGGGTTTTCTGTTGTGCGTTTATTTCTGGATCTTTAGGTTCGCTTCTTTGTTTCTCTTACGCGTTTGCGTTTCATCGTCCTTGCTGTTTTTGTTGCTCATTTGTGCTTATTCAGGTATTTCCAGCACGGGAAGGCGTCGTTTGCATTGTGTTTCCAGCAATTTTGGAGCTGGAATCTGCCAATCTTCCACTTGCATGGTCTTTGCGGCATGTGAGGGTCTGATTTGCACGGTCGTTTTTGGAGCTGGAACGTCTCCTTCGTATGGTGCTTGCATGTGCTTGCAACATGTTGGATTGACCGTATAGGGGTTGACCGAGATTTCACACAGCTTCAATCTCGTTAATGAATCAATTGTATTCAATTGTGATGTTGGGTTGGGTGGGTGGGCTGATAACGTTCTCTCTGGTCTGCGTCCAACCACTTGCAGCTTTCAGCGCTCGTCCTGACGTTTTCCACTCATTTCTTCGCTGCGTCGGGCTGCAGGAACAGCCAGTCCTTGTTGTGGAATGCTTGGCCTAGGCCTAGGCCTAGTGGCAACGTGTCTTGAACATGTTCAATCATGTTTCCGGTAAGTGCGAAAACATAGAATGGTTGCCTTCAGACCAGGGTTCTCGTTTATCCAAAACATTGCCATCAATGCATATCAATGCGACTTCCCTGTGCTGTGGCACCATCTTTTCAATCCTTTTCCCAATTTGCACACACCCGGTAATCGAAGCATGATGACATGGCAGACAGCAGGCACGCGTGGCGAATCCATTCTTCCTTGACATAACAGGTTTGTTCGCCTCCGGAAGGCAGAATGTTTATACATCCGAGGAATCAATGACAGCAAAACTCGTTCCTTCATTTCATGATCATCCTGAAACCTATACATATATATATACATAGATACATACATATATATATATATATTATATATATTATATATATTATATATGTATACATCTTTAAAATGAAAAAAGATATGTTTTCTGCTGCAATGTCCAATTCATTTGTTCTCTAAATCATACGCATGAAACGGCTGCGGACGCAGACATGAAGCACATCCAACTAAAAAAACAGTTCAAAACTCCGGCAAACCTGCGCGCAAAACCCAACATTTGTAGCTGGAATCTGTCATTTTCAGCGTAGACTGAGCGTAGATCTTATCAGCGTGGAAGTGGTGCCTCTCACTGGCAGGGTACTCGCAACTGTTCTTGATTGAAGTGTTCTGTGCAGGCGAAAGGTCTCTCGTGCAGCTGCAAACCAGATCATATATATATATATTATGGTGTTGTATTAACATATTATTGATAATTTTGAATTGTGATATCATGTTGATTCATGTTGTGTTGACTTCAATTGGTATGTTACTATTTCTTGATTTGCAGTGGCTTTCAAGATTATCTATGTTATTGTCAACTCTTATGTGAGCAGTCATACATATAGCTACAAGAGGTGCAGGCTTATAGGCTTTGTGGGGCCACCCCGAAGGAAAACGAAAAGAATTCCTTTGCTGCCGTCTTTGCGATTCTTGTCATTGCCTTGCGGTGCTTGTTGTGATCATTTGTTGGGTCTTTGCCTTGCTGCTCTTGTGTTGTGAGTCCAACAGCACAGAGAATGTACCAGTAGGGTTTTACGCCAGAAAACACACAAAAAAAAAAGAGAAACAAAAAAAACAACTTTCTCTGTTCAAGCCCGTGTCATAACTCTTGTGGTTGTCCTTCTTTTTAACTAATTTCTTCGGTTTGTCCTTTCTTCCTCTTCTTGTCTTTCTTGTTGTTCTCGGTCTTGGTTGCAATTCATCTGTTGCCCTTCTTCTTCTTCTTCTTCTTCTTCTTCTTCTTCTTGTTCTTGTGGTTGCTTTTGTTGTCATGGCTGCGCTTCATGATGTTGCTGTTGTTGCTGATGATGTTGTTTCTGGTGGTCCGTGTAGTGCACGTCGATGTTGTCTGCAAGAGCACGCACGGTTCAAAAAGCAAATAAGCAGAAAAGCAAAGAAGTAAGCAGCCTTGATTCCAAAATGCGTCAAGTACCAAAGTGCTGCAAATACGGCACGAATGAGAGGTCCCACCTCCAAAATGGCGCAAATAAATTGCAAAGAATATAAGAATGACAGGTTCTAGCTCAATGAATCCCAAGGACTTCACCATGACGTCACCATCAATTCATCAATGTTCTTGGTACGGGAAAGTACCCCAAACCTTCTTTCAGGTTGGAATCGTGCTAGATATGTGAATAGGGGTCTCCAAACAAATACTGTAGATAGAAAGAAAAACCCGGATGTAATGATTAGTTGTTTCTTGTGTTTTTCGGTTTTTCCGCACATTTTCCCGGTGATTTCAATGTTCTATCCATTTTGGGTGCTAAACTCACCTCAAAATTCACGGTGTTTTTCCCCACCAAGTGGCCACCACAGAGCCTGCTTGGAGAGGAAGACCTCATCGACTGGATCCAAGCGATCCAAGCAGGTGCGAGCAATGAACAAAGCCTTTGTTGGGTGATGATCGTGATGGTTAGTTCAGTTTATCATATCTGTCTACGATATGCATGTATATAAATAGATATCAAGAAATGATTGCGTATGCATTAAAACGGGCGTAAGGGGAAGCAAAAGAGATGCTTGCTATGCGAGAATGTTGTTGATGATGATGATGATCATCATCATCATCATGCACAATTTGGGCATCCTTGGTCAACAACCACGGGAACTGATGACAAAAGGTCAACCAGGCACTGCTCATATGGAGCCACGGTTCGGGGATTCAACCCCATGTTTCCTTCGTTGCTCAGAGATAGCTAGAAAATAGAAAATAGCCATTTTCAATGTATATACAAATGGTGGGTTTTTACATTGCATTGCATTGTGGTTTCCCAGAGGGCAAAATTTGCAATCACAATAGGGGTGCTGGTACCAATGCGAGCATGAGAGCCAACAAAAGAAGGGCCT
>Ga0126342_10006122_pt1 | contig 21260 bp, 19 predicted proteins | sample Cyp1metagenome_FD_92528 | JGI IMG/M metagenome (GOLD analysis project Ga0126342, IMG submission 92528) | Coral microbial communities from Lord Howe Island, Old Settlement Bay, Australia - Cyphastrea 1 metagenome | ecosystem: Host-associated > Invertebrates > Cnidaria > Coral ...
AAGTAGTTAAGACGCCGAAATTGCCAACGCAGAGCCGGAGCTCTTTGCACTGAACAAACCGGAGGGCAAGTTCAAGCCAAGAAAAGTACCACCCATGCAGCTGAAGAAGCAGCAAACGCTCATGGATTTCACGCTTAGTTTTGCTCCGTTGCTGGAATGATATAAATCACATATTATATTATATGATATACATATTGTAATTATATTGTAATTATATACATAATATATTATATACATACATACTTGTAATTGCTACACATACACAACTCCTGCTACGGGTAGTTGACCCCGGGGAACCACTGGTAATGGCATGCGGCATGGTGACGATGGTGTTCCCAAGGACCGCTCTCACAGCCGGATCGTGGCCATGGGGAAGGAGGAGATCATCGATCGAAATCTGAGCCATTGGGGGTTTTATACCCAGATTCATGGTGAATGATGGTGATTTCCACGGATAAAAATCTATGTTGCTGCGGATTGATAAGGACAAATATGTAAAGGAATTTAATACTCAGTCATATTCGATAAATATGTCCGAATCATTGAAAAGGGGTTATGGTTGAGGTTTTCACATGTTTAAACCATCATTCAACATTTGGGAATGCCGTCGAGAAATTATGGTTGGTTGATGATTGTATTGCATGGATGATGACTGTTAGTGATAATTGATGGATGTTGCGTACATCGACTATTTGATGGACAATAATGTGATGATACTAATTGACGGTTGATTAACGGATAATTATATCATGTATAGTCTGTATAGTAGTAAACGCGTGTAAACGGACTATTTCATGGACAGTGAATGCACCATTTAAGATATATCATGGATCCATCCTTTAATGGACAATTAATGGATAATTGATCGATCATTGATTTTATGAAGCATATATCATCTAGCTGTTTGTCGGTGTGCTTGCATAGGCAGATAACAATATAAAGCAGCCAATACTTTACAGTACAAAGATTTGCAACCGACTGTGGTGTGGTGGGCAGGAAATCGTTGAGGCAGTTGTCAAGGAGATTAGGCAGAAGGAACAGGCCCAAATACGAGCTGCCATGCTTGCCACGCTTGCCACGCTTGCCACGCTTGCCACGCTTGCCACGCTTAGCACACTTCCACCAACTTGCTTTGTTGTTTTCTAGGCATTCGAGTGTCAGATCAAGAAGAAGGAGGAGGCACAAATCTTGGCGCACAGTAGTCTTGCGAGTCTTGCAGGGCCTTGCTTGCGGAATGGCATGAACTGTTTCTTGGCCGGTGAGTGTATGACTGTGTCAGTTTGTCTTGTCTTCAACTTGTCTTCAGGAGTTTGCTTCTGAGTTGCAGAGGAAGGACGAGGCATCGCAGGGTACTTTCACAGTTCTATTCTAGTTCAGACACGCTGAGTGGAATATCTCTGCGGCGGTTTCCCGTTGCAGGAGATCGCAAGATTGAAAGCTTTGCTTTCCAAGTGAGGACTGCCACATAGGATGTAAGTAAATGCTAGTCGCTGCTAGTCAATGTGTGCAGTCATGGGAAAATGAAAGCATGCAAAGCATTTGCCAAGGGATCCAGAAATCCGCCTCAGCATGGTTTTTGTGCGCAGGTTTGTGGATGGGAGCTCTTTGCGCGACCGTCCTGTGAATCCAGAATCACCCTGTCCAGAATTGCTGTATGGCAATGGCTGCTTTGTGCTTTGAAGAAATTCAAAGCTTTCAGATGTCCCAAATGATTTCGCAAATCTTCTTAGTTTATCCTCGCGGCGTGCAAGTCGCTCCCTTTCGGAGCGAAACTTGTTGTTGCAGGGAGGTTTCAAGCTGCTTTGGCTATCCAGACAGTGTTGAAGACACTGTCTGCTTTTCAGCCAAGCAAGGCTCACATTTGCTTTACCGACCCAGGTTCGCTAAGCTTCGCCTTGGGAACTTTGTATCTCAACCTGCAAGAGAGTTGCGGAGCATTGCAAAAGCAGGAAAACAACATATATTTTATAACACTGCACATATACTACACGTACAAAAAGAACACACTCACTACGTGGAAGAACAAAGACAGCGGAGTTGAGGGGTTGGCCGGAGGTCACCCTACTCATCTCCGCTTGTCCTGTAGAAAGCGTTTGACAGGCTTTACGCAATGCCTGCAACTTTGCAGCCGCGTGGTACACCCATGCACGTGTGCCGACAAAGGGACTTCTTGGAATTAGATTTACAGTAGTCGTGAGCCTTTTGCATAAAGCATGTCTGTATTGTTTGCCTCGTTTTTATTGCCTACTTGCATGTTTGGCCATTGCTTTGCTCGAACCATAGCTAATCATCCATGCATGTCTTCCAAAATTGCTTCGTTCAATGATCTATATTTTGTCGGATGGAGAATGGCATTTGAACAGAAGCACAGTCTGCTGATGTTCCACCGGTGGAAACATTAGCAAGGGAGCCGCTTCGGCCACGTGGCATAGAGCGCAGCCTGGCAGCCATCGGTGCGCAGAGTTCTGGGAAATTCTGGGACGGCCGGGACCTGGCTCCACCTCAAATGATCCATATAGAAATAGACCTTGGATATCTTGGATGACCTTAGGCTTTGATGTGTCCATGCTATTTTTCCTTTGTCATCTTTGTCATGTGCCTAAGAAAGGAGGAACATATAGAAACATATAGAAACATATCATATCAAACAAATAAAGGGAATCGACATGTGTGCCCTGTTGCGGGACCAACAGCGGATTTTTGGGGCAAACCTCATCGAAGCATCATATTATCCCTTCTCCAGTCCAGCATGCTTCTTCCACGTTTTATGAGTGAATGACGCGAGTACGTAGTGACTGAAACAGAACTTGCTGCAACTTGCAACATGCATTTTGGAATTGTGTTCACTGGCTGTTTCTCTTGGAGGCTGTTCCATGCTATCGACATCGAGACAGCCTCGTTGTGGCCAACGTTGGTGACTCCAGGGCAGTGGATGTAGCTCCAGAGAGGTGCCAAACATTCCAAACATCTATACCTGCTGTTTTTTTTTGTTTTTTTTTGTAATGGTTATTGCTCGCAAGTCTATGCAGTCTATGCCATAGTCATCCATAGTCTATGCACAGACTAATGTTTGAATGGCAGAGTCGGCAGAGTCGGCAGCGTCAAGAATCTGGTGAGGTCATGTCGGTCATGTCACACTGTGAGGTCATGTGAGGTCAACCATGGTCAACCAAGAAATCTTCTCCGCTCCAACGGTTGCCGTGGGTTGTTAGGGAGCTGCCGCAGGTCCTGGCCAAGGCCTTGATTTTGCCGTCGCGCGATCTGTAGTTGGAGCTCACCAAGCGTGAGAACCGTGAACGCATTTGCAACGTTTGGGGCGTGCACAAGTTGAGGCTGGGAGGGGAGATGAATCATGCGAATACGTAACCTTTGCAATCCTCATAGAGATTTCTCATCGAGATTTCTTCGAGGTACGACGGTTTCTTTTGAAGTCAGATCGAAACTAGGCCACTTGTTTTACTTGTAGATTAAAGATTATTGAGGCAGTCTCTGCATTCTAGAGAATTGTCTTCTCCGAGGTCGCAGGTTCTGGGGCCTTGATTTTCTCGGCCTCCACGACCTTGATCGGAGAAGTGCGAAGGTGCCTGTGCTGCGTCTGCTGTGTCTGGGTGGTGAGAGACTGGAATGGGGGAGAGATGCCTTTGCAGAAACTGAATCAATGGTAATCAGATTGAATCAGGCTTGGCTTAGCTGCGAGAAGTGGTCTACGCCTCAGGCTACACCTCAGGGACAAGTGCACCGTGGCGTTACATGATGCTACACGATAATGTTTCACAATGTATATTAATGATTACATATGATTACCCTTGTTCTGAAATCGAGTTCCATCTTCACGTTTCCTGCCGTCTACATACATATATTTTATGATATTTTGATATGTTGTCTTCAATTATCTTCAATTCACGTGGGTCCTCTGCACACTTCTCCGGCAACTGTGACTCTGGCCTTGTTGATCTGACTTTGCACCTTTTGGTTGTGTTTGCATTGTGCTTTTTGATCTTCAGAAGTGCCTTGCTGCTATTCTGCGCAATACCAGTATGACCAGGGAAGAGCTGGTGGGTAAGATGATAGCAAGTCGGGACGAAGACAAATTGAGTGATTGTGAGAGAGAAGAACGTGTGCTTTACACTGCATGGGAGAGTGCCAAAGAGATTGCTGCCTTACCTCTTCACATGGCGCGATCTGCGCCTTGGGATTATCTTCGGCCAAATGTCGGCCACAAAGACTTCTTAGAAAACCTTCTCAGTTCAAAGTGCTGTGACGATAGTGTGGTAGACAGCACCTTCCTTTCAGGGGCAGCTGAAAATGCCCAGTTCATTCAACGATATTTGCCAGGAGTCGTCAATGGCCATCCATGGGATGGACATCCAACCAATGCCATCTCTTGGGATCTTTGCTGGCCAGAATTTGCGGATGAACCCGTCCCATTTCTGGAGCTTGCCAGGGCTCAGATTGGTGATGACCCACAACAGAATGCAAAAGTGGAGAGAAAAATTGAGGACGATGAGGATGAAGACTTTGAAGGTTTTCAGTTCTCTGGGCGAGAGCTGCAACCAGTGACTACCAAAGCAGGAGGTCGTCTCTGGAGTATCACTTTTGCTGCTCCTGGGGGATCAGTGAAAGGACTGAGAGCTGCTTACCCATACCAGCTGTTGGTGCGCTTTGATGCAGGTCGGCAAGTCTTGATCTACGAGGCCTTCGATTACCTTCCATGTACACCAACAGTCTTCGAGATGGATGCCAAAGACAAAGATCCAGTCACTCCCGCTGAGCTTCGAAAGATTGAGGAGATCATCAAAAGAAATCAGAGGTCGATTTCGACTATTCTAGGATCCGTTCCAGAGGAGGCTCCCTCAGCAACAGCTCACTCTGAGCGATGTCAAGAGCACGGAATCAAGAAGTTGTATCCTCTTGCCGAATGGATTAGGTTCAAAAAGTCCAAGGTCCGCAGGATTCGATTTCCTCTTTCAGCCATTTGTGGTGCTCGACTGGTGGTGTTGGAGGCAAACCGACCGAATGGCAACCTGCCACCAGCCAGAGGCAGCTTCCCAAGCAATAGCCTGGGGCGGAAAGGCGCTGATTCCTACAAAAACTGGAGAGCTTTACCTGGGACTTCTGCAGCATGTGGCTCTGAGCTTGAACCATTGGGCCTTTTGGTGCTGGAGCTTACACAGCTTGGCACGCATTCTGGCGCAGATTTTGCAGAGATGTTTGGGCAACACACAAAGACCGGCGTTTGCGAAAAGCTTGCCCTGATTGGACGCCAGAGGCCAGTTTTTCTCAAGGGAAGCGCCATTACATCCTCGGAGATGCTTCTGAGATCATCGAGCTTGGTAAGGCCTTGGCCACAGCTAGTCCTGCATTGGCCAGGTTGCTGCGAATGTCACCGGACGAAGAGATCCTGGAGCCACCTCTGAAAATCCCTGCTGTGGAGGAATGTGTCCGACGTATGAAGAACACTCGTTGTGCAACGTGCAAGTGACTTGTTGCAGTTGTTGCCTTCAAGGACCACTTCCAGCCTGTCTTTGGGTAGCCTTGCAGCCAGAAAATTGGCATCTGAAGTGAAGGTCATGAAGGCAGGGGTGCCGGCAAAGCGGGCTCCGTTGTCTTCCACAGATGAGGTGGACGGTTTTTTGCGACGGGCAGGCGTGAAAGAACCTGAAGAGGTGAACCTTTGCTTAAAGGCAGGAATGCTCAACGGTCACATCCCCATCCCCCAGAGCTTTTGGAAGCTAAAAGCACGCGTCCATTTCTGAAGCAAGTTCTTTATAGAGGTAAGTGCCATGGATGCAACAAGACATTGGCATGCACAGTACGCCAAGCACTGTCTCAGCCAAGTGTTGGCTGCGACTACGGCGACGGAGGTGAAGGAGGTGCTGTGATGTGCAAAGGCCGTGGTGGCTGTGGAGAAGGGAATTACATCTCTCAACTTTGTCATGGCCATCCAAGTTTTCACTGTGGGAAGTTCCACAACCACTGTGAAGAGTGCCCCGACTTTGGCACATGCATTGGTGATTACAGGGAAGATCATTGCCATCGTTGCGGGGAGCATTTCTTTGCTGGCCACTCTGGCCTGCCGTGCCCATGTCGGGGCAAAGACATTGACGACTTCGGCTATGGTGGCTATGACTCTTCTGGTTCGCGTGACAGCGATGACAGCAGTTGTGCCAGTTGGGTTCCATCTGACACCGAGACAAGCCCTTCAATACCCCCTGCAGGGTGTTGGGATGGACATTTGCGTGGAGTAACTGTAGCCAGCGAACAACAGGAACTAATAAAGGAAGCATTGGAACGGAAACCTGAGCTTGTGCAGGGGGCTGGAGCTGATGGAATGTCCTTGTCAAAATTGTCATCTCTGCTAGACGAACTGCGACCATCTCTGCCGGCTCCGCCACTTGACGCTGGCGAAGAGGACGAAGAGGAGGAGATTTTCGAGGAAGATCCAATGCTTCGGTAAAATGAGGGTCATGCAACGCCTGAGATCGCTTGAGGGGTGTGGTCCATGTGTCACTTTGGGACGAAGCTGTTTCGACTATAGCTCCCATCTTTGAGTGGGTAATCATAATCATTTAGTTTCACGGTGAGCACCCTATTATACGTATGCAATACTGTATCATGCAATACTGTGATCCCTGCCAACCCTTCCGTGAGTGACAGTTGGACCGCCATGTTGACAGCATCTGCAAGTTGAGTTGCTAAGGTGCCTTCTCTCAACCGTGGACCCCAAAATCTCAGAGCCATTTTGAATGCAGAAAGTCAGTTGCACTTGCTTGTAGATTCTTTTGAATTCAGCTTGAACTAAGAGGGCAGTCCACTTGTTCCACTTGTTCTGCTTGGAGATTGATGTTGTCGAGAATTGCCTTGTTGTCGCAGGTCGTGGCCGAGACTTTAATTTTCTCTGCATCATGACTGCGGAAGTGCGTCCTTGGACGAGCCGTTTCGTTTATCAGATGCCACGTACTTGACAAACCATGGATGACGATGGTACCTTTACATGGGTTTACTCTGCACAGCAGCTGCTGGTGTTGTTAAATGTTGTTGATACGTTCCACAATTCTGGTTGGAGACTCTAGCAAATGGACTTGAAACAGAGGTCTTAGTCATCCTGCTCCACGTGGGTGTGTCAAAAAGAGGGTTCTTGCCGAAGGAGTAGTGAAACAACTGAGAGTTTTCTGCAATCATTTGGGCGGCCTTCCCAGTTGGTGACCGACAAGACGGATTGTAGTCCATTCGGTATCCACTTTGTCAAAAACATTTTGGCACAGACCAGATTTCACTCTGGTGGAGCGCGTCAGTGGCTTAAAGAAACTAAAGGAACAAATTATTGTAACATTGTGAAAGACACAGTCTCAGAAATTGGTCTCATAGGCAAAGATAAGGTCTAAACACGCATGTTGAATGCAACTGCATGAGTACTGTTTGTACTGTTATTGCTCTTAGGGACAAAGGTTTGCCAAAATAAACACGAGCAAATAGTAGGTTTTTGACAAAATTGTCTTCGCCTGGACCGGTCGGCAAACCTTACCGTCCTCTTAAAAAAAAATCCAATTCCAGGAAAAACAACACGAATTACATCGAATTACTCATAATTATTAAAATCAAATAGAATAAGAGAAAATCCGAAACGAATGACCCGCAGCTGGAGAGAAGAGCGACAACTCCGACATTCCACCCATTTCATCTCCGTTTCACTTCGTGGGACGGTGGCACAATGAGATGGCCGGAGAGTTGGAGCCAATGCTGTCGATCAAAGGAAGAAGGTGGGAACTTCGTCGTCAGCCGTCCTTGAACATAGAATTTGTATGAAATTTGAACGCCTTAATGTTAAGTCAGGTTCCTTTCCTGACGTGTTTGTCATGCCGGGTTTGAATGGGTTTGAGGGATCCGGTTCATGCCACCTGAACACCTCGTACCATGATGTTCCATGCACGTTGGTTGTTTTCTTTGGGTCTGCCCTGCAGTTCTGATCTGGAGCTGCAACCCTTTGCGCAGGAGTGTGAGATGGTAAGACTGGTAAGAGATTTTCAAAGACATTGTCAAAGACCGTCAGATCAATTCAGATCTGTTCCTTCAGACATTTCAGACCAAATGTGTTGAGATGTTTCCCTGCAGGAGGAGCCAGCTGCTTCAAGGCGGTGTTGTGGCCCTGGCTTTGTGTCGTTGGCTCAAGTGTTTGTGGGAATTTAGGGTGGTCAGGTGGAAACTCTTTGGACCAAGTTGTTTGCAATGGTAATATAATATATGATAATATATGGCAATGTTATCTCCACCTGTTCAAGGTCATCATGCAGCAACTTCTCCATCCAGTACAATTACACGTGTGCAAGGAGATGCGAATTTCCAGAGCAGACATGTCCTTTGCATCCTGTGTGCACGACTTTGTGAAGTTTGTTGGATGTTGCATCAGTATAGCGGCGGCCATCATGCTGTCTGATGGTGGCATTGTCGGTGAACATGTGCTCTTCTCAGATGGAAGAATGAGTTGAATCGTTCAAGATGCCATCATTTTTGGAGAGCTACATAAATTTTAAATGGTGATTCCAAGGCCAATCCTGATTTTCCCCAACCTCCTTGGGTATGCGCCTTATGCAGCAAAACAATCATCCGCACGAGAGCACTCCAGGATTCAGGAAAGCTGCACGGTATCCAAGACATTCAAAGACGAATGCTGGTTGTCGTTTGCTACTTTGGCGTCCCTACATTTAAACTGCCACATTAATCCCACAGACACTGAATATTCAATCAGTGGTGTCAGTTTCTCCGGTTTATGGTTTCAAGATCTTCAGGTTGAGCGCTATTTGCTAGGTGCCGGCCTTTCATCAATTTTCATCGAAGCATCACGAGTTTCATTCAGTTTCGATGTGTTGTTTTTATGTGCAAATACCAAAACTGAATTGGTGCAGCAGTGCAGCATGGTGCTTTTTGGAGGTGCTGTCTTCATGGGCTCCGTAATCGGAATGCTTCTGATGGGGTGCCACTGGCTGTAAATCTCCCGGGTCTCAGGGACACAAGGGACATGACACCAGTGAATTTGGAGCAGGTACCTGGGAGATTTGATGGGAATCCGACCAGCGCTTGCTTCTGCCTCGGAGATGCCAAAATTTATCAAACATGCCATAAGACATTTTATAAAATCCATAAAATGTCTTCTGTCACACTTTGGAAGTCAAAGGTCTATGAGAAACTGGACAAAATCGCCGCTGGAATCTGTTGGAGTGCCTTCACTGAGATTTTGGCGAATGGCTTGACTGCTTTGGGTGCCCTGACTTCATCTCTGCTTTCATGGGGTGCGAGCCTCTGAGACGTTTGATGTGCAGAATATAAACAAATTGGACAAAGGCTCCAAAGACAAAATGTTAAAGCTTACATAAGCTTACAAAATATGTCAACGTGTCTTCTCTGTATTCACACAACCCAATGATGTTTGTCTGTTTGCGGGTTGTGCAATCCATGAGGACAAGTTTTCAATCAAACCAACAGTTTGAATATGTTCCTGCAGCCAAGCTTCGCACAAAGGATCTTCAGAAGTGGTGTGGACGGTGATTTTGGTGAGCCGCGTCATTCTAGGAGTTGGGGCCAGAATCTCAGACCAAGACACATAGACAAAGGGGATTGACCTGACATCCCACAGCTGAAGGTGGGTGGCAACTATCCCCTCAGCGCGGCCAAGGCCTGATCTTTCCAGAATTTTCATCAGCAGCCTACTGTGGATCCCCTAATGGATCCCCTGGCAGGCTGCAGAATCTGGCAAAGACACCCAGGCACCCAATTTGCACAGGGAACCAGCTGGAAGCTCTCATGCTCATCGCAGCTTGTGCCACAAGGTTGATGCAGTGCAGGCGGCAAATCAAGCGGCCCGAGCTTTTTTTTGGTGCGCTGCAGAGTTTAAACATGTTGTCCGCAACCTTAACGTTCGCCCAGACTCATGATTCTGACATAACAGAACAATATGTTGATTGGGGAATAGCATCAACTTTATCTTCATGAGGGATTAAAAATTGCCACCCCCTCTGAACAATACGTTGATTGGGATAATAACATCAACTTTATCTTCATGAGGGATCAAAATCAGGAAGGCGGGACATCAACTCCGGGCAAACGTCCAGGTTGCAGCGAACATGTTTAGACCGTCTCGTTATTTCCTGTTCCAAAGCAGACAAGGCAAGGACCTGGTCAGCTGGCACCATATATGCCATTGGCTTAGTAACTTTGTCAAGAGGTTCAAGAAAGTTAGTGAGCCACCAACTCGTGAGCCAGCAATTTTGCACTTTGCTCAGGGTTGCCCTTCCCTTGCTGTGCTTGCCCAGTGGCGAGGCAGGATAATTGTCACTATGTGCCACTGCAATGATGTCGGTTTACCAATTGGAACTGCAGGGCATCACCTCCGTCCAATTTCGGCTCCTCCTTGGCATTGGAGCATTTCCTGCTGGAGTTGTGCGCACAGGGCACGTTTGAAAAATGATCATGGTATTTACTTCTTTATACTTATTTACATGTATTTACTACGGCGTCCGGGAAGGAATCCATTAGCACTAGGTTGCAGGGCTCTTTGAGTCAGGTACTTCTGCGTTCATGGCAGGAGGAGGAATCAAGTGTTCGGTTTTGAAAGAAACGTCCTGAATCTTTGTGAGACGATCTGAGATATCTGAGCTGGAATGATGCATTGATAGCAAATTATTAATGCTGCAAATTATCAAGCATGTTCACACATTTGGTTGAGGGGCCCGTGTTTGCACTTCGTTTACCTTTTCACTGGACTGACATGCTGTTGGAATGCTATGGCATGCAGGAAAGCGACCCACGGCCAGGAGCTCGAGTATGGAGCTCATCTTGATTTGTCAATTTGTCTTGTGTCTCTTCATGTCTTTTCGCTGAGCTGCACTATGCCACTATGCTGCATTTATTTCCCAAGGAGAACATCGGAAGGCGCAAGATCCTCAGGGAGACAGCGACAAGCGACCCATGAGACCCAAAAGTACTGTGCTGCGCTGCATTTTGAGGAGAAGAACTGCACAACCTGCGTCATTGGTGGACGTTGATAGGCATGGAAGCCACGAAGGTTGAACAATGTTGAACGCTGTTGAACATAATTGAACAACGTGTAGGTTGAAGGTACAGTTTCAGCACCCGCTGGAGGCACCGCAGGCTCATGGTTCTTCTTCGACGTTGCATTCTACGGCACGGTCTGTTTGCTAAGAAGAGTGCAGACTTGTGGCTTTTGTTCACCTTGAGCTCTAGAGAGTGGAAGGTTTCATTCCAAAAATGGTTTGCCAATGTGGATCTGTGCAGCCATATGTACTCCAGGTTGCTGAAACAAAAGTGCACATAATGAACTTGTCGTGAGCGAATCATCTCAACTGAACATTGTTCACTACGGCCACGTCACAACGCTGATAGCAAGCAATGTCTGACCTTGGCACCCAAGCTGAATGGCGGCTTGGACTGTGATGGAGCAAGTTGCCAAACTCTGTTGCAAGATGCAGTATATGAATGCATTTGTTCAATTCATATACTACAGATTGATACAGCATCGAGCGCGCACATAGGTTGTTGATTGAACATGCAGCAACTTCGACCGACTTCGGCCCAGGTTCTTCATAGGTGCAGCCGAGGAAGCTGCCACGCAACACGGGCCGAATTTTTTTTGAATATTTTCGCCACATGTTAGCCAGACATTCGTCCCATTTCGCTGTTCCCTGTCTAAGAGATATTCCCCAGGCAGACTTTGAGTGTGGATGTGACGACTTCGAACAGTGCTACACAGACAGATCTGCAGCTCGCAGAGGTAGGATAGTGCAGGATGTTTAGTTTTGCTTGCATGCACTTCACTGACACCAGATTATCAATACTTATCATATTTTGTGTGATCCTATGTGGACTAATATGTCCTGGAATGTCTCAGAGCTTTGTGCGGAGACAAACAAGAATTGCTGAAGCTCTGAAGCAACGTTTGGAGGAGGTGGCAGCGTCCGCTTTGGACACAGCCACCAGACTCGATGCAGGCAAGACTCGGGGCTCCTACTGGTAGTTTGCAGTCGGCCTCACATCACTTTCAGTGATTTTCTATAGTTGGATTCCAACAGATATTCTGCATATCTCTGCATACAGATGAATCTGTCACACTATTTTGCTCACCTTAAGGCGTGATAGCTTTGTTGCTTCTGATTTTTACAGGTGGCAATCCCATACCTGTGAGCTGACTTCCTGCGGGCGTGCCCTAGGGTATTCCCTTAAAGAATCAGGTGGTTCGGATTACGTACTTCACTCTAAGGGGGATCACAACACGATAAATAAATAAACAAACAAACAAATGTAACAAATAGATAGATAAATGAATGAATAACTACATGATCAAATCAATAAAATAGAGAAAATATATAAGTAATAAATATATAATTATGTTATAAATTATACAATAAATTTCTGGGTTGCTCGTTCAAACTAGATATCCCAAAACCGCAAGGTTTCAATGAATCAGGGTTGCAGCTCAATCTGCCACCAGGCCGAGCTCTTTTCTGGATGGGCTTGGGCTTCACCTTCCTCGCAGGAGTGCGTTTGGTGTGACCTAAGGGCTGCATGGCTGAGATTTCCAGAGTCGAGTGGCAGGAGCCTGGCTCATGTACCCAAAGAAGGACGCAGGCCAAGCAATGCCAAGCAAATTTTGAGCGCACAGCTATTGTTGCAAGAACTGCTTGGCGAAGAAGTTGTAGCCCTTTGCTAGCAACTGGTTACAGGCCAGAATGCCCCGCTACCAGAAGAGACAAAAACAGAGGGGACAAAAGCTGAAGGGACAAACGTCGAAGGGACCAAGGTTGAAGGCACGTGTTTGTCTGTCCTGAGATCATCAAAGTTATTTGTCTTTCCTGCTTTCATGATTCTGTTCTCAAAGTTTCCTGTCGCGGGAGCAACTAGGCGTGGGCCCTGCGAAGATTGAAGAACCGGTGCAGCAACAATTGCAGCAACCTCCAATCACAAGAAAGGAGAGCCTTACAGCTGTCAAAAATCATTATACCATGACCGCTGCCGCCTGCACAATTGTTTTGCGTTTGACTGCAGGACTGGGTTGGGGCTGTGCCTACATTGCCCAATTTGGAGACGCGGCAGAAAAGGTAGAGCACCGTTGACTTCGTTTGCGCGAAAGACATGCACTTGATATGTCTTTTTTCCCTATCACTCTTATTCACACTTCAGGTTTTCACAAAATGAGGTACTCATCCACGACAATCCACTTCTCTCCTGAGCCACAGTTTGCTGCAGCTAAGGAGCCATTTGTTGCCACAAAGCCGCCCCAGCTATCCCAACTTCAAACGTGGGGTCCCAACTTTTGGAGAGTGCAGCGCATAACATGAGCCACGAATGCACCTGTCACGTCGCTCAACAAGGCCAGGACCTGCACCACCTGGACCCTCTCCGAGTGAAAACTTTCAGAGGGACTGGGCCGGGCCCGAAGCAAAAGACACTGACATGGCAGACCCAGCCGATGCATTGACAGAGGAGCGGTCAGAGTTTGTAGAAGTTTGCATCGTTTTGGCAAATCGCCGAATGCAAAAAGACAATGCAAGTTACTGCCTGTGGAGGACACTATGAATCGGAAGATGGTGAGCTCTCACATAGTTTGCACGCAGAAGACATGGCTCACTTATGCTTAGTGAATCCTGATGAATTCGTTTGCCAGGCACTTGTTTTTGCAGCTTCCGCCCTACTCCTGTTCACTGGTTTTAAGCTGACCAGGCTGGTTTCCAAGAAAGGCCCATCAAGTTACAGTGGGCCCCTTCAGAATTCCACACAAACAAGTAGTACAATTGCGTGAACTTCATTGACTGCAAGTTCGTTGGCTCGGAGGTCTTTGGGAAAGCGTCCTTGTCCCAGAAATCGCATGCAGATTTCCTCGCGAATCATTTGCTGATTGCCATTGATTGCCATGATATGCATTGATGTGCTATGATGTTTGGCGAGGTGCAAACCTCGACATGTTCCAAGAAGCGACTAAGGCAGATCTGCCTCGATGTAACTGTGCCTAGCAGCCTAGCATATTCTCTGCATAAAAGATATAAAAGCGTTGAGATTTGAGATGCATTGAGTGCTTCCTAGTGCTTCCTAGTGCTTCCTAGTGCTTCCTAGTGCTTCCTTGTCGAGTTCGCATTGTCATCTTCCAGGTGGCTTCCGTACGACCAGGCGGACCAGGCCTGCTGATTGCAGAAGTGCAACAATGCCAGTCTGTTTTCTCAGCGTAAAATGACGCGGTACCGACAGTACCCACAGAAGGAAGGTCTAGAGTCTAGAATTAGAGATACTGTATTGGCAATGGAAATGAGCATGTCCACGGCTGCGGAATTGAATGTTCTGCCAGGCTACGCAAAGCCCGATGTCCAGACAAGGCCACAGGCACGCCAATCACGGGGTCACGGGGTACATCTTGGACATTTTGGATACTTTTCAGTCACCCTGATTCCCCAAATCCCAGATAGGGTTGCAATGCAATGAGTGGAGGTTGAACCCATGCCGCCCAAGTCCAAACCAAAGGAACCAAGCCCTGCCGCAACCTTACCAAGTCCAAACAACCTTACCTTCTGAATCTTACCGTTTTCTTTTGTACTCTTGCAGAGCCCTGTCAGATGGAGACTTGATAAGATATGTGTGGTTTGTTTGTTTGTTTTGTTTGTTTGTTTGGGGGAAGCCGTTGGAAGCTAGGTGGTTTACTCCAACTCTGGATACTCTGGGCTTCAACAGGGCAAAGGCGCTGCGCATCGCTGCACTGGATTCATGATCATGACAAGTGCATACAAAGTGCAATTGCCAAAGAAGGTTCGTATAGGTTAGTATAGGTTAGTATAGGTTAGTATAGGTTAGTGATTTTGTGAACTGTTTGAATGGAGAACTTTCGCAGGCCACGTGGAGCGGTCACCTGAGACTTACTGTGATGCCAACATGGAGATCCTCCAGAAGCAGAAACTGTCCAGGATTTTGCTTGGAAGCAGCAAATGAGCAACGCGCACAATTGCTGAGTCTTTCTGGAGTGCAATTTCTAGTTGATTGGGTGCGTTTCGGACCTAAACCAAGAAATATGTAAATATATCATACGTAGTCATAACATAACAATGACGAATAAGTAATAGTGATAGTAAAAGGAATAGCAATAGTAATAGTAATAGTGATAGTGGTAGTAACAGTAATAATGCCAACAGTACATGAACATAATCAACAATGCTTTATAATAATACAAGCAATACTAATAACAATAATTTCAAGAATTATGATAATACTACAGTAAGTTCAACAATAGTAATTGTATGTGGATATGATATACAACACTATAGAACTACATTGTCCTCCCACCTGACTCCAAGACACCATGGTCACCAAGCGCTTGCGCTTGATCTCCCACTGCTTCTTGAAACACGCAGGAACTCCACCACGGCAGAGGCATCGAGCTTATTCCTGTGTCTTGCAGCGCTGACGCACAAGTGCTTTTGAATGATGTTTCATGATATTGAATATCATTGAATGATGTTTCATGATATTTATACAGCTTGCCACTGCTTGCCTACTAGCTGGATATTTGCTCCCCTGGTATCAACTGTGTTTCTTTGGCCCGTGCATCAACATCAACCGATTTGTCCTGGAAACTGCAGGTCCGGGTTGCGAATGGTGTTGTTCGACCTGTTCCTCCGACTTCTTGCCATATTTTCCGAATTCTTCCCAAGCAATGAAAGCACATCAGATGTACACCAGAGTGAGACGCTCAGTGCACTTGCAAGCTGAGCTCACTCACCAAATTGGTGGTCCCGAGCCCAACGTAAAGCCGGCCAACGTGCTGGCAGCCGTTTCAACGGGGTGACATCAGTGCAGGTTTGCACAATCAATTCAGATCAATGCTGTAAAACTTCATGATTGTATTAATAGGTTGACGAGTACAGTGTGTGGTTGTGGCACATTTGATGCTTCCTGGGCAGTAGTTCCCTGTAAGCTGTGAGTCATTTTAGCAGATTTGGCCAATGCCCAGAGGTTGTGCCATGGAGGCCCGAGGCCTAAACTTGCCGAGGAAGACCACGCAACAGCCATTGCACGTGGACCTGAAATGGTCCAAGTTGTACATACCATGGCGGCCATGGCTCAGCAGCTGTCAATATGTGCAGGGCAGAATTGCCAAACTGCTCATTGCTATGGCCTTGCCCGTCACTTTTGGGAATTTTTGGGGACTGGCAACAAAGCCAGTGAAGCAGAGTGACTCAAGCACTCACGCCACATTGCTTCCCCATGGGTGCTTGTTTCAATCTTCCACAGTGGCAACACCACCTGTGATTCTGCAACAGACAGTGTCACAGACTCTCAAACCATTGCAGTCGGGCATTTGCTGGTGGTGAATCTGAAACAATCAGTAGAGATCATCCATTTGAGTCTTGGCTTCCTGTTTCCGAACTGTTCAGACTTTCTGCAAGACTGTGGTTTTCAATCATCTCAAATTGGATCATGTGAGATCATGTATAGCTATGTGTTGATAAATCACAGCAGCCTGTGAACGATTCACACTTTGGAAGCATTTTTTACTAAAGCATTGATTGATATGGACAAGCCTTCGCCGCGATACTTTTGAATGCTTCAAGGGAGTGGGAAAGGCCGATCTATCTAGCACCAATTATTGAACACCAGATCAGGAGAAAAAACAGCGGAAGGCTCAAAATCAGTTCAGCAGGAGTTTTGCCAAAAAGTATCAAAAGTAAAGTTAAATATTCCAAAGACAAATCTTGGATATGAACGGTCACGACTAACGACTCATCACGACCATGCCGGAAGTGATTGTGAACTGTCTCTCCGGACAGCAATTTAGTCAGAACCTCAGCGCAACATTTTTCCCGGAAAGGGTTGTGAGCAGCTCCTGCTTGAAAAGTTTGGAGCCACTGAACATGTTGGAAACCAAAGCAAGACTTTTCTTCATGTCACAATGTCCTTCTGCATCCTTTCAAGGTATCGAAGTTGGAGAAGACGACACCATTGATGTGCTGAGACAGCTCATTGCCACAAAGTGGTCGGAGCCAATCCTTGCAAGAAATGTTTGTGTGCCTTTGATCGAAAGTGCCGAGCGTGCGCATGGTGAACTTGAACGAAGTTGCTTATGTCTATCTTATGTATGCTGATTACATCTGATTACTCGTACTGTATGCTTATGTCCAGCTGATCTTGTTTAATCAATCACTACAGTGACTGCCCGTTTTCCAAAGCACTTGGCCAAGGTCTTGGGCCCAGAGGGCGATGTTCGACGAGGTTCTTCTCTGATCAATGCTTCAGAGGTCTCGGTGCCTTGGAAAGGTATAGAAAATTATAGAAAGGTTCAGCATATTTCATGGATTTTCAATGATTTTCATGCTGTTTCACAAGATTTCACACTTCCAACTCCCACGGGTCATCGCACCGAGGCTGTCGTATCCTTGCAATTACCACTTGATCGAGACTGGAACTCCCACTCTGATTTGATTCAGACTTTGCCGCAAGATGTGCACCTGGTTTTCGTAGGCCAGCATGGCCAGCTCTCAGAATGCTGATCACACACACCATGCTAACAATTGTCGGCCAGACTCTGTCTTCCACCACCATGCCCAAACCCTGAGAGGTGATGGGCGAGAAATTGCAGGAAAACAGGGAGGGGTTGGGACGCTTGCTTAATCTTGCTTGCACACTTTCCTGCACCAAGCTTTGGTAGTTAAGCAGACTTGAGCGGCAAAGCAGAGTGCGCATGGCTGTTGACCGCGTCTAGCATCTTGTCTTTTCAAAGTGGAAGCGTTTTGAGAAACATGCCAAGGAAGACAAGCCTTGTCTTCCGATGTCGAGATTGTCTGGGCACTGGAACGGGTTGGACAGGAATGGGGAGAATGAATGGAAGCGGACATTTGAGAGATGCTCGACTGGTTCAGCAAGAGATTGACTTCGCATGCAAATGAACATGTCTTGTGCGTGTCAGAGAAATTCTGGCTACTGATTGCATTCGCAAGGAAGATGGCACTGTCTTTTTCAACAACTGCTCCTTGCCTTTTGAGTGATTGAGACAGATCAGTTGTAAGAAGCAGGACTTTGGAAGAAATTGGATATATAATGATATATAGATATGTGTATAATATTATATATATATATATACATATACTGTTTGATCCTTGTTGGAAGTGAACATGCAGAAAACACAAGTGACCCAGGGGACATGGCAGGCTTGGGCACTTTAGGATATTTTCATCCAAGGCGAATACCCTTGGAAAGACAGCATCTTTGATTGCATTCGTGGCAAATTTCCTGACTATCAGATGTTATTCCGTCACTATACCTGTCTAATGAGAATTTCTTCCCATTGAGATAGAGTGCAGAATACTTGAGGCAGCGGAACAGTTGCAATGATGAGCCTTTCTGATGCCTCATGTTCTGTTTCATCCCAGCGCAGCAGACTTGGCCTTAGATGCCTCAAACCTCTGCACTGTTGGAGGTTTCTTCCGAGAACGAGTGAGAACAGTTTCAAACACGTTGAGCCATGTTGAGTCTGCATTTGAAATCAGCTTTCACAGAGGTTATTATGATTCTGCATCTGTGGTTCTGATCCTTTTTTCCCTGGCCAGCAGGACCTGGGACCAGACCTCAAGTTGTCATGTGTGGAGCGACAAGCGACCACATTGTGTGTGTGAGTCGATCCCTGTTTCAAAGGGTTCTTTCTCTGACCTCATTTTTCAAGCTTCACAACGCAAAAACGCGGCACTTGCTTACTTACCGTGATCACTCCTGTGTGCCTGTTCGGAATCGAACAAATTCAATTTTTCAACTTGTATCATGGCAAAATGGCCGAGCCCAAATCCACCCATGTCGTTTACGGCAAAACAAGGCCTTCATGGGAATTTCCCATAGCTCGATCGAGTAATCAATCCAACCGTCGACGACTTGCGGCTTTTCAAGTGTGTGTGTGTGTCTGTCCGTGTGTCTGTCCGTGTGGCCAGAGTGAATTCATGAGTACGTGCAGTATGCTGTAACGTACTGTAACCAGCAACCTCATTGGTATCCCATCTTTGTCCATTTGCTTCTTGCTAGGAGTCTTACTACATCTCATCCCGTCTCACCCCTGTCTTTCCTCCGTAATTTTCTGGTGCAGTTGAGATTCAGCCAGGAGCTCCTTTGAGAACATCCCCAAGTGGCGGAAAGAAGCCCGAGATGTTCCTGTTGTGCTGGTTGGAACCAAGCTCGACCTGTGTGAAACCCAACCGCCGTCTTCCTGTGTGTCTGTACAAGAAGCCCAGGCGCGAACTGAAATAAACCAAGTGACAGCCGAATGAATTCGCATCTGCGTGTACTACCCCAAGATTATATGATAATATATGATATAGTGAGTGTATGTCCACATATACATTATATAAATAATATTATATATATATACGTTATGTATATACAATATATATATATATATACCTTATGTATATATATACACGTTATGTATATACAATATATATACATACATTACATATATATATATATATATACATACATTATATATATGCATTATATATATATACACATTATATATATACACATTATATATACATTATATATATATATATTCATTTTATGTATACACACACATTATATATACGTATATAATCGTATATACATTATATATATGTATACATCATATATATATGTACATTATATATACATATATACATTATATAAATACATTATATATATACATTATATATATACACCTTATATTTATATATATATACATATGCTACCCCCCCCCAAAGATCTACCATTTTTAGCTTTTTGTTGATGTCAAAGAGGTAGTATTTGTTGAGAACCTTTTGCAAAAGCAAAGTAAGTACACTATTACTTTCAAAAAAGATGGGGTCAGGTCAGAGAGCACATCATTTCTTGAAGGAAGCAATCTGTCTTAAATTGCAGCGTTCCTTTCCATGCTTGAAAAAAATCACCTTCATTCATAAACTGCAATGTTCCTTCCAAACAAAGTATGACTTCATTCAAGAAACAGTACCCCTACAAAAAATAGAGCATTCCTCTAAACATGCCGTGTTTTCTTTCTGAAGAAGTGCAGTCTTCCTTTCAAACTAATATTAAGCCTTCCTTCAATCATACAGTATTTCTTTCAAAACACCAGATTCCAACATGTTGGATACGTATGTCTTTTTAATGCAACAGAGTAAGAATAATATTTTGATCAGCAATTTTTAATATACAATGAATATAGCTTCATTATAGATTCCATATACTTTAATATACCAGTTTATTGACCATAAGCATATCTTTTTTAATAAACCTTTAGTAAACCTTTGGCATACCTTCAGTATCCCTTGTTTAATACCATCTTTAAAAAAACTTTAATATACCATTCAATATACCTGTAGCATTCCATTGGATAACGATCAAGCTACCTTTAATATACAGTTTAGTTGGCCTTGAAAATACCTTTAGTATACTTTAAATATACCTTCAGTGCATAAAACTTCACTACACCATTTAATCTACCTTAAATATACAATTTTATTGGCCATGAAAACATCTTTAATGCACCTTTAGGATACATCTCTCCCTCTAGAATACCTTTTATTTTCCATTTAATTTGTCTTTAATAAACCTTTAATGTACCATCTATACTTAGTTTACCATTTAAGAATCGTTAATATTCCATTTGATATTCCATTAATATATTATTTAAAATGTCGTTTACTACACCTTTAGTATACCTTGAAGGTATATACCTTTAATATACCATTTAATTGACCTTGAAAATACCACTATGCCTCTAAAATACCTTTTACTTACCATTTAGTTTGCCTTTAATGAACCTTTAATATACAATCTATACTTAGTTTACCATGTAAGAATCATTAATATTCCATTTGATATACCATTACTATATGTTTTGATATGCGTTTAGTATACCATTTTATGTACCATGAATCTACCTCTAATATACCATTTGATTGACTTTGAAAATACCTTTGATATACCTTTAGTATACCATCTAATACACCTCTAATATACCATTTAACATACCTGTAGTATACCTGTAATTTTCCAGTCTGGCAATGAATATATATATATATATAATTATATATATACATATACAATATGTATATATCTCTTTAGTATATCTTTAAAATCCGCCCACACCGCTTTGGCGGTGAAGGCGTGCTTATTGGGGGGCAAACAGCTACACTAAATGCTCAATCACATTTGTTAATATAGCAGTCGCTATATCAGCTTTAGCTGGGGGG
>Ga0126342_10006123_pt1 | contig 21260 bp, 20 predicted proteins | sample Cyp1metagenome_FD_92528 | JGI IMG/M metagenome (GOLD analysis project Ga0126342, IMG submission 92528) | Coral microbial communities from Lord Howe Island, Old Settlement Bay, Australia - Cyphastrea 1 metagenome | ecosystem: Host-associated > Invertebrates > Cnidaria > Coral ...
CAAGCACCTTTCAGTCCATCAGTGGCTTCGCTCTGCCATCCCTGATTCACAACAACCAACCTCTCCTATAGGTTTCCTATTTTTGAAACTTCCGCCACCGCCTTGTGCAGTACTACTGGTATTATATAGTTTCGAGTCCCCGTAAGCCTCGCCTTGTCCTTGTGCCAATACCTCGGCCAGGCCTCGCCGAGCCTCGAAGCGTCTCGATTGCACGCTTTAGAAGCACGGGGCCTCTTTCATCAAAAGAACAGAAAGGGAAAGATTGTCATGACCAAGACAAGCAGGTACAAGGGGCTAGTTTTGGGTTCGTTTTTGGCACCTGAAATTGATATGATTTTTGGAGATGGAGTTGCGGCCTCCCTTGTAGTGGGGGTCAAGTTCCTTACAAAGCTCCTCGATTGCAGTGGTGGACGCTAAAAACCCAGCCGAAGCATGGCGGCTGCCGCACCTTGATGATCATGCTGCTGGCCAGCTTGCCGGCGCTGTGCCGCGGGACTACTTGCATTCCCATGTTTTTTTCCCGTCCATCGCCTCTAGGCTTTCGCCAGGTCGATCAACACACCAGTGCATGAAATGAATTAACTGTAACTATTGGGCCGTGATACAAAAGCCAACACGGCGCATCCAAGGGCCCAATAGTGAAAAGGCTGGCATCAGGACAGGCTTCACAGTCCATGGATGGTAGTCAGGACACTTGCATTCCCATGGCTTGCACGGAGTGCGTCCTGCTGCTTTCGCAGCGCGACAATGGTGTGCACCCTCGCTGTCGACCAGTCGCCCGTGCTGCCATGGCTTGCAGCCGTGCCGCACGGTGAGGCTGACCTGGGTCCTGACATCGCCCAAGTCTGTTGAGCAGGTGTTTACTTCGCAATGTGCCCAAAGCTGCCCGTGGAGTCTGGGCCCAGTGCTTGGCCCGACCCCTTGCTGCTCTCGCCACCACCAACTCCATGGCGGCGTTAATGCCCGCTCCACGTGGTGGAGCCAAACGCCGTGAACAAGCTGCCCGCTTCACTTCACGGCAGCAATTGCACGACCTCGGCTAAGTGGGCCGCTACCATCTCAATGGGCTGAACCTAAGGCCTCGCGGAGGTGGTCTCCACGCAGGCCGGATGGCCCAGCGCCACGGCGGAAGCTGCGCACTGCGGCCACCACATCGGCTGCAGCGATGTCAGGCACATCTGTGCGTGCAGGTGGGCTCAGCGGCAACAGAGCAGCACGGGCAGGTTGGACTCGAAAGGCTTGGCCCGCAGCTGGTCCATTACGCCGGACGAGTGCCGGACGAGTGGTGGGGCAGCCAAGGCCGCACAAGCTCGGGAGAGTTCACCTTCAGCAGCCAGCTGGCGGCAGCGAAGCTGGGAGGAGCGCTCATCCTCACTGGTGCCGGCATGCCGCTTGCGGCGGAGGCCCTGGCCTTCCAGCCACAGCTCAAGCCTCTCCCCCGCCAGCCAGCGGATTGCTGCTGCGGGAATGTGCCAGCTTTTGCAAAGTAGCGTGCTCAGCCACGTACCCTCTCAGCCTTTGATGCCGAAGTGCGGGCCTGCCTCGAAGCCCTTTGCACAGGACCGCTCCCTGGCCAGGCCTGGGCGCAGGCCTCGCTGGCAACAAGTGCCGGTGGTCTTGGCCTTCGCCTTGCGCTTTGTGGGTTTTGTTTGTTGTTTGGTTTGTTTGCTTTTTCTGTTGTTGCTTCTTGTCTTTGTTTTGTGTCCTGTTTTTCGGCACTGTGACTACCATCCAGGACTGTGAAGCCTGTCCTGATGCCAGCCTTTTCACTGTTGGGTCCATGGATGCGCCGTGTTGGCTTTTGTATCACGGCCCAATAGTCACAGTTAATTCATTTCATGCACTGTAGTGTGTTGATTGACCTGGCGGACAGAAGATCCGGGATCCTGCAGTGTCGACGTCCATGGCTGCAGGTCCGGGTTGGCTGCTTCCCCAATCCGCCGCCCCCGGCAAGGCCATCCGTGCCAGCCTGGGCGCTTGGTGCAGATCCAAGTGCGCCGCTGCTGCTCGCAAAGGCGGCGCGTAGGCCGCCGCCAATTGACTGCGACCCTGCTGCCGGAGGCGTCCGAGCTGCGGCATCCATTGAATTGGTGTGTGCGCAGCCGTCGTTCGCGCCTGTTCAGGCGTGGCCGAACCCAGGCCCACCAGTCCACCACCGCAACTGGAAGGTGTCCCGAGGCTTTGATCTTGCCGGTCCAGGGGAAAGGCAGCAGCTCGAAGCACAGCGCGATGGTGGCAGACTGACCAGGCGCTGATCTTACCATAGGGCTCAAAATAGCTGCAGCTATTGTGCGAGTTTTTGGACTTATGCACATACTTGTTTTGGCCAGTGATGCGCAGTGAAATAAGACGAAACTCAAACTCGTTTGATGTAGCTAAATTCAAGTAAAGAGATGGTAAGTACATATTTATGTACGTCCAAAACAAGTGGTGATGTTCATTTGGGTTGACCTTGAGGGTTTGGTGATGGATATATTGCGATTCAGAAACTTTCCCCGATTCAGAAACTCCGATTCAGAAACTCCAAGGATTCAAGAAACTCCTGGTTGTCCCGATTCAGAAACTCCAGCGTGTCCCGATTCAGAAACTCTGGGTTGACCCGATTCAGAAACTCCAGGTTGCCCCGATTCAGAAACTCCACATTGCCCCGATTCAGAAACTCCAGGTTGTCCCGATTCAGAAACTCCGGGCTGATTCAGAAACTCCACTCTCTCCCGATTCAGAAACTCCGGGTCGACCCGATTCAGAAACTCCAGGTTGCCCCGATTCAGAAACTCCGGGTTGCCCCGATTCAGAAACTCCAGGTTGCCCCGATTTAGAAACTCCAGCGTGTCCCGATTCAGAAACTCCGGGTTGACCCGATTCAGAAACTCCAGGTTGCCCCGATTGAGAAACTCCAGGTTCCCTCGATTCAGAAACTCCTGCGTGTCCCGATTCAGAAACTCCACTGTGTCCCGATTCAGAAACTCCAGGTTGCCCCGATTCAGAAACTCCACTCTCTCCCGATTCAGATTCAGAAACTCCGGGTCGACCCGATTCAGAAACTCCACCCTCTCCCGATTCAGAAACTCCAACGTCTCCCGATTCAGAAACTCCACTCTGTCCCGATTCAGAAACTCCAGGTTGCCCCGATTCAGAAACTCCATAGAGTTCTTGTCACGATTCCAAATCATCATTTTCTATACTTCCCCCCCAAAGCCCTACATGCAATGGTATTCCTCAATGCCAATCCTTCCCTTTCATAGAGTTCTTGTCACGATGGCTAGTCATTTTCTAAACTTCCCCCCCAAAGCCCTACATGCAATGGTATTCTTGAATGCACACCCTTCCCTTTGATAGAGTTCTTGTCACGATTGCAAATCATTTTCTAAACTTCCCCCCCCAAAGCCCTACATGCAATGGTATTCCTCAAGGCAAATCCCTCCCTTTCATAGAGTTCTCGTCACGATTGCAAGTCATTTTCTAAACTTCCCCCCCCAAAGCCCTCCATGCAATAGTAGTCCTCAATGCAAATCCTTCCCTTTCAAAGAGTTCTTGTCACGATTGCAAGTCATTTTCTAAACTTGCACCCCAAAACCCTACATGCAATAGTAGTCGTCAATGCAAATCCTTCCCTTTCAAAGAGTTCTTGTCACGATTGCATGACATTTCTCAACTTCCCCCCAAGAAGCCTACATGCAATGGTATTCCTTAATGCACATCCTTCCCTTTCATAGAGTTCTTGTCACGATGGCAAGTCATTTTCTAAACTTCCACCCCAAAACCCTACATGCAATATCAGTCCTCAATGCAAATCTTTCATTCCGAATCCGAATCCGCGGACCTGGAAGTTTCCGAATCCGACGTTGAAGTTTCCGAATCCGGGGGGAAAGGCAAGTTTCCGAATCGGAGGGCCTGGAAGTTTCCGAATCCGACGTTGAAGTTTCCGAATCCGGGGGGAAAGGCAAGTTTCCGAATCCGAGGGCCTGGAAGTTTCCGAATCCGACGCGGAAGTTTCCAAATCCGGGGGGCAGCGAGTTTCCGAATCCGCGGGCCTGGAAGTTTCCGAATCGGACGCTGAAGTTTCCGAATCCGAGGGACGGCAAGTTTCCGAATCCGAGGGCCTGGAAGTTTCCAAATCCGAGGGCCTTGAAGTTTCCGAATCCGAGGGCCTGGAAGTTTCCGAATCCGACGCTGAAGTTTCCGAATCTGAGGGGCGGCAAGTTTCCGAATCCGAGGGCCTGGAAGTTTCCGAATCCGCTGCTGAAGTTTCCGAATCCGACGTTGGCCGTTTGGTGATTCATTGGCGTGCGCAGTGCCACGCTCAAGTGAGCCCCATACCCCACGTTCATTTTTTTTCGTCCCAACATCTTACGGTCATCCCACCCTCAGTTTGTCAAGTGACAACTTCTGTGATTTTGGTTTCAGCCTCCTTCACTACCTTTGAGACAAGTGTGTCTCTCTCCAAGTTTGCAATCCATGTGGATTCATTTTTCCAATTATCACCATCGAGACAAATGTTTCTCTCCATATGTTTTCCAAGTTCCCACGTTATGTGACATCATGTTACATTTTTGCTTTTCTACTTTCCTCGCAACTTGCACCATGCGCTGACTGTCGATGGCCACCTACCGTTGCTGGATGCCGATTAGGCTGCCTACCCAGCCGTACGTGCGCGGGGCCGAGATTTGACTTGATATCCCCGCGGTCAAAATAAAGAGCTGCAGCTATTGTGCGATTTTTTGGAGTCGTGCGCACACTTGTTTTGGTACCAGTGATGCGCAGTGAAATAAAATGATTGTCAGGCCAATTTTTCCAGTAAATTTTGATCCTCAGTTTGCATGTCTCCGCTCAATGATGGAAACTTTTCTTCGGGATCTGAATCCAAAATGGATTGTTGTTTTCCGATGTGGATGTGACCACGGGGAAAAACAAACATCATGGCCAGTTTGGTTGTCAATTTTGTCTTAACGCGTGTTCACAATTGGGTTGCCGCTTGTCAACAAAAAATAGTAACAGTGCATGCGGTGTATTATTGGACAGCTAACTGGAAACTTTTTGTGTGGAAACAAATTGCGTACGGTGTTATTGCTTGTACCTTTTACAGAAAATACTGTGGATGGAAGAAATCCTGCACCACATTGGATGGTGGAAACCCTATCAATAATGGGATGTTTACCACCTATCAACTGGTGATTCGGATTTCGCGACCATCCACCGTATGTTGAGTTTGTTCGCATTCATAATTTCAAAACCGGATGCATGTTATGACCTTTTGTCGCGTGCTGTCATGTGCCGAATTCAAGGATGTCAAGAAACTTGCATTACATTGGTCCAGAGGGAAATCATTACACCTGGAAACGTATGATATATTTTTTTCGATTTTAACTTGAACATATTTGTCCCGGTGATATGTGGGAGAGTTGTGTGTGTTCATTTTGCAGTCGATGCTTTCAATGCAGGTATTTATTCCGATCGTTTTGATTGCATCGGAATTGGTTAGCGCTACATTCTTGTTACTGTGGTATTTTTGTCATCGGGGCAATCTATTGTCCGCGGAAATTTCAAAGAAACACACATAATGTGGTAAACCCATAAATATTCGTTTCAATATGCGATATACCCCCATTAGGGATGGTGTAAAATGACCGTCACATGGCTAGTAAATGGGATGGTTTCTTTTTGGGTTTACCACATTACAATAAACGTTTTCCGGTATAATTTGGCCGCGGTGCGAGTCACTTTACCAACACGAAAAAAAATCGTGATGAAACACAAAATTCCAGTCACATGTGACCATGTTTCATGGCAACTATGGTTCCATCGCATCAACTAACATCCATCCAATATTTCTTTCGATTGTCTGTAACCACTCTGGTTGGGATCCAACATGTTCCAAAACAGCAACATCGCGCCATGATTCCCACAAAAACACAACAATATTTCCGGTGCACTGTGTGTGCAACTGTGCAACCAATTTTTGTTCCAAACATGGCGAGAGATCTGATGGATTGGATAAGTAACTCGGATGCATTTGGCACTGAAAATTCAAGTCAACATGGGGTTCAGTCAACATGTTTGCAATCTTTAAGCGGGTTCAGTCTCCCAAAACAGTTTTTCTTTGGATAACAACAATTCACATCAGTGTTAATGTTGCCTTTGGTGTGTTTTCAACTGTGCAAACGAAATTCTCCAATTCAGCATGAAGTCTATGAACTCCGAACAAGTCAAAGAGGGTAATGACTTTTGCAAAAAAACAAACAATCATTTTGTACATGCCCAAATTGTTTGTTTGTGATGTCGGGAAACCCAAATTGATTTGTCGAACAGCCCAAATCTCAGGTCGGCAAGCCCAAATTTCTGGTGATGCTCGACAAGATTTGCTGCGAGCAGCGCGAAAGTAGCTCGGACTGGATCTGAATTTGGTGGAAATTTGTCAATTGGTTCTACACATAATTTAAAATTCTAGATTTCACTGTTTTTTGATGACATTTTCCCAAAAAACGATTATCGAAACCCAAAAATGATTGGTTCTTGCCAACTGGTGGAATTTCCAAAAACTGTTTAAGATTAAATCGCAGAAACCATTCCGGACTCCAAGGCATGGATGGGAGATGCAAAGCTTTGGTGTGTGAAGCCTCAGCTTCACCATTCCATGGGGATTTTCAGGGTCAATTTTTGGCCACTTCAGGAGGGAAAATGATAGGAAAATGAGGCTTTGATGAATTTGGCTAAATTGGGGTGTTCCCAATTTTCCCACATGTTGACTTTGGAGGTGTTTGTCACCGAATCTTGCGCCTCAAGGCCTCACACAAAACTGCGATGAATTTTCAAATTCAAAGACCTTTGAACTAGTTCAATCGCAGAGGTTTTGAAAGTTCCTTCTTTTTGAACAAACACTGGGGTGTTTTTGTGTTTTGACGGGTGTTGACATGTTTTGAACCCCCCAAAACCAGAGAGAAATTGGATACCTCCCGCATTCCTCCCGCATTCCTCCCGCATTCCTCCCAACGTTCTGCGTTTCATCATGGATCCCATGGCAAAGCACCATGGGAACCATGGGGACCACGGAGCTGTGGATCCTTACAGCCTGGAAGGCTTGGTACAGCGACACGAAAATCGACAGCTTCTGCTGCAACGCCTCAGCTCTGTTCGACAACAGATCAAGGATTTGGAACGCGAGGTGCCGGAGATGCTGTCCGTCTATGGGCAGATCTAACATGATCTAACTTACTAATTGGATTTTTATCCACATTCATATTGATGCATAGTAGATCTTTACACGATCCATGGGATATATCCACACATCACATATCCTTGGTGGAGATACTTCCGTCACGGGTGTACCCCTTCATCCAGTGCCGCAGGTCCAGGACTTGGAGCAAACCGTTCAGGGCTTGCCGTACCTTCGTCGCAGCTTGCCGGACCAGCTCCAGGCTGGTGGCCAGGTGAATCGCTTGGCTGCCGCGGCGGCTGGTGGGGTAGCCTTACCCTTAGCCGTGGGGATTATGCATCCACTGGACACGGTGCGCACCACCATGCAGGCCACAGCGGGCCGTGGCTTTTCTGAGGCGGTTAAGGCCCTGGGATCCAAAGGCGTGGCACGGGGCTTTGGGCTCAGCTTCGCGTGGGCATCGCCGCAAGGGGCCATCAGAATGGCCAGCTACGAGACCTCCAAGGAGCACGGGGTTCATGGTGACGATTCAGAAATTCTCTCAAAAGGAGCTTTGGATTTGTTGTACACCAAGGAGAACCCTCTTTTCCGGATTCACTAACACCATTGCCACTGGTTCTGTTCCCAGTTCACACTTTGGATGATGAATCTAGTCTGTCAATTAAGGTCACTTTCTTTCTGCTGTTTTGCTCCACCAGGACCAGTTGTTGGACAAATTTTCCGCCAAGTCCTTTGGCATCGCGGTCTCTGCCGTTGTGGCTGACTTCGCCAGCAGCGTCATCAAGGTACCCCGGGAACTCATCACCCAACGGATGCAAACGGGGCAGTACTCCTCCAGCTGGACAGCCTTTCGAAGCATCCTTCGACAGGACGGAGTGGGAGGACTCTTCACAGGACGGAAAAATCTGGTCCGAAAGGGTGAAACTGCCAGTTTCTGGTTAAGAATGCTGTCAATTTTGCAAACTCACTGGGTTCTGATATGTTCTGATGAGACCAAAAACGATCATGGATTATGAATGATTATGAATGATTATGATTGGAGCCTGGAGGATATCTGTCAACAGCCTCCCGCGACACGCCCTTCATGGTTTTGTTGTTCTTTTCCTACGAGCAGTTCAAGGCCTGGAAGATCCGCCTAACCTTCGCGGATGATGTCCCGTCGCAGTTGTTGGCTCCCATGAAGCCCTGGTCTGATGCAGAAACGGCCGCTTGGAGTCTCACAGTGAACTGGAAGTGTCTGAAAATACGGTAGGTATATCCTCAAACAACTATTTTAGTAAGGAAAACGATGAGAATCCAATGGATATATAGGGGTACCCTATTTTCAGACAAACCCAAATGGTGCTTACTTTTTTGCCAATGCTTCCGTTTGGTTCCATGATGTTTAGGCCATGTAAGTGTTCACTTTTTGGCATTGACTCCAAAACATCGCCGACGACGCAATTCCATGAACCTGCTCAGAGATGGCTCCCAGGTTTTCCCAAGTCTCAGGTGCTCTGGGGTGGCATCTCGGGCGCTTTGGCCGCTTGGCTCACTACGCCCTTTGATGTCATCAAGACGCGTGTGATGACGGCGACACAGGCCTTGACTTTCGGCGATGCCCTGCGATCCGTTGCCACCACAGGGGCTACGGGGCTTTTTGCCGGGGCCGGGGCAAGAAGTGCCTGGTGGTTCTGTGTGAGCTCCGTGTTTTTCGGAACCTACGAGAGGTTGAGATCCAGCTTTCAACAAAAACTGGAGGAATGATTAGATTTGATGAACAATGATGAAAGCGATGAAGAATGACATGAATGATATTGAATGATGATGTTTTGAATGTGATTGTATGCCTTCCCATCTTAGGCAAAAGGCCTAAAGAGGGGCGAAGTGGCGACAAGAAAAAAAATCGTTTGGGATTGTATCAGTCAAAGAGCTGCTCCTTTGCCACTGATTTTGGATACCCTCTGGTAATTTCACATAGCTATTGAAAATGGCCATTTATAGTGGATTTTCCCATTAAAAATGGTGATTTTCCATTGCTATGTTAGTTTACCAGAGGGTATATTTCCGCCATGCTCAAAGTAAGCCTAGGATTCTCCACGTCTCAATTTCTGGACCTCAAACTTGGGCACTTCGTAGAACGCCGCATTTCCTGCCGCACAACGAGGAACTGATTTGTGGAGAGCCTTCGTTGCATCGAGAACTGGTGGATGTTTGCAGGCCTTTTGAGGTGCCCGGCAGATTGCTGCCGCTGAATGTTGAATTGTTGAGTTGTTGACCTCTGCACAAACTGGATTGCTGTCTGAGTTTTGTAGTGATAGTTACTGATAGTTGTAGTGAGAGTGAAGATATAGAAGTGTAGCTGGTTTCAAGTTCAAGCAAAAGTTACGGGAATTGAATAGACGGCAAGGGTGTAGTCAAGATGAAGGCACGGAAAGGAAACCGATAAACAGGACCACGTCGATACCGAAAAAACATTTTCGCTTAAATTCATGATTGACAAGTTTCCAAATTTCCTCTATGCATTTGCCCCACATTTAGCTACTGGGCATAGCCCCTGATGAGTTCGATCGACCATCTCATCCAACCAAATCCACCAGGAAATAGCCTGATGAGAAATACCGCGATTCAATGTGATTCATGGATATATCATGGTATTTGGCTATAGTTGACCTATATAATACCTATATATGGCTATGGATCAATACCTATCAATACCATTTTTAGTGGGTTATTCACATCCATAAATCCCAGCTATTTTGATGTGAACTACAGGGGTACAAGGTTTTGACCCATCCCCATATAAATATCATGGATCATTCACCATCCAACGAGTTTTTTTCGCCACAGATTGCTGTCCTCACCCGCGCCTGGCGGATGGACTTTGGCGCGCCGTCGCCACGCGGCCAGTGGCAGGTGCCGGTGCCGAGGCCGGGCGAGCTGAGTTTGCGATGGCCATTGAAATAGTGAGTTTTCCCATGAATAGCATGGTGATTTTCCATAGCTATGTAAACGTTTACCAGAGGGTAATTTGGTGGTTATCAACCATTGTAACCAATGGTCTTATTTCTTAGTAGAGAATGATAGGGAATGATCATGGGGGAATGGGCTGATTGTAAATAGTTCTTATGGGTCATTACTCCAGTCCCCAAGCACCAGTGGTATGGCTTGGATGGCTTGGTGACTATCCAAACAGACACAGCCAAGCAGCTCCGCAATGAACCAGTAGAGGCATGACATTGATTTGTATCAATTGTGGTTTCTCCGACCCACATTCAATGAATATTCGAACTCTACACTCACATTGATGGGCATATACCTGTACCGTCTACATATATATATATATAATATTATACACACAACAGTTCTCCCCCCGGGTTTTTTCAATGCCCCAAGTAGTAGGGTTCAATATCCACTGCCAAACAAATAACTGGGATCTGGCAGAAGAAACCAATATCAACTGGGATCTGGGGGATCTGGGGGAACTGAGGCGCGCGAAGCACGCGAATCGGGAGCACCTGGAGGCGAGTCAATTTGTCACTTTGGGATGTTGGGGAATCAAGAGCTACAAACTACAACATGTTTGTTGGATACCCTTTGCTAAACTAACATAACTATGGAAATCACCATTTTTAATGGGAAAATCCACTATACATTGCCATTTTCAATAGCTATGTTAGTTTACCAGAGGGTAAACATCCATAACTACCAGCTATCAACTTAGAGAGACAAAGGAATCTCTACGACTGTTCTACTAGTGGTTGTCTTTTCGGCAGTACCTTGAACAACTGGAGCCAATCACAACCATGATAGCCCAAACAGACACAGACGATTTTCACTGTGTTTTCCAGCGATGACCAGGCGAGCTCACCATAAGATGCTAAACCCACAATAAATAAGCAGCTCATCAGCTGGCCCTTGGCACCTAGAGAAAACAACAGGAGCGGCAACACTACGTTGGTGGTCACAGCCATATGTATCAGTCATGGCAGCTCAGTATTTTTCAGAGTACCTGGCTCTGTTGATGACATTCCAACTCGCAGATGTTGCAGATGTTGCAGATGTCGCAGATGTTGCAGATGTCAGTGCCAACCTTCTTGCGACCTCCAGTGAGAGCCGTAGATCAATAGGAAGACACTATAATTGACTCCAATCACTACCTTTTTTTTTCTCAGATGAACCCAAATTTGGGTTTGTCTAATTTCATAGAAACCATCCAACTAATAGTAAACATTAAAGCCTCCATTTATAGATGATTTTCCCATATTTTGCTCTAAAAAACTATCAAAATTCATGGTGAACATCCTTTTCCAAGGCTGGACGGCTACCTCGCAGCAGACGAGGATGGCCAGGATGGGTGCTTCGGCCGGATGTGGATTTTTCTCAAATCGAGGGGAAGATTCCGAAATCCCATGATTCATCATTTTTGTCCTCATTTTTCCCATGACATGTGGTTATAACATGCTATAACTGAGGTGTTTTTTACCCGGTAAAAGGCGCCCATTTTTAGACACGCCGTCGCTTACAATTCCCTTCGTCGCCAGAACCGAGAGACCGTCAAGGTCAGACCGGTCATGCCGCCTCGGGAGGTTAGAAGCCTCAGCTGAGGCCATTACTGGTACAAGGGCAAGGTGGAGCTTAACTAGGCTTAACTAGGCTTACCCTCTGGTAAACTAACATAGCTATTGAAAATAGCAATTTTTGATGGGTAAATCCACTATAAATGGCCATTTTCAATAGCTATGTTAGTTTACCGGAGGGTATATCTTATAACTATAACAGATCTTTAGTTAATGGGGCTCAAAACCAACTAGCTGAGAGGCCCACCTTGTACGTAGTAGTTTCCCTCCATATGATTCCCATGTGGGAGACTTGCATCATATGTTTCTGTTTGTGGTGCTAATGCCAGTTCTTTCTAAGAACATTTGCAACATGGTGCCCAGATTGAAAGATGGGCAAGATTGCCGCACTGCAGCTGTGATATCAATATTGCTACATTGCGCATTGCGCATGTTGCTAGGCTTGCTCGATCCTCCAGCCAAAATGGTCACATCAGCAAGCAGCTGGCGGAAACATGAGAGCCAAGTTGTCAGTGGATGTCATTGGGTTGATTTCGGCAAAGCATTTTCGATTGACATGTAGATGATGTCATCATGGCTTGCATGCCACATGAGGTAACATCCATTTGTTTCATTCGTGTTTTTCGGTTCCCATTCCCAAAAAATAGTGGGTGTATGCCGTATCCCCCAGTGCTTAGTGGTTGACCTGGTTGACCTGGTTGACCTGGCCATGCCGAAGCTCACGGATGCCATGAACCAGGCACGGCACCATGAAATCTGCAGTTTTGTTCGGGATATCACCAAGCATTCGCAGAAAAAGTATGTTCGTGGACATTTGCAAGCACAATTTGTTTTTGGAGTCGTTCGGAACACCGTGAATCACTAATAATCCAATATCACTAGCTTTCGCCGGCGAGGCAGAATCCTGGGAAGGTGGTTGGAGTCTCTGGCTGCACTTGGCTGATGTATCTGTGACTAAAATCTGTGGATCTGCCGAATTTCACCCAGGTTTTATGGTAAAGTTCTGGTTTTGTATGCACACTGCTGGAGTGCCTGGGTCTGGGCAGGTCATCTACAGCTTCATGTGGAATGGAATGTTGTTTAAGGTGATGATTGGTGTGAAAACGACAACAGAGTTTTTGTCCCAAACCAGTTTACCAGTTTCTGCCTATTCAAGCCCAGAAAAGTTGTCGCAACAATCACCACCCAGACACCCAGACTTGCCGGACTTGGAACGCCCAGGAAGGATCCGGAGCAAATGGCCGATCCAGTGACGCCGGAAGCAACGGAGTCCTTCGGTAACAAAGGTTACAACGTGAAGGTGGGACTGCTGGGTGTATCTTGCCTGAGGTATGGAAGCATCCAAGAGATGGCCTCTTAGACTGTAAAATATCTATAAAGATGTCGGTGTATGGTTGAATTTTACATGCGACTTCTGGAACTCCGGAGGTATGGTTTTTCCTGACACGGAGGTGCCTTTTTTAAGACCTAGATACAACTATTGTATCCCAAATAGATGCATTTCCATTTGCCAAATAGATCTTTTTGTATCCTTTTGTATCCCATAGTCTAAACATGTTCATGCGTTGCCAGGACATACGGAATAGCGCTATGGGCGGCGCAATGGGTTTGCATCAAAGCAAGCCTGACGAAGGCTTCATGAGAGCGGCCATGGCTGCCAGTGTCACTCGGACAGAAATGATGTGTAGCTGAAAAATCCGTGGACATCCGTGGACATCCGTGGACATCCGTGGACATGTTTTTTTTTTTTTCCGGGTGTTTAGCATGATGGTTAACCGTCCTGAAATGCCATGGGGATTCAAAAAGCCAATATCAATCATTTTTATATATTTCTAACATCCACAAAAGTCTTGATTGCGGGGCTATTCACATATTATTGGGAAGAATTATGGGTAGCTCCGTTTGCATGATAATGATGATATTTCTTATCATTAGTACAATCCTAAGTTGCGCCATCCTAATGGATCAATTTGCCTTGTGTTTGACAAATTTCCCAATTATAGGGAGGAACATACCATTATCATCCGTTAATTCCATCTAGATCAAACATCCCATAAGAAAGCTATGTCAAATAGCCACATCAATGCAGCCAATTTCGTGCTGAGGAAGCTCCCAAGTATTTTCCGTACACCACGTCTCATCGCATTGGCGGGACCCATCCCCACGGGTGCCTTGGCTTGGCGGAAAAAAAACTGGGAGATGTTGGGTTTGAATCATTTAATCATAAATGTGAAACAAACCCATTGACATAAAATGACATAAATGTTTGAAATAGATTAGATATTCATTGGAAATCTATTTCAATCCCATGTTCTTGTTTGTATCCCTCTTCTTCATTGGATACCCATAATATACCAACATTCCAATAGGACAAATGATGGACATTGGATGTTCGTTTTTCCATCTTTTACCACATACTAAGGTTAATCAGCATCATCCCAGTTTTCCCCGAAACTTAGCCGACCGAGGTATTTGCCGATGACCCCAGCACGTGCGCGAGCCTTCTCCAGGAGCAGATCCGGTCCGGGGATGGATCCCATTGAAAATGGGGACAGAAACCATTGCAGGCGCTTGGTTTTTCAGATGGTTTGTTTGGGTGATGTGATCTCAAAAACAATATTTTTGTAGGGTTGATGTTGAAGTAAAATTATTGATGCTGATTTTAATCTTAATTCTACAAATCCAACGTTCATAGAACATATTCCGGGGCTTAAAGAAAGGGAAGGTAACCAGCAAATATGGGAATCTCGGTTGCTCCGTGTTGTTTTGTGTTGGCGGTGATGCTGAAATTTCTATGCCATCATAGATGATGCTCCGAGCAAAACGGGTATCGACTACCATCTTGTTGAAGCAGAAACTACAATGTTTTTGGCCCCCAAGATATGTTTGTTGGTTAACAAAGGCCCGAGTAACTAGTTCGTTATTTGCATACCATAAACCAGTTCGTGACATTGGAATTTTATGTTCACCAACTTAGCTATCGAACCTGTACCATATTGATTCTGGTGAATTCCGCCTGTCAACATGGGGGACTGTGGATTAGCGAACAAGTAAGGTCTACGACGTCTACATGATAATGCTTTCGTTGATTGAGGCACCACCATTTGGTGCAGGATTTATTCTGAGCATGGTTGAAATCTCTTCACCCAACAGTCCCGGAGTCCCCAACTGGACATTTTGGCTTGTCGTTGCCTGCTTCCTGTAGGACCGACCAGGCGCGCCGGTGATGCTCTACCCCAAATGGGGAGTTTTTCATTTGCCAATGGATGGGGTGCCATACCCTCTGGTTATGTCAAAATAGCTATTGAAAATTGCCAATTGTAGTGAGTTTTCCCATTAAACATGGTGATTTTCCATAGTTATGTTAGTTTACTAGAGGGTAATTCTGAAACCCAAAGCATCCTGTTGGTTTTTGGTTGTGGCTGTGGGTAGGTGCCGTGCGTCACTGATTTCTTGGAGGCCAGATATCGGACGCGGCTTGGCGCAGTGACCAGTTGCACGAACAAACTTTTGGTTGAGAATCCTAGGACTTTTCTTGGTACCCTTTGTATATATATATATATCAATAAATAGATATTATGCTTGATCATAAGACTCCAGCTGAAAATAGCCACGAAAAAAAACACTTGCGTCCCTTGGGTCCCCTGTTAGCCTAGGCTGAAGCAGGCCTTGGCAGTGACTCAACTCAGCGCACGTGATGATCCTTACAGGTGCGCCCGGCATTGGGATGGTTTTACTGAGAAAATCAACGAAAATGGTGGATTTTCTAGCAAAAAACATGTTTCATGATCAGAGGGTAAATGAATGTATCCATGAAATTCCATGAACATATGGATTATATCCACAATATACCCATTCAATGGAGGCATATTCCATTTATATCCCCAAATTTATGAACACAGCCATTATTCTTTTCTCGCAGTCAAATCTGCAGAAAATCTTCGATGAAACTAGATGATGCTCTGCTAAAGAAAAACTCGTCTATCAACTCTCAACTCAATCATTCACCATAACCATTGAAATTTCTATCATTCATCATTCAACAGCTATCCGTCCCAATGATTTACAAGAATCAGATTAAAATCATCTCAACAAATTCCCTTCTTCGCAGCAATTTTCCTCCAATTTTTCCAGCATTTTGACCCCAGCTCTGGCCGAGTCGTCAGTGGCGAGAGGTTCATGGAGCTGCTGCGGGCTGAGGAACTGTCGAACTTCCTGAACCGCGCGGACAACTCCTCCATCAGCAGGGAGGAGATTTCCAAGTTGCGCGGCGCCGATGGCAGGAACGAACTTTCTCCCATGGGATGTTGGAGGAAACAGTGATGGAGAGTTGTTTATACATGTCTACACTACATAATTTATATTAATTTATTGGTATACATGAAATGAAATGCTTTACAGTAACCAGCTAACTCTAAAAAGATGCCGAAAAAATTGAATCGACCAGTCTTTTTGAATTGGAACTCGGAACTTTTTTGCATCGTTTTTCTTGGGTCGCTATAATCACTCAATCCTAAGTTTTCAATAATCTTTGATGATAGTGATTTTGATGGTATATATATATAATTTTGATGGTTTCATTTTTCTTGTTGGAACACATATGTTCTATGCTAGCTCTTATAGAAATAGGTTGGTTTCCTTGGTGAAAAGATCAGTGGGATTCGGAATGGGATGATGATCCAAAAGTGTCCGGTGTGGCGACCTCGAGGCTTGGAGAGGCATTGGCGGCCCTCCTAAATGCAGGCGCCGAGGACCTGTAATCCTTGACACTGGTGGAGCGTATAGCAACATACCGGGGACGGCGAAAAAAAACTGAAGGGAAGATAGGGAAGGCACATAGGGAACTGCGGCTAGTCAACATGAGTTCCTGGCAGACAAGCCTCTCATATCTGATTTACAGCCATGCAGGATGGGGTTTTTGAGCTATAAGTTGGTTAACCATGAAATAACCCCCATGAAAACTGTAGTTATATCATGTTATATCTATCATGAACCATAGTTAAGCCACTGAAATGTCTCAACTTACAATGTGAGGCCTCCAGTCGATAGCGTTCAGTTGGTGAACATAAACTCCAATGTCACTATAGTTTATGGTATGCAAATACCCTCTGGTAAACTAACATAGCTATGGAAAATCACCATGCTATTAATGGGAAAATCCACTATAAATCACAATTTTCAATAGCTATTTTGACATAACCAGAGGGTAACTATAGTTCCTGGGGCCTTTGTTAACCAACAAACATATCTTGGGGGCCCCATCCGACTCGCGCAGGGCGCGGTGCCCGGACCGACTACACGGCCCCGCTGAAGCATTCGGAGGAGAACGTGCCGTTGGACCTGGCAGATGGCATTGGGATGACGCAACAGGTGGGATTTTATGGGGGAAATCCCTGGGAAACGGCAGATGAATCATGATTTACCCATGGTTTTATATGGTTTTATATGGTTTTATATGGTTTTATATGGGTTTACATATCATGATTTTGATATCATCCAAAAAACATGGTTGAGCCACCAGTTGTTGGGGTTGTAACTATCGGTAATAGATGATATGTTTTAATTACCATGATTTTTATTAGGAGAACACTAGCTGATAAACCGTGGGATAAACTTTGGCGTAATTCTACGATCAGACAAAGCCATGTGGGAAAAAGAGATGGAGAATTCCGGTAAAAGAATCTGACACATGAGGAACATATATACTTGGTTGATATGGTAGATTGAGAAATGGGTTTTGAGACCTGGTCAATTTCGGGTTTTTTAACGGTTTTTTGTTGTGGTTTGTTGAAAGACGATTCTGAGTTACAGGGGTCCCTCACGGCTCATGTGGGGAGTTCTACTGTATACTGGAAATCCTGGAACAGAAACCGAGGTTTCTGGCACACCCAGCCATAAAAGCAATTGTTTTTGGTTTCTTGAACATCCCCAAGATGGTACGAACATTAGGCATTGCTTATTGGGTCAACTACGTTACTGGGTCAATGGATCATTCTTTCATGGTTTTGGAGGAATGTTTGATATTCCATCAAAGATTTGACGTCTCGGGAAGTGTCCAAGCTTTCACCGACGACTGAAATTTCAAGCATCTTTGAAGTTTGAATATGTTTTTTTTTTTTTCAAGAGGTTGAACAGAAAACTAACACCATAGTGGTGTACAATCTGTACATCTTTTAATCCAAGGATTCATCGACTTAGGAGCCCCCTCGGGGAGCCTCAAGTTCCTGACGCCAGGTGATGAGGGACGTCGTTGTCACTTGGGCCATGATTGGATCCCATGGCCAATCTGTATATCATGACCTCATGACATATGGAGGCTATGGGATGCTATGGGGATCCCCAGTCGTCACCAGGCGTTTCAATACTAACATGGTCCAATTTTGGATGATGAAAAGGGGACCCCTTTTTTAGGAAACCACCATATGGGATTCATATCTGACTATAAGATATTCTAAAAGATCTTCCAAACAATAAATTTAGAACATATCGCAACATCACACTGTCTCTACCATTTTTTTCCATTTCCACATGGCTGATACCATGGCAGCCATGGCTCGCTAGTGCCGCTGAGGCGTATGCCTTCAGATGCCGCGCCACGACGTTTCTGATGGTGTGATCTCTTTTCGATGTTAATGTCCTTTTGGAGGCTCAGTGATAACATAAATACCATATATACCATATATATATACACACCAAATATACCATATATATATATATGTATACACGCAAGAATATATACCAGCAAAGAGATGAACGTCGGCACCCAAAAATGGTGTGTTGAATGGTCGACGTTTCGCATTTTTTTTCTGAGCCTCTGATTTGAAGACCAAAGTTGTCTTCCGCTGCCAAAATGCGAGCGCCACGTCGGTGTATCACAGAATATGTTGTAAGTTCTATAAGTTCTCGAATCATGAATGACGCCAGATTTGAAGACAAAACCGTCAAGATAGCAATTCCGAATCTTAGATGGCAGAGTTATCGCTTCTGTAAAGATGCCATTTTTCATCATTTTCCATGAAGAAAATCACTGTCGTACCTGGCCGTACTCAGTACAGCACCAAACAGCACGCGCCGAGGCATGGTCTGACAATCGCTACCGCCAGGAGAGGCCGAGCTGACTCATTTGCGCAAGCCATTTTTGCTATAGTCTAATCAGTTTAATCCTGTTTTCTAAGTGATAGAATATCATTACACACACATATATATAATTATATATATATGGATATCATTCAGTATAATACATTATATTTATTCACCGGAAGGAAGCTTGCAACTCTTGAATTGTCCAGTTCCGTTGCCCACAGATTCTCACCGGCCACCGATTATGGGGAGACGGTCGGCGGCAACCAGGAGCCCAGCGCACGCCGATCCGCCGTAGCAATGTTGATACTGGGGATAGCATCAATGATACATATTGATGGATATTATACTTGATGATATCCCCAGTATTGATGGTCCATATTATATATGGATACTGTATATCATCAATTATTGATACCATCAGTATGATATCCATCAATTAAAATGATGAGCCCAAAATATTGATATTGATACATATTGATAATATTGATGGATATTATACTGATTATCAATACTGGTACATATATGGATATTATCGCCAACCCATAGAATATGATGTTGATATTGATACATATTGATATACTTCTTCGCCAACCAGTATTTCATGCAGTTGGGACTTGGATGGCTTATCCAGTGGGCCCCCGGAACCACTGGTTCCCACCGTCAGGCCACTTGTCGTCGGTTCAAGCCAGGTGCCGGAAATTTGGGCGGTCGAAGCGAAAAACTGGGGAAGTTGGGGAAATTTTTTGATCCGACAAATGGTGAGTTTTCCCATTAAAAATGGCCATTGGTTCTGAAGCGAGGTACATTCAGAAACCTCATCTGGCAGTCGCGGTTTTTCATAGGTCAATGATCTAAAAATGGTGAAATTGCATGGGAAACTACGGAGGTCACCCGTCACCGGGGATTTTGCCGGGATTTCAGGAGCTGCGCCGTCAGTGGCTGAGGCCGGAAAATTTGGGATTTTCGACATCTGGTGGTTTTTTCATGTTCCATGATGGATGGTTTTACATGGTTTTACCATATATTTAACCTATTTCCATTTGTTTTATATATAACCACCAGATGGAAATATGAAGAATATTTCAAATATATATATATATATATATATTTAAGCTATTTCCATTAGTTTTTTGAATTTTCTGGTGGTCTTTTGGTCTTTTGCAAGGTTCTCCATGTTGTTTTACAATCATTGTTGCTTGCCTGAGCGGCTACCCCTTCTTGGACAGGAAGGTGCACCGGAGGCAAAGGTCGAAGCGGATCAGGACAGGCAGCTTGAGAGGATTTCTTTGAATCAGTGAATCAATTCAGGGGTTGGTAACTGTCCCATTTTGGGAATACTGGACATCACCTTATAGTAGCCATTATAGACCATATACCTAATGGTTGGGTGATGTTCAATGGGGACATTTAATGACCCATGCAATTGTTGTCCTATGGTTTTATGACTAGGTGAATTCTATGGTTTACTGTATATATATAGTTAATGGTCATTAACCATGTTTATCCATGAACAATGGGGATTATGATGGGGATATGGCCGCTAATCCCCCGATGATCAAACATGGCTCGCGGGGAAATCCTTCATAAATGGAGGATTCTAGCTGGGAAAAGTCATGGAACCAGGTGGATTTTCTATTGCCATGTTTCGTATCACATACTGTATTTTGCTATACTCAATCAACATCGATCAACCCAGTATATGTCATTTTCTTGGTGAAATCTAAGTTTCTGAGGAGACCCCCGAGCAAGCTTCCAAGGTGCCAACAGCAGAGACAGTTGGGTTTCTGGCTCTGGGAGTGGTGCGTCGATTGTTTGCCGAACCCAAAAACTGGGACCGGAAAGCGGAAGCCTTGAAACCCTGGAATCTGCGGTTGGGTTACAAAGCTGAGTTATTGTACGAATCTAAAACTCACGCGGGCACAATTTGTTCGTTCTTGGAACCCTTGATGTGACTTTCCGTTCTGGAGAATCTGAAACCAACAATTTGAACCCCCCAATATTGGTAGGCGCCATGTAGCAGATGAAGAAACATGGTTTTGTTTCCCCAGTTACAAATGGGAGAACCTCGGAATCAGGGACTCTGAGTACCGAACAGAAATGGACACAGGCAAGTTTTTGCACTTCATTTATTGAGTAGTTTTGTTTTGGAACATTTGACCTCTGCCTCACAAGAATGGAGATTTATATCCAAGAAAACTCTGGATTTAACAAAAACATGTCTGCGGATCGAACATGATTTCACCATCAAACAATGGGAGTCAATCCCCAGGATATCACCGTCAAACCATCATTTTACCATCATTTTACCATCATTAAACCATCATTTTTCACCATTAAACCACAATTTTTCACCATGAAACCATCATTTAATTCTCATTAAACCACCATTTTTGGGCACATTTCCCACGCATTTCCCACGCAACGTGATGCCAGGTGGCGGTGGATGCGGTGGATGCGGTGGATGC
>Ga0126342_10006124_pt1 | contig 21259 bp, 11 predicted proteins | sample Cyp1metagenome_FD_92528 | JGI IMG/M metagenome (GOLD analysis project Ga0126342, IMG submission 92528) | Coral microbial communities from Lord Howe Island, Old Settlement Bay, Australia - Cyphastrea 1 metagenome | ecosystem: Host-associated > Invertebrates > Cnidaria > Coral ...
ATATACATATCGTTATATACATATTACTATATTTTTTTATTAAATATAAATTATTATATTTATATTATCATATTTACTATCATATATATTATTATTATTATATATATATTCATCAAATATATTATAATATATATATATTTAAATCATTATCATTATTATTAGTAGTAATATTATTATATATATAATTATTGTTATTATGATATATATATATATATGTTTATAGTATATATATATACATATGTAATTAAATGAGTTCCCCATATTTTCCCCACTAACCCTTTCATTTATAGGGGATGTCCGATTGCCATGTTTGCTTCCCGGAGGGTATATCACGGTATATCACCATTGTTGTAGGGGCCCCATATCCCAACAAAAATAGGGTTTATAACCATGGTCATACCCATTTGTGACCTCAACTCCACCGTATGGGACCTTTTTTGGAAGGCTTCAAGGGACGTTTCAAGGGACATCTTAATCTTATGTGTTAATTGTATTTTATTACATTTTATTACATGTTGATTGGTGGTTTGAACTTCTTCAAGACATTAGCCGCTAGGCCCGCTAGGGGATGATCATGAACACATTCTGAAAATGATTGAGACCACCAGCCATGGATGCTGGTAAATGATCAGATCCTCAGGTGATGATTCACACAAACTGGAACAGTGTAGTACACCCACATTGCTATGCGAAACTTCACACATCTTCACACCAATGCGTCGCTGGCAGCTTCAAACCAGTCAAAACTTATTTCTCATCCTAAGGATCAATGGATTGGTTTTTCAAAATCTCCCGGCCTGGTGATTCCCCCTAAAAAGGGCTATGAAGCAGCCAGAGCTACCCAAACTGAGAATAACACCAAAATTGGAGGACCATGAGTTAACACTGTTCACACTTAGCAAGGGAGCTGTGAGCTATGAGTGATTGAGCACTATCCATTCGCCACACATCTTGGGTTTCTCCAGGATCATTATGGTTTCTCCAAGTGGTCGATGATTTCCCGGGATTGTCATCCAAACCATCCCCTTGATGTGGGATTCGATGGTAATTTCATCACCCATCTGAGATTTTTTTCATTTTTGAGGGGATTGAAGATCCACTAAAAAACGGTGAAACTAGGATGTACATATATGATAATATATGTAATCTTGAGTCTTTTTCAGGATCAAAAAAATTGAGATATTTCCCAACATAGATCCAGCTTGGGTCACCAAGTGTCAATTCAATGAACTCACTGAGATTTAAATCTCCATCTCCGTTTGCATCCACATAATCCTCGGGCTTGGGTCAGAAAGCTCCAGTTTTGGAGGCTTTATACCCAGCCAGAAATATATCCGTTGAGTGATCTTTTGGGGGATGGTCTATGATTAAGTCTACCACATTGCCTATAATTTGAGGATTTAGTCTATTGACAAACAAAGAAATTGGCGTTGGCGGTTCATTTTCACCAAGGTTGGGGTACGTTGGGGTGATATTTCCAGTCGTCACCGTCGACTTTCTCCAGCATGGGAATGAATCATGCCCCCAACGCAGATTGGTGCTCTAGATGCACAACGATCCATGTGTACACTAAACACATACCAACATCTTTACGGTATCCATCATCTTTCCGGCTACTAGTAACATCTACAGTGGTAACTGATACAGCAAAACTATTGTTTCTAAACGGGGGGTTCTACGTACGACCCATCATTCATGGTGACATCATGGTGAGAATCAATTTCCAAGACATGACTGGCAGATTGTGCCCTAGCTGAGGGTACATCGCAGAAAGTTGTTAAACACCCATATACAACTGGGGTAATTATATATATCCATGAATATCCCAATATATACTACATATAACTGGGTACGAAATGGGATTGACATACAAGTAGATTGAACAGTCTTTGAATCGACCCAAACACACACATTGTAGAACTCTGTATAATGCATCTTACGGTTCCTACAAGTGCATTCTGACTATACCGTTGAAACCTCCACAAAATCGACTATGTACGATCCCATTCTGGCACCGCTAGCACCAGGTTGATTCAATCCTTTCTACTGAAATGACAAGAAATCTATCCAGTCTGTGGAAAAACATGGAATATCCATACTGCACACAGGCCTTCTACACTCTACCCGTTGTCAGTGCATAGCAGGTTACACCGTGTGGTCCATACCATGCAATCTATATAAAAAATCGACAATTCGGGTGAGACAATGGCAACTGGCCGAGCTGCAAATAAGATTCTGACCTCGGTAGTTGGACAAACGGATTCACAAAACACGCAACATGAATCTAGAGAAGATCAACCCTTTAGACGATACTCTTCTATATATACCAGTGGTACCGCACAAGGCGGTGGCGGAAGTTGCAAAGATAGGCTACTATAGGAGAGGTGAGTTGTTGTGATGCATGGATGGCTGAGCGAATCCACTGATAAACCGAAAGGTGGTTGGAGTTGTGTTTTTTGGAGTGGTTGCAATGGTTGCAGTGGTCACCTCACCCACAACTGCTGGATGTAGTGTGGTCTAGCGCAGCTGTAGTTGTAGTTGTGTTGTGGAGCTGTAGTTGTAGTGTAGTGTAAGTAGTGTTGTGCAGTTGCAGTTGTAGTTGTGGTGTGGTGTAATGAGTGTAGTGTAATGTAATGTAGTGTAGTGTAGTGTGATGTAGCGTTGTGTGCTGTAGTGTAGTTTAGTGTTGTGTAGGGTAAAGTAGTTTAGTTGTAGTTGTAGCTGTAGTTGTAGTTAGTGTAGTGTAGCGTAGTGTGGTGTAGTGTAATTGGTGTATTGTAGTGTAATGTAGTTGTAGTTGTAGTTGTGGTTGTAGTTGTAGTTGTAGTGTAACTAGTGAAGGGTAGTGATGTGTAAAGTAGTGTAGTTGTAGCTGTAGTTGTAGTCTTAGTGTAGTGTAGTGAAATGTATAATTAGTGTAGTGTAGTGTAATGTAATGTAGTTGTAGCTGTAGGAGTAATATCTAGTAATAGTAGTTGTAGGTGTAGTTGAAGTGAAATAAGTGTAGTGTACTGTAGCGTAGTGCAGTGTAATGAATGTAATGTAGTGTAGTTGGTGTAGTGTAGTTTAATTAGTGCTCTGTAGCGTAGTATATGTGTAGCTGTAGTGGTAGTGTACTGTCGCCGTAGTTGCAGTTGTAGTTGTCTATCTATCTACCTATCCGTCATATCTGTCTGTCTGTCTGTCTATCTATCTATCTGCAAGGTTGAAAACGAAGCTATTCTGCGAGACCTCCTCAATGTTCGAAGTTGACAACGTCAAAAGCGAAGCAATTCTGCGAGACTTCCACAATTTTCCAAATTGACAACGTCAAAAACGAAGCAATTCTGCGAGACTTCCTCAATTTTTCAAATTGATAACATCAAAACGAAGCAATTCTGCGAGACTTCCTTCAAAAGTAGAAAGTTGAGTGCAGAGCTGACGGCCTCGTACCAATGCGTTTTGCGATTTTTCCACTCCATCTGTCTAAAGTACTGCGCCTGCCACGAAAAAGTGATGCCAGATCATACAAAGTGCTGCACCTGTCACGCAAAATCATCTTCGCAAACCTGACGATCTGATGCTCCAAAATGCAACCCCTCTCAGGAAATCAGCGCTGTGACTCTGTGACCTCCTAGCATCTCTGATGAACATGTCTCTTGTATTGCGCATGCCACGCGAAATGCATCTTTGATCATCTTTGCAGATCCTCTTCAAATCCACACACTGCCATCGTTTTTGGAAATGCTACAAAACCCTCACGTTTTTGTCACTTTTTGGCAATTTTGGCAGGGTGCAGAATCCCTTGCGCCAGCCACACAAAATGACGCTTCAACGTCCAGAAGTGGCACGAACATGTGGTGTTTTCAGCATTCTGACTTCGAAATGTGCTTCTCGCCACAACAGCGTGCACTTTTTCGACATCTCAACTTCCAAAGTGCTCTGAACGTGGTGTGTTTTGTACAGTTTGACTTTGAAATGTGCTTCGCGCCACAAGGGGCGTGCACTTTTTCAACATCTCAACCTCCAAAAGTGCTCCGAACCCTTTTGACTTCCAAATGTGCTTCGCGCCACAACGGCGTGCACCTTTCAACATCTCAACTTCCAAAAGTGGTCCGAACCTGTCAGTTTTTAACACTGTTGATTTCGAAATGTGCTTCGCGCCACAACGGCATGCAATTTTTCATCTCTCATCTGGCCAGATGGCTCCGCACCCGTCGCTTTAGCGAGCCTACTTTTTGACCCTCCGGAGCCACAAACCATTGGAAACACACAGTTCGCGCACCTGCATCTTCTTTCTTCTGATCTTCTGACTCTTTTCCTTCTCTGATCTTCTCTCTTCTTTTCTCTTCTCTGACTCTGCCCACCTCTGCTTTTCCATCTATCCATATTGTCGGAAGTTTGACTTCTAAACTTCCTTCGATCATATTTCACCATAATTCATTATTTATCTCTCTCTCCCTGTATATTCCAGGTATTTCTAAATATTTCTCTATCATACATGGGCACTTGATGGTAGCAACCATTTTGAAGTTTTCACCACTTTGGTAGATGGAGAAACCGGGGGTGGCCGCCCTGCAGCTCCCAATCAACCCGCTGTAAAGTCGCACGACTGCACGAAAACCTGATTTCATATGAGATCTATATGGTATATATATATATATATTACATATAGAGAGACAGAGAGAGGATTGAAATGAATTATATAGATCTATTGACTATGATGGGGGGGTATTGATGGCTGTTTCATATTATAGAGAAGGGATTACCTTGGTTTCCTTGTTGAAAACCTTCAGATTTCCTCAAGGGCGGGATGCCCAAAGCGTCAGGCAATAACCCACAAACGCGCCCTCCCAACCCAATCATTAAAAACAACATGCGGGCAAACCAAACACTCCGAAGATTAAAATCCCCCGATATATATATATATATATACAAAGGAACACCCAACGAACCACAACCGCCACAACCATCACAACCCAACCCCGAAAACCAAGGCAAGGCACATCTTTGGCGCTGTAGCCCCATTTCTCCAGACATTTGCGAACTTTGGTGATCAACAGCACACGATCACGACTCTGCCAGCAACAGGTGAATTCGTAGCCAATGATCCCCACAGGCATAGCCAGAAACAACCTGAACCGCTGGATATAATCAGGCGGTGCTAAGGGCTTATTGGCCATCAACAACCACTAATATGAACCATCTATAATTTGTGGTGCGTTTTCGGCTCAAACTACTTTCTCAGGAAGCGTTTGGTTCCGAAGCTTAACATTACAGAAGCAAATTCTAGCTTATTCCTTCGGACACAACATCCAAGAATTGAACTTCCATGTTACATGAGTTTCTTGCTGCGCTAAGCAGCACCAGGCATCAGGATGGTAAAGGAATGTATAGAATTCTGAATTCTAGCTGTTTTGCGGGATCATCTCCCAACTCTCATGTTCTCTCGTTCAACCTTTATTTTTTGCCTTCAGATTCGAGCTTGCCGTGCTGGTTGAACCGTCTCTTCGGCCTCAGGGCAGCCTGCTTGCAGGCAGGCGGCACGCTGACAAAAGTGAGCATGGACACGACGATGTAGCCCGCGAGGGTCTCCGGGTAAAAATCACCGTAGCCAACCTGTCGGATTTGCTGAGAGAAATGTTGCCGGATGAATCCCCTCCAAGCAGGTGATGCCATCCTAAAACCTAAGGAGTGCAGCCAGCCCAGACCTCGGGGGGAAACACCCAAACACCCAAACACCCAAACCACAAGCATGATAGGACAGGTCAAGATAAGACCCGGGGCAAATCACGAGCCGCAATATCACCGGCAAACCAAGGGAAATAGTAAGGTGATCAATCGCCATACCGTAAATCCCAAAGGGTTCGCTGTACATCAATCAACCAAACATGGACATGAGACATGTAATCAGCGGGACCAAAAAATATTATAAACATATATAAACATACATACACACAATTACTACTTACACTGGTATACATATAACATGTATATATGTATAATTATGCACGTATGTACATATACATACATCATGTATAATCATATATATATATATAATACTCGGATACTAAATTTGGACACCCAATAGTTGCCCTGAGCAATACCTGATATACCTGTCCGCCCTTTTTGTTAAGCCCACTCAGACAATCCAGGCCACAGATGTCATGGTCACAATGGCCAACCACATTGCTTGCTGGAAATATGGAATGTTCCTCAGCGATAGCCACAGCCACTTTCTGCCGGGGCGAATACCCGCTGGACGCATGTGAACCCCAAAAAATCGATCGAGGACCTAATGGAAAATCCTCTATAAATGCAGGTTTTAATGGGAAAATCATGGAAAATCAACTATAAGTGGGACATTTCCAAATTGCATCGCTATGATTGACTACTGCAAGGTACCCCAAAAAGACTTACGAACATATTTTTCTAAAACATGGGTCCAGCATGATCCAGCAACAGTGTACCAGGAGACCCACTCGCATGGAAGCAACAGTCATAGCGCTAAGGCTCCCGGAAGTGGAAGCATGTTCCCTGTCACTGAGATAGAAAGTAGCCTATGCGTCGTGCAACTGCCATAGATTCAAAAAGCAATCTCACCCAAAATTGAAATATATGCAAATCATGTTCCATAGGTACCCGAGAATTCCCCGTGGGTTTATTGATTTTCTCCCTGGCACTTCGCGGCAGAGGTTCAGACTACGCTGGGCTGCTACCACCTATCCTATTATAGACACGGGCCCAGAAATACCCCAATCACAAATCTCTGACAATAGGATACCTATCGTGTCTCAAAATTTTCTCCAATTCAGATGATTCGCTTAGTGTATCCCCAATGTTGAAACACAGAGTGTAGCCAATCTTGGATATCCCGCAATCATACGAACTCTAACCAGTGAGTTTACTTTAAATTGATGGCAAAACCTCTGGCAATCAAACATGGCAATGGAAATCCTCCATTGATAGATGATTTTCCCATTATCTAAAACCATCTATTTACAGAGATGTTCCATAGCCATGTTGGATTACCGAAGGGTAACCCGTTAAGCATAACATCTTCACACGACTTTATACCTTCACAAATGTGCCTTTCTTAAAACGGGGGACCCTTCACCATAGGTTTGGCCAGGAAACATGACCAGTACACCCCCGTAAATTCTATAATCATCCCATCGGTCCCATGCCCCTAATATTAGACACCCCCATTCGATGGTCCAAATTATGTGGAATTTCCCTACTAAACCATGGTTTCTAAGGGGGTGTTTGATATTAGGGGAACAAGATTGATCTTAGGGTCTTCAGCTCCAATTTTGAAGCATCCCGATGCATAAAATATGTCATTAAAACATGTTGCCCAAATCCAAAGTTTTGGTGTTTGGGAACCCCAAATTCCAATGGTTTCATCATTTTTTCCCAAAATTGTATTTTTTGTTGGGACTACAATCACCTTCAAACACCATGTTCAAACATATCCCATGAAATATATCACTGTATCCCATTCTATCCAATAACATCCGCAATTGCTGATGCTCATAGATTATGATATGATGGTTGTATGATGACTGTATGATGGTTGTATGATGGTTATATGATAGCTGTAAAATGGTTATATCATGGTTACATGGTGGTTATGCATTATAGATTTCACCATTAGCACAATTTTTTGATCTCCAGGTTTCGCTTTTTCTTCGGCCAAATAAATCCCTGTAGCCTTGGTCCGAGGCTATTCAAGGCCGATCTTGGAACAGACATGGCTTTCACTATGATGGCCCTCTATCAAACATGACACTTGAAAATCCCCTATAAATAAACGGTTTCAAAATGTTTTAATGGGAAAATCTGGGAACATGATCTATAAATGGATTGTCCATTACTATGTTTGACTGCCAGAGAGTCAATGATCTAGAAATGGTGTTTAAATCTTAACATGGAAACTCACTAGAAATGGCGGCTTGAAAAAAAATAATGTGGTATACCCACTGCAATTTTACAACTACCAACTAGGGGGTGGTTGGAACCACCCATGGGAACATTGGAGATGGTTTAAGGCATAAACGGTTTCCCACATTAAACTTAATGCAGGGCACGCCGGGCACGCCGGGCACGCCGGGCTTGCCGCCGAACGAGAACGAGACCGAGACCGACCCGACCCGGACCGATGCGAAATCACAAAGCAATAGAATATTAAGCACAAATTTCTCAAAACACTTCATCTTGAGGTTTGCACTGCAAGAGAAGAAAAGAGTGGTTTGAGAAACGGTTGTGAGATTGATTCCTCCCGGGCCCGTGTCGCTGTTACTCTTCCCGGCTTGGTTCCATTGCTTCGTGACTCTCAGCTCCATGTTGGCGCATCATCACTTTCTTGAAACAGTGAAACAGTTCATTTTGCGGTTTGCAGCAGCAGAAAACAAGAAAAGAGTGGCTTTGAGAAATGGTTATGAGATCGATTCCTCCCGGGTCTGTGCCGCTATTACTCTTCCCGGCTTGGTTCCATTGCTTCCTTACTCTCAGCTCCATGTTGGCGCATCATCAGTTTCTCAAAACAGTTCATTTTGAGGTTTGCAGCATCAGAAAACAAGAAAAGAGTGGTTTTGAGAAACGGTTATGAGATCGACTCCTCCCGGGTCCGTGCCGCTAGTACTCTTCCAAGCTTGGTTCCATTGCTTCGTTGCTCTCAGCGCCCATGTTGGCGCATCATCAGTGTCTCAAAGCAAGTCTTTTTGAGGGTTGCAGGAGCAGAAAGCAAGAGAAGAGTGGTTTTGCTAACCGGTTGTGGGATCGACTCCTCGCCGGTCCGTGTCGCTATAACTCTTCCCGGCTTGGTTCCATTGCTTCGTTACTCTCAGCTCCATGTTGGCGCATCATCAGTTTCTCAAAACAATGCATTTTGAGGTTTGCAGCAGCAGAAAACAAGAAAAGAGTGGTTTTGAGAAACGGTTGTGAGATCGATTCCTTCCAGGGCTGTGTCGCTGTTACTCTTCCCGCGGCTTGGTTCCAGACAGATGGACTGGAAAAATCGCAAAACGCAATGGTACGAGGCCGTCAGCTCTGCACTCAACTTTCCATTTTTGAAGGACGTCTCGCAGAATTGCTTCGTTTTTGATGTTGTCAACTTTAAAAAAATAAGCTTCGGTGGTATCCCCAACAGCCGCAACGTTTTATTTTTACAAATCTTTCTGGAGCGTGCTGCGAAGCAAAGCGCTCGAAACACCTCAGCCGGGTTTCCGTGAATTAATTGGCCGCAAATCATGTTGAACCTGACCTGGCTCTGCACCAAAGCCTCCCAGACCTTCTCCGGAACCTTCTCCGGAACCCTCAGCTCCACGTTGGCGCACCATCAGTTTCTTCCCGGGTCCGTGTCGCTGTCACTCTTCCCGGTTTGGTTCCATTGCTTGGTTACTCTCAGCTCCATGTTGGCGCATCATCAGTTTCTCAAAACAAATTCATTTTGAGGTTTGCAGCAGCAAAAAACAAGAAAAGAGTGGTTTCGAGAAACGGCTGTGAGATCGATTCCTCCCGGGTCCGTGTCGCTGTGACCCTGTCCGGCTTGGTTCCATTGCGCCGTTACGCTCAGATCCACGTTGTCGCATCATCTCATCCCCCAAGTTTGTCAAAACCAAACGCGAAAACACAAAACAATAGAGTTTCTGAGTTCTATCAGCACATGGTGCTTCGCAAACAGGCATGAGAAAACTGTTGGGCATGTAGGCTTAGAGTAGAAGCAGGCACAAGGGGCCTTTTTCTCATCAGCTGAAAGACCCATCTGCGACACGTACAAGCATTGGGGCTTATCTTGTCAAAGTGAAGTGTGATGAAACCCAACACATTTAATCGCGACAAGTTTCTCAAAACACTTCATTTTGAAGTTTGCAGCAGCAGAAAGCAAGAAAAGAGTGGTTCTGAGAAACGGTTGTGAGATCGACTCCTCCCCGGTCCGTATCGCTATTACTCTTCTCGGCTTGTTTCCATTGCTTCGTTACTCTCAGCTCCATGTTGGCGCGTCATCCCCCAAGTTTGTCCAAACCATGATTTTTGAGCTTTGCGCCCCCGAGAAACAAGAAAACACTCGTTTTGAGAAAGGTAAGGAGATTCAGTTAATTGGTGCATCGTCGAGATAGAAACTGTAGAAGAGTCCTTCACAGATACACACATACCCAGCACATCCCAGCACCATGCGTAGTTTTTTTCTTCTGGGTGCTGTAGTCGCTACACAGGCTCTGGTACCCAGCAGTCTTCTTCCCCAGACTCCGAATCCCCGTCATGTCAAAAGCACAAGTGATTTTTGAAAGTAACGAATTCATGCATAATCTTGAAATAATCTTGAACAACATCTTTCTTTGTCCGGTGTTTTTCACATACGCTTTCTCGGATAAATCTCAGCACACTGACGTTATCATTCTTAAGGCCTTGGCTCTGGTTACAAAACTGGCACAAGTCAGGAGAAAATCCGAACCGAAGTGTAAGCAACACATGTTTAGCTGCTCATTTCTTAAAATTATCTCGCCAAACCGTTCCGAGACTTGATGCCGTCCTCTTCCAAAGTTTCGCTCCACATTTTCAAGGGTATCACAGTGTATGCCACTCCAGATGCTTGTGGCATGCCAAGTACCTGGACATATGAAAATCTGCTCCTGCCAAAAGCAAATAAGCACCGGGGAAATCTAGCACACTGACGATCGCACATCTTGCCACTTTGCAGCTGCTCCAAAAATCTTGCGCGGCCTTCATATGGTCTGCGCTCGTCATGGCCGAGAAACTCACCTGCCAAGGACTCTGTATGAGTTAGATTTTCTATAGAGAAAAACGCTGACAAACTAAGAACGAATGACTTTCTTGACCCCCTGCCTCTGCAGTCTGCGGAGCCATGTTCTCAACAGGCGTCACAAGCATTGGCTGAACTTTCGTCCGTGCAGGAACTACACCAGTTGGAGTTCTTGGCCCTCTGACTCTGTCTGGTGGAGTTTTCGAGGCTGCCACACCGTCACCAACAGTCACCCCCCCGGGGACTGCCACCAGAAACGACAAGCGCAGGCTTCTCCTGTCAGCTCTGCGAATTATAAATTCCACAGAATATGCCAAGTGAACCTGCATCCCGGAGAAATTGGGAAACGAAAATGAAGGATAACCATGACAAAGAGGAATGGGCCAAGCACGCCATGAGAGCGGACCCTGGGGGAATCGATTCTGGGGCCTGTTTCTCAAAACAATGGTTTTCCAGCTTTTCATGGTCAAAAAACTTCAAAATTAATGGTTTTGAGAAAATTCGATAGTCTTCCAGCATTGAAAGTAATTCTCTAACGTGCCCCTCCTTTCGCAATGTCTTGCCTTCGACAGGCTGCGAGATAATCGGCTCGAGAGACGGCCCCAACCTACCAAAAAAACTGTCTCGTGGCGCCCACATACGACTCCATAGATGCATCACGGAGACACAAAACACAACAGCTCTTCTAAAGGACTGCCGACAGAACCCGGTCCAGAACCCGGACCGGACCCGACTCGCTCACGCGCACCCGACCCGGACCGGACCAGGCGAACCCTGTGATTGATATGCTGAGGGTATACGAATTTGTATAAATACTTATATATAATATTATATAAAATGTTACAATTCTGGAATTCTAGAAAGGCCAACCTTAGATACCCTGCGGGGAAAAAACAAGTTCTTTGATGTTCTTTGTTAGCTGGTTCTTTGTTAGCTGGTTGGATTTGGGGTTCAGTGGAAGGCTACTGGCTAAACCTCGGATGGGGAGTTCAATCCACTACTCCTTCGACATGGGGATATTAGTCAACCAAACTTAGACATAGCCTCAACGAAGAGTGGGAAGGTCGATAGGTGGTCGCCACAATTCATACATAGAAAAGCGATTCCGTGCTGTTTTCATGATTTCATAATGATATTTTAAGCCATGGCCATTCTGCAACAAGAAGCACCACATTGTCCACATTTCTTTATCGCCATCACCAAGCCACCCCGAACAGTGTTATTAAAGCCATGATATAGGCGAGTACGGGAAGTGCTGTAGCGCTGTTCTTGAAGGCGTCAATCAAGAGCCGGAAAATCTCAAAGTAGCCTTGCGTGATCGATGGTTGAGCATCCGACTTGGGATCATCCGGAATGTTTGGGCAATGTCACAAAGCTAGTGAAAAACCTTTTGTTATGGTTGATGGGAAGTCCCATGGATTCTGAGAGTCCCCAGTATATTGTTGAAACCTCATTGGAGACTAGGATCCATTGCATTGAGCTTACAAATTGAGCTTCTTCCAGCAAGATCTGTTGCCATGATGGATTGCAGCTGGATATTTGATCGTATATTTTTGGCACTTAGCCCACAAATTATGAATGGATAGAGATCAGCGATTCAATGTGATTCTCAGGCCGATTTCTCCATCAAAGATGTTGATTTTAAATTGCCAGGTGAGCAAAGCTCTGTGAAACCTCTCAAAGGTTCACTGTCAAAGTTTCGGTTCCAGGCGGTTCCAGTTGGTTCACCTTCCCTGAAAAACACAACGCCTCTGCCTAGGGAAATGACTCAATCCGGTCCGAAATCAAGCCATGCAGCACCATGCAGCCATGTGTTCCTGATTTTTGTTGAGAAATGGACCCCGCAATGAAACACCCTTCTATTGACAGCGCTGCTTCACCCAGTGACGAAGCAGTTTTAGAAATCGAATCAATGGCACCACGAACATCAATATCCGAACCAGAACATCCTCCGACAAAGGGTCGTAGAGCACCTGGGGCAGCCAAGATCTCATGATTTTATATGGATGTTTCCCCAAAATTGGGGTACCCCGAAAAATTAATCATCCGTTTTGATAGGTCTTTCCATGATAAACCATCCATTTTGGGGCATCCCCATTAAAATTTATGGACCCGCCGCGCTTTTTTGTAAATATTGGGAGAACACCCAACGTTGGTGCACTCCACTTGTGTGTGTCCTCACTTCTCGGTACCTGGGGTCTCACAAAAGGTAGCACGTGGGTGTGGATTGCAATTGGTTCCGATAGTTGGCGTATGTTAAGCTGCCCCCGAAAAAAGCTACTTTTATATCACCAAATGTCATGTCAATGTTTAAGATTGAGATCCTTGGTTTGGGCAATGCACAATGTGGTAAACCCTTTTTTATTCACCATCCCCAAGTCATCAAGTTATTTTTGTGGCTTCTGCAACACCATCCCCAAGTCATGCCAGGTGAACATAACATTGGTTTCCATTGGTTTCCATTGGTTTCCATTGGTTTCCCACATCCATTGGATTTTAGGACCTTTAGGACCTTCCCCAAGTCTCCCAGATCTTGGTTTTTCTCAACCAACCTATATTTTTCACCATATTTCTGCTGTTTTTTATCTGGGCCCAAGAAACAAATCCAGCAGCAATCCGCAGTGGCAATGCACAAACACTCAGCATATCTGCCCAATTCAATGGATCCAAAACATAGGTCCTGCCGCTGAACATCGATGAACTTAAGGGATTAATTGGAATGTTGGCCCCGAATCAATAAATCTATGTTTAACATACCCAAAAAAAGGTAATCTATAGCCACTAGCCATAAAATATGGCAAGCTCATTTAACTATGATTTTAATAGAATTTTATAGATGATTTACCGTAATGATTTCTATATGGCAATTTTCTGTGGCTGTGTTAGATTATCAGAGGGCATGCGGAATATGTATGCATATGTCACATAGCATCATAGGGCCTACAGAGACATACCTAGTCCTGACACAAACCGCAAGCTGATAAGTTGTGCTCTGCAAAACGCAAGATGTGTGTCAAATTACATGGGATGAATCGGGCTGGTCATATTCTCTTCATGAAAAATCGGATTCCAAACGGAATGGGTACCCTATGGTAATTTAACATAGCTTTTGAACATAGCACCTTTATAGTTGATCTACCTATCAAACATGGTGATTTTCCAGTTCGTGATGTAAACGTTTACCAGAGGGTATTGATAAAATTGATAAGCATCCCCTAAATCCCGGGACAATCATTTGACCATGGCCATGGATTTCCAAGCCCAAAATTCACCATGTGCTCAGGATTTTCCATCATCTCTCCATCATTCTCCCCATGTGATCCACCGTGGTCCTCCTCAAAGGAGTGCAGATGATCCGTGCCAGAAACTCGCTGAGGAACAGGATATCCAGGGCCTTGGATCAGGAACCAAACCCTGCTCGTAGGGATCATGAAAAAAATATGGGGATCATGTCGTGATATGTCAAGATAGTTCATGATATGTTGTGATATGTGGTAATAGTTCATGATAGTTTATGGTATTTCATGATATGTCGTGATAGTTCATGATAGTTCATGGTATGATATGACATGATAGTTCATGATAGTTCATGATATGTCGTGATAGTTCATGATAGTTCATGATGGTTCGTCATATGTCGTGATAGTTCATGATAGTTCATGGTATTTCATGATATGTCGTGATATGTAGTGATAGTTCATGATATGTCGTGATAGTTCATGATATGTCGTGATAGTTCATGATATGTCGTGATAGTTCATGATATGTCGTGATAGTTCATGATATGTCGTGGTATGTCGTGATAGTTCATGATAGTTCATGATATGTCGTGATAGTTCATGATATGTCGTGATAGTTCATGATATGACGTGATATTGAATGATAGTTCATAATAGTTCCTGATAGTTCATGATATGACATGATATTTGATGATAATCCATGATATGACATTCTATTTCATGATATGACATGATATTTCATGACAGGTCATGATATGACATAATAGTTCATGATAGTTTATGATAGTTCATCTTATGACGTTATATTTCATAATTTGACATGATATTTCATGATAGTTCATGATATGTCATGATTGTTCATGATATTTCATTACAGTTCATGATATGATGATAGTTCATCATAGTTCATGATATGCCATGATATTTCATGGTATGACATGATATTTCAGAATATGTCATGGTAAGTTTTGATATTTCATGATATGTTATATTGGTTCATGATAGTTCATGATATAGCATAATATGATATAATATGCCAGACTATGTCATGATAAGTCTTGATATTTCATGACATGTTATGATATTCCATAACATGTCATGATGTTTTCTTGACGTCATGATATTTCATGATATGTCATGCTGTGTTCATGATATGTCGTGATGTCATGATAGTTTGAGAGATTTCGAGCATTACATGATAATACACATTACATTTCATGATTTGTCATGATATTTCATGACATTGTCACTTTCTTTTGACATGATATATCTTGATATCGCGTGATACTTCATGATATGTCATTGTGTTTCACGATATTACAGGCTCTTTCATGACATGTCATGATATTCAAGGTTTTGTCATGATATTTCATAAAAAAAGTCGAGATATGTTGATATGATATTTCATGATATGATATGATACTTTGTGATAGCATGATACTTCATGATATGTGGATAATGATATTTCGTGAAATGTCACGATATGTTGATATGAATTGATGTGATGTTTCATGATATGGTGCGATACTTCATGACATGACATGATACTTCATGATATGACATGATATTTCACGAAATGTCACGATATTTCATGATATCCACAGTATCTCCAGATCTAGAAACATAGGTTGAAGATCTTCGAGCTGCCAAGGAACTGTTTCCCATATGGCGAAGTTCAGGGGGTCCATCAATGGCTCCTGGCTTTGGGCCATGGCACCCGACTGGCAGTATGGCACACCCAAAATTCATAGGTCAACATGAGATCCAAGAATTTCATATAGAATTTCTACAAAAAAAACAATAATAAATAAAGATCTGTAAACCATTGTGTGTGTTTGTTTATTTTATTTAATGGGGTGGTATTTCATACTCGGGGAAGGGAACCCTGAATTCACTATTGGAATTTGTACCCTCCCTATGAACAAACCAAGGGTTCATTAATCCTGGATTAGACTGATTGGAAGAACATCAAGACAGCGCAAAACATGGGAGAATGATTTGGCCCAGGTACCGTGCAGGTAGGCATCCCAATGATTGATCATTATTGGAGGGTCGTAGATCAAGAACGGAGCGGATAAAACTCCTCTGATAAGTCGATATGTGGTATATATATATATATTCGTATATAAAACAAGCATATGATATTGGTGTTATATTAAATGTTATACCCCAACTTTGTGGGGGGTTACAACCATAGCCCCATGGTGGCACTGGGTCAGAAGATCCAAAAGAAAACTAGATCTCTCTGGAGAAACCAACTCGCTCAAAGCAACCTGTCACCGAACAGACCTGCCCATCCGCATTCCCATCCAAAAAAGTCCTTGGTGACTTGCAAGCAGGAAAAGAGCAAAGCGATGCAAACGATCAGTTTCTGGAAGAGACAGGCCCACCATGCTCCTGAAGCTTCGCCCAGGTCCGATGTCAATCCGCTCCCCGGGTGATTTTGTGCTTCTATGGTGAGATGTCCAATGCCCTCTTTTGAACCGTCTAGGGTGTTAATTGTACATTAAACATTTAACCAACAAATTTAGGGCCTCTCAAGAGAAGGGGCGTCCAGGCGGATAAGTTGGATCAACACACGGTATGCCTGAGCGGTTCTATCCATGCCTCACAATTTCCGTTCGTTTCATCCTAATCATCCTGGCGCAGGGTCAAACCTTCATCCGTTGCAGGCACAGAAATAAAAACACGTGGAGGCGGCTTTCTGGTTCACAGACCCTAGAAAAGCGCAGCTTGCCCTACCATCTTCAATGGAACTATCAGAACTGCCCTTTTCCGTATCCATACTGTCTGGGGACTACAAACTATCAAGCTGTTTTGACGCGAATTACGGACAAATTTAAGATATTTAGCCGCTGACATCTGTTGACATTGATTTCAAACTTCCTGACAATGGTCAGCACAATCCCAATTTCGAAATGGATTCCCATCCCCTAGTAGTTCGGCCAGCACTTGTTGCTATGCCCCAAACTCTTTTGGGATGATTGTCGGGAAACTATGGGAAACTCATTTTTAGTGACCCTTACGGGAAACACCCCTTCCACTATATGTTGAGATGGTTAAACCTCATGTCCCTCACGAGGCTTCGTGAGGGACGTGATTGTCGACTCTCTGCGGGGAATCGGCTGATTTTCGCTGCTTTCAACACTTTTTACGTATAATTAAACCCTAAAGAAACCCTGCAAAAACCTGGGAAAAACCTAAATCTAATCAACCCTAAACAAACCCTAAAGGAACCCTGCAAAACCATATGAAAGTGTATATAGTGAAGTACCTGAGGGGCGTAGCGAACGTGTTGCGGGTAGTTTTAGTGTTGCCTCATTGAGGAGGTCCACCACCCCAATTGACGACTATCCTAGTGGAGACTGCAATAAACATTGGTTTCATGTTAGTTTTCAATAATGCAAGGTAATTTCCCAGCATTCTTGGTGGTTTAAGGGGAGTCTATTGTAAACCTTTTTAACTTTCAAGTAAACACCATCGGAAGTTGTAATTATCGCCTGATCTCTCATTGTCTCATGCAATCAATAGTCAACACTTGTGGAATGCTTTGTCCGAAAATGGTGTACCCCCAAATCCACTGACTGCTCATTGCTTTTCCTATTAGAATTATCGTTTGGAGGACAGCCCATTTTCAGACACACCCGTCAAGACCACAAAATCTCAGTCCCCACAGGGTGGTGTCTCCAAGTATGGTGAATTACCCCCACTGTACTATAGTTCCATATATTTACCGCATAACACCTACGTAGTGATTGGACTTACAACTTACAAACCACCTTAGCAAACACAAATCAGCTATACATCCCCGTGTGTGTTGCTTAAGCGCCAATTTCCATAGCTTAAATATGGTTAAATCTACCATAACAAACTAGGGCACCACCTTTCCAAGCCATGCGCCTCGACTCGAGTCTGGATCGTCCAAGAATTCCCAAGCCGTTTCCTTTGCTTCGGTGTGCCATGTGGTCACCAGTTTTCAGGTCTCTTTCAGGCTGTCAGGCTGTCAGGCTAAAGAACGTGCAAAAACATAAAATGTGGGACTTCAGTAAACTACATACCCTCTGGTACTTTAACATAGCAATGGAAACCATGGCCAGTATAGTTCGATGTTTTACCTGTAAAAATAAAGTGATTTTCCACTTCGAGCTGGTCATCCCCAGCAGTTTTTGTGTCCCATGATCTGCCATGATATCTCCATGTCTATATGTGATGCAATGGATACAGCAGTGGATACAATGTAATGTAGTACATTAAATTATATTAATATTAACAAATTTGATTTAAGAATATTCATAAACAATAGTAATAGACAGTAATAGTATTATTAATAAATTATTAATAAATAACACAACAAACAATAACGATGATTATCATGATGATGATGATGATGATGATGAGATGATGACGATGATGATATATACAATTATTATAAATGATACAATACAATAACATACATAATGTAATGTAATGTAGTACAACATACATAGCAAAACATAACATAACATAATATATTACAAAATACTGTAATAAAACATAATATGATACGACATGATACAATGTAATACAACATGACATACGATATTTCAACACTCGTGATACAATGCAAATTTGGTACAATATTATATATATATATAATATTATATATATATAATATATATATATTCATTAACATGTATATATTATTATATACAAAATCATTAGTATATATATATATATGTATATATATATACGTATATATATATATATACGTATATATATATATACGTATATATATATGTAGGTATATGCACATATTTAGTGACCGCACCAAGCATCCATCCAGCTACGGTGCACCAGTCTCAGCATCGGTGACAACTCCTCAGTCAGTTAAACAGTGGCGAAGGCGGCCCCAAGAAGATGACATAGTAAGCCCCAAAAAATTAGAAAAGTTGGATGAAGTTGAGGGAACATAGAGTATCTGAGATCTGGAAACACTTTTCGAAACACTTTTCTATCTTTTTTTTTGGCTTGATTTTTTTCGTAAATGGGGATCATCAATAACAAAAAGTAGGTACCTTCAGTGGTGCCCCGTACCAGTCGTTATCCTATCAGATGGAAAATCCTGATAGTTCCTGCAGGAAAGTGTACAGATATATTCAGGGTCCAAATGAAACACCAGTTGCTCCCATTCACAGTCCCAAAGGCACCCGGAGAAATTTCAATTCTGGGCCAAAACCATCTGTGACCGTCTCTTGGTTGAGAATCTATGAGAGTCTTCAACCATACGATCACATTGGAACCCCAGCCCGGCCGAGATGCTAACGTTGGATCTTGTTGCGTAATCCTCGTGAGACACGAAGGATCTGGCCATTTTGATGTTCCATGGTTCCCAGTGAATGGTTTTAATGGAATCCCCAATGGTATGGACCATAATCTATCATTGGTATAATGGTCCATGATAATCTAGGAATCCCTCGACAAACCAAGCAGTAAACAGGATTGACACATGAATTCCAAGTGTGATTGCACCTTATCTCCTTTTTAAGATCCCAATGTCTATTGATGGAATCCCAGGGTGCTTGCCTCAATCCTTGTTCAGTCTCTGAGGAGAATTCTCCCATTCGTGAGGGCTACAAATCCCAATGATTGTTGCTTGGACCTGGGTAAACAATCCAACATGTCTCAAATCTAAAATGCTAACAACCTCATGGTGAGTTCGGCCACCAACGTTGTTTTATCATCATGATGATCTAGCCAACTAGATTCAGCTAGATATGCAACTGCTCACAATGTTGGCTACATATCTGGTTGCATCCCCAACTTTTGCCGCTGGACTGGAATTTACCCACATCTTTCCACATCATTGTTGGTTCTATCTCCTTGGTTGTTGGTTGCAACCCCTCTTCTTGAGGAAATCCCCAAAATCCAAAAGATCAGATCTGTCCAAACCTGAAATACGAAGTGTTTAACGTCAGAACCTGAAGGATACCAGTTTTTTACATGTGTTTGCCATTTCATGCGTAGAGTTTATATACCGATGACATTTATAGGCTATATCCCAATTTAATACGTCTATACCCATTATAATACACACGTATCATGCGTTGTAGATATTACAAATGTAGTTGTAGCTATATCTCCATATAATAGTGATACCAATATTTATGATTATAATGTATATATATATACATATATATGTACTATAGTACATGTAGAATATATATATGTATATGTCAATCCATTACACTTCTATTCCCATTATGTATGTATAAATATAAATATATAAAAATATATATATGATGTGTACCAATGTACAGTACTATATACACCTACATAAGAATAATCATACCGATGATGATAAGCATGATAATCAATAATACAATATATATATATACATGAATTATGTTATATATACTATAGTATTATATTGGAAAAACAAGAAAACACAATATATACTATTTGTAGTTATATAATTATATACTTATAGTTATTTCCTCCCCATTATATATACCTATAAGTACGATATTGTCTTAGATATATCACTATATATATATATATGGGAATGATACAACTATAATGGGACTATATCATCATTCCATATATATATATATATCCTAATTATCTACATGGTTAATCTTGGTGATACAAACATATTCATAAGAACAACATATATTCAATATTCCCCGTATTTATTCACATATAAATATATATATACATACATACTAACTATATATATATATATTCCCATCAAACATTTCCCATCTTTTCCCCATATTTTCCCATTGAAAAGCCATGGGTTCTTCCAAGGTTCCGCTTGGCGTGGAGCTTCCAGGCCACCTGCAGATCGACACCGCCCGCCACGATGGCCTGCCTGGGCCCCTTCTGCGACACCACATGGTGGAGCGCCTGGGATATGTGGAAGATTCTATTGAAAATGGATGGTTTAATGGTTTATAATGGTTTATAATGGTTTATAATGGTTTATAATGGTTTATAGTGGTTTGTAATGGTTTATAATGGTTTATAATGGTTTATAATGGTTTATAATGGTTTATAATGGTTTATAATGGAAATATAATGGTATATAATGGTTTTAAAATGGTTTAAAAAGGTTTAACGGTTTATAATGGTTTATAATGGTTTATAATGGTTTATAATGGTTTATAATGGTTTTATAATGGTTTAAAATGGTTTAATGGTTTATAATGGTTTATAATGGTTTATAATGGTTTATAATGGTTTATAATGGTTTATAATGGTTTATAATGGTTTATAATGGTTTATAATGGTTTATAAT
>Ga0126342_10006125_pt1:0-20000 | contig 21258 bp, 26 predicted proteins | sample Cyp1metagenome_FD_92528 | JGI IMG/M metagenome (GOLD analysis project Ga0126342, IMG submission 92528) | Coral microbial communities from Lord Howe Island, Old Settlement Bay, Australia - Cyphastrea 1 metagenome | ecosystem: Host-associated > Invertebrates > Cnidaria > Coral ...
ATGTATGTATGTATGTATGTATGTATGTATCTGTGTATGTATGCATGCATTGATATACGACATCACGATACATCACGTAATTCATGGCATAGTTGAAGAACAAGCACCTGTGGGAAAAACCGTATTCGCGCTATACTCCGCAGGACCTAAAGGATGAACACTGCTTGGATCTGTGTAAACTTATCACACTGACATGACTACAAAGACTTGTAATTATGATGGCATGATCGCATGATCGAATCATATCTTGAAAACACCATTCACAACAGAGAGACACAACAGGAACGCAGAAAAACGCCGTCTTATCTATGTTACCTTAAACCTATACTAGTAATTTCAATATATTTCAATTTTCACGATCCGTTATCCAATTTCATTTACCACAGCATACCACAGCCATCTCTGGTCAAAGTGATTCAAACCGCTGTTCTGAACCAAGACTTCTCCTCTGATTCTTCTTGTTTCATTTGTTTTTAATTTGTTTTCCATTTGTGTCATTTGTCTCACATTTGTCTCTCGTGAGACTCGTTTGTGACTCTCAAAATCGACGCGTGGATGGCTCGGCCTCTGCAGGCGTAGTGACAGAGATTCGTCAAGATTCGCATGACTTTGCAACATTTTGCAACATGTTGCAACATGGGAGCAGACCATGCAGTGGTAACATGCAGGGTTTAAGCTGAATCAACTGTGTCTGCTAGTGACTCATTCGTCCCAAGGATTTGCATGGCAGTTTTTGGTATATCCGTTGTGGCACCAGGGACAAAAACCTGGCATCGAACAAGGTGATCTAGGATGCATGTCATTTTGTAATTTTAAATGTCTGAAAGCAGCGGCGTGTTAGATGATGCATGATGATGCAGCAAGAAACCACAGCTTCACAAATGCATGGGAAACAGGAGACCTGTTCGAATATGTTGGAATCTTCTCAGCCTAATTGCTGATGCAGGTTCTTGTATCACGCTTCTTAAAGATTCTTGATAGATCTTGATAGTGGATGATAATGGCGGAACACTGGGGCAGCTAGCTGCAGCTAGCTATGTACAGAACCTGCTGTTGACCCATGGACTGGTGAAGGAATGTGAAGGACATGTGGGGTCCACTATGGTCTCATTGGGGTCCCACAGTTCGCCATGTGACAGTTCTAATATGTTCAAGACTTGGAAATCTCTGGCCTCACCGAGCTTGGACCGAGAAGGACGACGAGGCAAATGTTGTGGGCCGCGATCTGAAGGGGGCCTCGCGTGAAACACACGACGTCAAACCCTTGATGAACACATCCCTGCAGTAGGTGATTAGTTTATTGATTATCTACATATTTACATATATATATATATGATATATACACATTAAACATATTTTAAAATCATTAAAATATTCTGGTCTATTACAGGAGTTCAGCTTAGCATCAATTTGTTTGAATGCAATTCATTGGGTAGTACCAACCTCAGAGTTGCTGTAAGATGCTGTAAGATCTGTAATTAAGCAGTTTCACAGATGCAGAGTCGAAGGTCGGAAGGTCTTCCAACCTCGGCTCATTCACACTCTGCTTCAAAGGTGCCCTGGGATTCCCCAACAATGGTGGCTGCAGCGCCTGGGAATTCTGGAATCCCACCTCAGGCTTATTCCGCAACTGATGAAAACTGTGAGGACACCTTCAGAGAAGCAACTCCAACTAAACCAGCACATCCAGATACATCCCAACAATGCCACAACCTGACTAGCGTGACTTACACGTCCCCATGCCCTTGTTGCTAGATTGATTAGATTGCAAACCGAGGAGAAGCAATACGACATGAAACAAAGATAGTTAGTTGTGATATCTGGCACATTTCTTCAACAGTTATAGACAATGCTTCCCCTGCAATTCCGTGTTCAGCGAAACAAATGCTTTTGAAGAACTACAGATTGTCAGCAGCTACTACAGTGAAGTAATGGTCCGAAATGGAATGTCCTTACAAATTCGAGGGCCGCTCTTTCTGCGTGTCTTTTCATTTTTTCAACTAAACGCCTTACCACGGCTGGGAATTCTACACATGGCCCTGGACTGCCAACACGTCTGCATTTTCCTGTCTGCAAGCAATGCATGAACAAAACATCTCCAGCATAGTGCCTTTCAATTGAATGCTTCACCCCTCACGGATTCTCACAGCACTTTGGCCGAGAAAAGGCTTGGGCAATTTGAAGTTAGCACCTGGGAAAAACATGGAAAAACGCCAGACATCAAAGACGGTTGACTTTGTTCCGTCTGATCTGCAGGATTAATAGAAGTGATGCTGATAACATGGGCAACCGAAAGGGTGTGAAAATAGGGTACTAGTACAGAAACACTACAAACTTCGCGAAAGAGTGCATGATCTGAGAAGACATTGCATGGATTTGCATGGACTTTGCATGGCACCGCTTCGCAATCTGAACTCTGAAACTGAGTGCTGCACTGCAGGAAAGAAGTCACCTGCTGGCAATTTCTGATTAGCCTCAAGCTCGAACAGGGAAGACCAGTCTCCCTACTGGATTGGGGCGAAATGAAATATTCGAAGATAGACCGCAAGATTTTTTCTTTTTAAGATGCTTGTTTTCAATAGCAAATGGGGATCAGAAGAGTGGGGTGTGCCGGATACTCTTTCAAGCACTAGAAGTCTTGGAGCAGCCCGTCTCTTTGCATGCTGTGGGCTGGTCTGAGCATCTTGCCCAAATGCCAAGCGCTTTTCGCTCAGCTCCTTCAGTTATCCACCTAAGTCACATAACTCCTTTGTTCAAATCATCCAATACACTTCTGTTTGATTCTGTTTGATTGAACTTCCGGCTCTAGTGTCAGACAAAAGGCACCACACAGATTTTGTTTCGAGCACCTCTGTGTCTCAAGGATCCAAAACGCAGCAGACTAGAATCCAAACAGCTCGTGATTGATGAACTCAACGGACCTGAGAAAGGCATTCAAGAAACGCATTCAAGGATCAGATGGATCAGCACAGCAGCTTAGTTGAGAGTCACAAAATGCACAAAGCTCTCAGTAGCGGACAGAGTTTGCCCTTCGAAGGCATCAATCTCAAACTGGCCATCAGCCTGGATCTGAGCCGTGTAAGGAATGACGGGCATGTGCTGAGGAAGACATCTTACTTAGAATCTTCTCCAAACTGCAAACATCTCCATTCACACTTTGTGCCAGTTGCATTCCTAACAGTAATACTTCATAATGTTTCATGTCTTCCAGCACTGTATAGCACGTTACTATCAACATAGGCAAACACAAGTGCTGCGCGGGGCGTCGTCCCATCTCCACCTGAGGATCACAATGAAACTGATTGCCACTGGCGTCCTGAAGCGAAGAACCGCTTGGAAGTGACACAACTGACAGCTCACCTTGCCATGCCATGCATTATCTGATCCTTTGTTTGGAACGAACAGTGGTGTAGTGTGCAAAAGCAGCAAACAAATCTCAGAAGACAATTGAAGCAACAGGATACAGAACACATCTTATCAAACCCAAAGTGGAATGGACAGAATGGACATGTGAGTGTCATAGTAGTTGCAAGACACCAGATTGGCTCCTGTATTGTTGCATCGTGTGGGCTTGCAATGATGCGCCAGCGAGTGCGACGATAGTTCAAATGAAAAATGAAATAGAAGCCGCTCGTCTTGCTGTCCTGAAGTATCCCAAGGGCAGATAGGCTTTGCCAAGCGCCATATATAGCCAAAACGTGCAAAAATATGTTTAAACCATGAAGAAGTCACGTTGGGATGCAAACATATTGGCGAACTTACATTTCACTTCCAGAAATTTCTACAACCCATCCCAACTCACAGAACTGTCACGAAAAAATTGTCGAGTGCTTTTCTTCTGACAGCAAGTCCTCGTAGCCAGTGAGCTCTTTCTCCCCAAACACCTAAGCATTCAGCTTATTTGAGTTTTCAATGTCAATCCTTCCCCTGAAATCTCTGGGACATTCTGGGACTCTTGAATACAAACACAATGCACAGAACAAGGAACCTCTGAAACGAAACCAAAAAACATGTTTGCTGTTTGCTATTGTTACGTATTGTTAGGCCTTCGCGCCGCCGAACTGCAAGATAGGACATGTAATACATCAAAATTGAACTCATTGAGCTTGTAGCAACGCCAATGGCAATGAGCCAGTTCGTCGTGTTGGCTTGTTCCAGTCTACTCAACCTTTGCCGACATCTGATGAAGGATGGAAGAGCCAACTTGTTGCCTTTGATAATTCCGAAAATACTACCCACAATGCATCTCTACAAGAGTTACTGTAACCAAGAACGTGCAGTTCTTTCCGGTTCCTATCCCGTGTCAGTCACAATGATCTCCCAAGCATCCAGACTCCGCATAGTCATCTCCAAAGCGGCTGCCACGGAAGGTCACATCTAAGCGGAACCTGGGGAACAATTCTGCAAGTTCTTCGGAAGCACAAAGGGTGTGTATATATATATAGAGATACAATAAAAAAATTTAATAGAATATTATATATATATACACCAGTAGTGTCATATATGCAGAGGTAATTAAAATTATCGATAAAACATCTATCTATATAAATATATATATATATAACATATAAGCAAATAAAACATATATAAATATACATATGTATATATAATTATATATATATATATATATATGATACATATATATACAAATATATATGTATATATATATAGACATGGATCTGATATGATATGATCTGATAAGACTCAAATCTGCCCGCACCGAAGGTGCCGAGGCGGGGTATTGGAGCCATTTTCGAACCGAGCAGGGCGCCAAAAAGTGCACGGGACTGTGGCATTTTGCAGATCGGCTCAACATCGTCCATGTGACTGCAACATCGGCTCAAGCCGGGGCACTTGGCTCGAACTGGCACCACCTCAGTTGTGCCCCTTTCTGCAACTTCGGCCCAAGTTGCGGCCCGCGTGGGCCCAACACGGGGGCACATGACGCGTTTTCGCTGGTATTTCTCACGTTTTGGTATCGATGACACTTCAAAGCCACCACTTTGGCGCGAAGCTATCCAAAGTTGCGCCATGTTGAACATGACCCGGACATCCACGGGCCCATTTGGATCGATTTGGGTCCAACTTCAGCCCAATATACTTAATTACCTTGCTTGCCAGGGGGTGGGGTGAGGCACCTAATAAATTAGAATAAAATGTAGGGGCCTAAGGACAAAATGCCAATAAAATGAGAGGGCATAAGGAAAGATAGGAAAACCCAAGCAAAACACAATGGACAGGTACAAAAATAAATATAAATAAATTGAAGAAATCTCATTCGCTGCTGTAAGCTGCCAGTGTATCTTTTGTTGGCCAAGGAAGGCAATAGAAAATGAGGGGGCCCAACCTATTTTCGAAGTTAATGATGGGTTAGGCACCTCAAAAAATAAAATGCAACCCCAAAATAATCGAAATAATGCCGGGGTCTGACCCATTTTATTTTCAGTTTATTTTATTTTTTTTATTTTAAAAGGGGCTTCTCCCCCCCATTCTATTTGGGTACAAGCATCTTAATTGGCACCAACTTGGGCTCCAGTTGGCACAACAAGTTGGGCCAAGTTGGGCGGGCAGCCTGGGCCGAAGCTGGGCCCAACCCACGCCAAATTTTGCGGACTCAATGCGACACCCTGAATACTTGCATTTTTGCCGCTCTATTCCCAATGTTTGGGTTCCCTACATTGGGCCTGTCGTGGGACCAACTTGGGCGCCAGTCCACACACACAGGTGTTAAGCCCAACTTGTGCTCAAACGGCCCACGTTGCGCCATGTTGGACCCCAGTTGGGCCCAAGTTGGAGCCAACTGGCCCGAGGTCGGCGCAAGCCAGACCGAAGTTGGGGTCAAGTTGCTCCAAGAGCCAGCACATTTCCTGTCTATCCAATTCTTTGGATGCGGGCGGTACTCGTCGCGAAGCTACTCGAATAGAATTACGCACATGCCGTGTTTAGGCTAAGATTTTTCTATCTTTGACTTATTCGTCCCCGTGTTGCTCACTGTCTTGTTGTCATTCATTATAAGTCCAGCCGGTGGACTGACAATGGAAAAACGGCACTTCAGTCCAAGCATGCAACTAAGCCGTTGGCATGTAATACTCCACTAGTTCGCAGGTATCTATTTCCGTGTATATAGGGGTTTTGAATTTTGCCTGCAAGTTTCCTGTTTGGTCCCAGACCTTCCGGCATTTGGTCGGTTGAAGCTGACACCGCCTTTCTGAAGGAACCTCTGAGACCAAAAGATAGCGGCTGCAACTACTCAGTCATGAACACTTTGTGAAGATAAGAGCATTCAGACGGTACAACTTCAACATGGGATAGTGGCTTTGGCACATTTTGCTGTTCAAAGACACACACAAACACACAAAGACACAAACACAACCACACACACACACTCGCACTGCTAGAGCACATCAAACCAACCGTGTACAGATTTGATTTGTACTTATTTGCTGGCTGCTTGAATGTGGCCCCCTCAGCGATGGGCCAGCTCTTGTCTTTGCCATCCAAATGGAACAGGCTGTCGTCTGCAAGGTCCTCAAGGCTCCACATCGCAACAGCCCAAAGTTGAAAGACGGAGTCGATCCCAACAAATTGACCGAAACACAGGAGGTCTTCAACTTTGATCAGCTGTGTTAAAGACCTAAAGTGGTAACTGAAAGTAACTGAAGCTAATCCTTCGACAAAAAACATTGAAGCTCACATATGGCCTGACACGGGTAATCTAGCGGCCAGTTACCACTTTATGACAATGCTGCCAGGGCTGCTCTGCTCGATGCGCATGCCATATGCATGGTTTCTATTTGTCCTGATGCACCTCGTGAGTAATCTGCCGAACCTGTTGTGATGTTCGCACTGTCACATAGTACATCATTAGAAGATATCAACACATTTTTTGTTCTCAATTCACATATATCTAGTCTATATATATATATATATATATATGTATGTATGTATGTATGCATGTATGTATGTATGTATGTGTGTATGTGTGTATGTATGTATGTATGTATGTATGTATGTATGTATGTCTGTCTAAAAATATGTATATATATATAATTGTATACATGCATATATTCATACAATTCATACAGTATTAATCAAAAATACAGACGAACAGTAGTACTTAGTACAGTAGATTGAAACTGCAAATACAGTGAGACTCCACAAGACGCGGGTGTTAGGGAGTGAAGAAACCTGGGCAGGGACAGCCACATGGCACTGGACATGGCATCAGGCATTCCGAAATTCCAGATATTCCGGCTTGAAATCTCTGGTCCCGGCCTGTCCGCGTGGAGCTGGACGCGGGGATGCGGGTGACTCCTGTGCACCAGGGCAGCCTATCTCATGTGGCACATGCTGAAACAAAGCCAGCACAAAACACACTTTAAACTAGTTGCCTGATGTTGAGTGAATTTCTGGAATCCATAGCCTGCTCTTTCCCAAGTAACAGTTTTGAGGATCATCAAACATGCGCAGTCACCGAAAGTTAGCTGCTTGGCACCTCGGCTAAAAGTATCTCGGCCCATTCCTGCAATGCAGGTGCCTGAGCGGGTCTGCAAAAAATCGTCCGGATCAGCGATCTACTGTGCTGACCCTGCGCTGCAACTTTTTTGCAGTGCATAATTCGGAAGTTGTGCGACATGGCCCGTGACACTTTCTATACATCTATCTGAACCATCGCATTCATCTGCAATCTGCTGGTCGGCCATCCAGGGCGGCTCTGTCTACAGTGTGGCATTCCCTTTTGTGGATGCACAACAACAAAAATGAAAAACATGGGAATCTGGGGCTGATTGATCTGTGGTGCAGACCTTTGGCCACATGCACGGTGCTGCAACCTGGCGGCAAATATATGGTCCCGGCCGGTGGCCGGCAGCCCCCCCCAATGCTATCCCCCCAGCAACCACCCCCATGCGGGTGGCCTCGCCATCTGCGACCATCTGTCAAGATTTCATATGCTATACTTGCATGCTGGCCTCGTGCCACTTATACGCTGCATAACAGGATACCTCCATGCAGTGTTCACTACTGCCTAAATGCCCATACAGTCTATTTACAACGTATGACTGCCCATAAAGTACCTTTATCGTAGCCATATACTAGCTGCTTAGCTATACTACCCAGATCTGATGTGCTATACATACGTGCTGGCCACGTACTACGGTACCTCTATAGCTCGAAGATTCATGCGGAGCAGAGGCACAGCTGCAGCAGTGCCGCCTGTCCGAGTCTTTGGTCTTAGCCCACCGGCCTGGCCAAATCATTCGGTCTGCGGATGGGCCGGGACATTGTGAAGGCAATTAATTGGCTGCAAGCCAATTGAATGGTGGCAGGCAGCCAACGAATAAAAAATCCACCACACGGGCGGTGTACCCCAAGGTGCACTTTGTTGTGACGGTCAAGCAGCACAGCATCAAAATCGTCGCAGCAAGACCGCAAAACACGAAAAGACTGCCGGATGCAAAAAAACAAATAAGACAAAGTAGCCTTCTCATACCGGGTGGAAAGTGAGACGAGTTCCATCCGTCCGGTCTGGGGTTTCCAAAGCGGAAATGAAAAATCACTGGCTGCGAGGGCTAAAGCAAGCTCCTCAAAACTCAAATCATAAACATCGCAATCAACATCAGTGTGATCATCAAGCCAACGCATGTGTGGAAACAAACAGTGTTGGAACTTTGGCATGATCTGGCATGGACAAAAGCAGCTCCTGACGATGTTCGCTATGCAGTCAATCAGTAGAGGAAAACTGCGTTTCAATATTATGCTCAACCACTGCATCTGTGCTAATCTCACCGGCATCAGAAGTCTTCGGCTGACTAGCAACACAAAAAAATTGGCAACGGAAACATGATGGCTAATGGCCCCAGCCTGCAAAGTCAGAAGAGCATGTGGACGATTCGCATTGGTGATCCCCGCAACTCGATCCACCCAGTCATTGTGATGCCGAACCCACTCTTCACAAGCATCTTCCATATCATCGGCATTCAAGTGGCTGGGAATCCAGTGTGGAACAAGGAGGCAACTCTGGAGACATTCCAAGTTGAGCGCCTATGTCTTCCCAAAGGTCTTGGTGTGCCCACCTGCCAGCAAACCCATGCATGTGCAGGTATTGAAAACCATCGGCCGCCCATTTGGCATCAATCCAGAGATGCACATCCACCTGCTGACTAGATTGCCATCGCGAAGCCTGAAGAATGGCATACAGCTCAGCCCTGTCATTGTTTTGGGTAAGACCTGGCAATGGTCCCGTGGCCACCACTGCACCAGACATGGCATTGACGCAACCCCAAGCTGCCAAGTCAAACGGAGTTCCAGTACATTCTGCTGTGCCATCAATGAAAACATGTTGCACGCCTTGCACTGAAGGGAGTCCTTTGCAAGGGACCACGCCATCAATCTGAGCGAGAGCATGCTTCCATGGTGCGAAAAAGGATGGTCTGGATGGCAACAAAGTTCTCGAATGCTTGAGTGTCAACTGGGTCATGGTCTACCCAGTTTTCGATGGCTTGCCGATGTGCCGCAATTGGCACAGTCACTGGGCTTAGTGTAGTCATACTTGCTGTGAATCGCACGCTCCAAGAATGCACCTGATTGAAGAGCACTCAGCAAGGAAGCTTCCAGCGCATTCAAGGTGGAGCCATGTGAATATGCAAGTGCTGGATCAATCCCTTGCAAGTCTCTCATTGTTGCTCGCTGCTGAACTTGTCGAGCGGCATCTTAGCGCCAGGCATCAAGAACCAGTGCTGATAGAGCCGTGGAATTGAGCCGCAGCAAATGATGGGTCATGGTCAATGAACTAGGGGGCTGAACGTGCCATCCCAATTCATTGGTGACATGCAAAAATTGAGAAAAAGGGCCACTATATAAATCCCCCTGATATTGACGCATAGAAAGCTGTCAAAACATCAGAAATCTAGGTTCTTTGGCTCCAACCCGGCGAAATGTCTGCATGAGCTGCATAGCTCGCCAAAGAGCTGGCTCTGCCTGTGGTGTAGTAGACAAAGTCAGCCTCAATGCAGGGTTTGACCCGGCTTTGCGACTGCAGTGCTAAGGTGGCTCGCGATCGCAGCTTGTCAATGTGATCAGCAAAACAGTAACCATAGATCTCATGAAGTGCTGATGGCCAAAAAATGGCCGGGATGGAAGCCAACTTTTGTCGCAGTGGCGCCCAGGAACGCTTCAATGCTTGCCAGCGTGGTTCAAGTGCTTGCTGGCGCTTCTGCTGGAGGCCTGTACTGCCACGTTTGCTAAATGACAGGATGCCCTCAAGTTCGTGCGCCGAGGCAACACATTTGAATGGAAACGTAAGGAGTTAATACCGGTGATCTTTATGAAGGGCCCAGCAGTAAGACTTCGCAGCCTCAACTTGGAGGTTCCACATGCGAAAGAATTCCACCAAGCAAGCAAGTCCCATTGCCAGCAAGTCTGGCACGTGGGCAACAGGGGCCTTGTTGTCAACGAAGCTAAGTGCTCGCACCGAAGGACAAAAGGCCCTCATGTAATGTGCCAGGAAAAGTTGAGCTGGATCATTGCATAAACTATAAACACTCAATGCATCTCCCTCCGGCAAACCGCAAGTTGAAGTTGTGGCATCGCTCAAAGTGCCCTGCAGCCCAAAGGAACGTGTACACGATCCAACCGCCATGGTTGCAAAACTTTGCTGGGAACGCCAAGGTGTTGAGCCAAAGCAAAGGTGTGTTGCCGAGGTATATTGTTGAAGGCTCTGATCAAGTCAGTGGAAAGCCCACAAAGAGGCTGCGCTCCTTGGAGTGAGCATTCAACTTCTCCTTGCAGGATGGTCCACAGCTGTGCAGCTTTGCAGCCGGGCAAAAAAACATAAGCTTCACAATCCGTATAAGGAGAGAGAGCACGAAGCAACTGGCGTGATCTCAAAGAAGCCCAAGTCCGGCAGATGATCGAGAAGATCACAAGTGGCCGGAACCTGTCCATGATGGAAGCTTGAGCATCTTTAGCAATCACGCTGACAACCCCCAAGAATATGGCCTGCGGTGAGGAGCTCGATGTTGCCCAACAACTCCAATAGGCGCTCTGTCCAGGCATCTGGTAGAGCAAGAAGATCATGATGGGAAATGCCATCAACACCCCTGGCAGCATTTGAAGCGCCGCAGCGCTCGCTTCCGAGTGACCAAATCAAGACCTGGCAACTCAAGAGGGAGAACAGGCACAAACGCCCGAAAAAAGTCGAGTATGCGTCGCCAGTCTGCATCAACTTCTTCCATGGCACACCAATTTAATTGGCTTCCAATACGCAAGTAGATAGACGCGCATGCAGTGTGAGAACATCTGCTATGGTTTGGTGCTGCCCAATGACATCCCCAACTTCACAGGCCCGTCCGCCCGTCCAGTATCAATGACAACTTCATTGACCAGAATTGGGTCAAAAGGTTGCCCAGCACAATTCCAGTGGGAGGGAGGAGCCCAAGGCGGCATAGGCCTCATCAAGATGAACCTGTGTTTCTTCAACTGCCAGGATACCATAACTGTATAGGTCTTGTGGAGAAAGTCCAAGCGATCCTGGGGTTGTCGCCGGAGATCTGGGTAAAGCCCAGTCCAGTCAAGCCCTTGTCACGCTTGTGCTTCAGCAGGAGGGAGCGTTGGCGAAGGTGCCATGACTCCAGCTGCTCAGAGGCTTCTTTGAAGGCCACAAAATCTGATCAGCCACACCAGACTCCGGTGGAGCAAGTGGCAGCTCACTGCCGAAAACCTCCCGTAAACCCAGGGGAGTTCACAATACAAGTCCATAGCTCAAGTCTGTAAGTGATGGCATGTCGGGCCTCGAGGGGTATCCATAAATCACCGCATTCAAAAAAGATGTAGAGCCTAGGACATGTCTGGTGACGAGAGCTCGCCCACACTCACGTTCACCAGCATAGGGTAACCTGAGTTCTTGGGAGGCATAGTCAGAAACAGTAGCCGCCCCGGGCCGCCCCACTCCATCCTCCGGCCCAGTCTGAGGTTGTCCTGGCTGGGACGGCGGCGCCAAAATGAAGCTGCACTTGTCGATTCTGTTGGCTGGCCAGGTGGCGGAACTGTTTGGCGCAGCTTTTCTGTGTAATGGTGGAGAGCTGGGTCTCCGAAAAACTGGAAAATGCCCTGCCCAAGGTGACAACACTGTAGGATCCAACCTGGAACACGCTGAGATTGTCAGGTCCTGGATGTTGTGCTTCACCCCAGCGAAAAATTGCAGTAGGAAAAGCTAGATTGACATCACCATGAGCCGCATGACCAACTCCAAGATCACCAAAGAAAGTGACAAAGCCGGCCGAAGGTGCCGAAGAGGATGTTGGAACTGGAAATTGAATTTGCCAAAAGAAAATGAAAGTCCAAAGAAACGGTGGAAAAATCCATGACTGACATGGCACTCCCCTCTTGGAGAGCCCATGCTGCCCTAGTCGTTCATGGCGGGATTTCTTGGAGGTCAAGGCTGTCTCCAAGCGTTCCATCTGATTGGTGATGGTATTGGAGATATCTCCAGCCAAATCTGAAAGCATGCTGGAAAAGCTCATCTGCATGGCTTGATGGAGGGTTTCGGCTGAGGTATGTACTTCAGCTCGAACTGCGGTGATGTCCGACTGCTGCTGCTGCTGCTGCGGCTGTTGCTGTTGCTGTTGCTGCTGCTGTTGGTGTTGTTGTTGTTGCTGTTGCTGTTGCTGTTGACCTTGAAGTGCAACTAGCTTCTCATCTTAGGCATTGAGTCGAGTGCCGGTCTCTGCAAACCAAACGCCAAACTGCTTGTTGTTGCAGCTCGGTCATACCAACTTCAAGCTGCGGTGTAGGCGGTGATCGGTGATCATATTATCATATTGAGATGCCGAACTGGCCTGAGCTTCTGAGGCAAACTGTTCTTGAACTTTTGGCAGTGACATCTGCTTTGATTTGATTGGCGAAAGTGTCAAATCGAGAGGTCGCCTTCTCCGTTCAGGGTGTCGCCCTGTTCAACATGAAAGTTTGCCAAGGGTCTTGCGCTGGTTGGAGCCATGGGTCTGAGGAAGAAGAAGCTGTAGAAGCTGGTTGAGCACGCAAGTGTGCCTGAACTCGTCGTGGTCCCACAATGGCTGGTGCCTTTTCTGGCTCGTTCTTGTCCTTGATCAGTGTCAACAGGACATCTTTGCCAAAGGCATGGAAGGACACTTGATGGGGGGCCAACGTCCCAGGCCCCACCCTCTGATATGCCACGCGATGCCTTTAAATCCATGCGGCAAAGGGTGGATTCTGTAGACCTTGGCCACAGTGACCTTGATGAAGTTATCACCAGGTCGAAGTTCGGCATGTGCAGCTTCTTCATAGGTTGTTGACACCCGGATTCCAAACCTTCGCTTCATCCGCACCAAGGAAAGTCCATGCGACATGGTCTTCAACTTGTGGTGGGCCATTTCACGATTGGCCCCTGGGATCCAGATGGCAGAGTAGTCTGGATCGGTGGATCGAGTAGCTTCAGCCCTGACCACACATTTGAGCAGTTCAGGGAGAACAGGAATCGCAATTCAGAAAGCTTGGAAGATCTCGGCAGAATCGGCTGATTTGATCTGCCCTTCAAGAGTCGGGAAACGACGCCCCCAGATTTCATGGATCACCTGCTCAAAGCTTTCTTCAACTGCCAGATGATACAGCCCACATTTGAAGTCGCACTTGAGGTTGGTGCACTTGCGAAGTTTTGGAGCCATGGCAATCACCTGCTTGATCGGTGATGAAGCCACAGAAGTCCAAAGTGGCACCAGTTCATCACGATAAAGCTGAACCTTCAAGATGCTGGTGACCATATGTGACCGTGACATCCATGTCGTCAATGGGATCAGCAACATCATGACGAGAGACTGCAATGTCCCCCAGCTGAAGGAGGCAGCCATTGATCAGCAACGGGTCAGCCGTGGGCAAAAAGGTGACTAAATCCGCAGTGTGGAAATCAGTGCCCTTCCTCGTTGATCAACAGGGGTATCCTCGGACTCCAGGACAAGAAGTGCCAACGCATCTGTGCTGTAGGGGAGAGCTTCCATCTTTGAGCAGACGGCATTGCCTCGAGCATTCGTGACATCTGCAGACATTGGAACCACCTGGTCCTGGTCTGTGTCCACAAAGTGACCGGGCAGGATTTGAAGTTGCTGGGGATCTGGAAGTCGAGACGAAGGACCAGCTCGTTCTTGTTTGCGTGGCTTCTGCTTCTTCTTAGAGGAAATGACTGCCCCATGTTGGTCAGCTGCTTTCGGAGCGATGAATTGTTGAAGTTCATCTTTGTTCACAAGCTGGAATCCAAAGCCAGGTTTCGTTGTCAACAACTTGAGATCTTTCCGAGGGTTCTTTTGCTGCAGAGCAGCCTGATCGGCTGCAGCTCCAAGTTTCTGCACAGCAGCCGCTGCTCGCTCTGGAGCTTTGGAAGCTGGAACCCTTTGGTTTGTAGTAGAACAGCAACTGGATAGGGACCCAATCCAATGAGGAGCTCAGAGCTGCGGCAAATGGCTGGCTGTGATCGAAGGAGCAAGTGACGCAAATCCAAGATCACATTGGGACTGTGTGGAACTGAAAGTCCAAGGAAGACTTTCAGAAACAGGAGGGCAATCGTACCACAAGTGCATGGTGCTTCATGTGGAAAAATCGAAGAGACATCGAAAGTCCAGTGCAGATGTCCCTTCAAGGTAGAGAGACAGGAAGCCAGCCGTTCAGCGTGAACGCGTAGACTGCCTGGGAGACCATCAACATAAGTCCCAGTCCAATGAGAATGGTCTCCTTCTCCCCAAAAAAGTGCCCAATGATGATCTGCAGCAAAGATGCAGCCACAGCGGTGGAAGAAAGGCAGTCCAAGAAAGGCCAGCGCAGGAGTGTTGTAGGTGCTGAGCTGCAAAGTAGTACCTTGAAGCCCACACATCCAATTCGCAACGCGCCACACCCCATGAGAGTGAAGTCCAAAATCCAAGTCAAAAGGTCCTGATGCCGAAAATCCAGGCAGAGCAGGGGGCCGTAAGTCCAAGGCCAAGGTGTGGAGCTTCAATGGTTGCCACACTCTGTGATCGGCTCCATACAGCGTGCCATGATCATCCACCAAGAAGTTGATTCCAGTGACATGGGTGTCAGCAGCTCAAAGAGAAACTGGCCAGCCGTGGCCAAAAGGACATGGGCTTGGTCCTGATGGTGAACCAAAATGATGACGGCTTGGTGTGGCTGGGGCCGAGTGGTCGGGCCTTGTTGCAGTTCAAGTTGAACTGTGGAAGCTGCAGGGAGAAGGTGATCAAGGGGAAGACGAACTTCCTGGTGCAGCACACTGCTGGATTCATTCCAGTGCATGGTAAGTCGCTGTGCTTGAAGAAGGTGAAGTGTTGTGCTTCCTGCGGCTCTTTGACAGCTGAGTTCACCTCCAGCAGCGTCTTGGGTGTGAAGCAAGCCAGGTGGTTGTACCTGTCGAAGAAGACCCATGCAATATTGCTCCAACCAGTAGTCTGGGGCAGGCAATGGTGTCAATTGGAGTGCACGTTGAACATTCTCCTTGAGGTGACTGTAGACCCAGACCATCTGGATGGGTGACGCAGCAAGTCCAAGTAGAGAAAGAGCCGCACGAACATCTTCATGATGATTGATGGTACTTGGAAGTCCAAGCAACAATGCAGCTTCTTCTGGGTGGAGGAATCGTGGTTTCTGGAACTTCTGGGAGCCGACAAAAAATCCACGAAGACCCCGTTGAACAAGAGTAGCGCGATCGAAGGCAGCTGGGCGACACAAGCATGGGCAAGCACGGAGCGCATTTCCATAAGAGTGCAAGATGGTACTGGCAACATCTGAGGCTTCAAGAGTACGCTTGTCTGCACCCAGACCAGGATCGAGGTATGCTGCAAGTTCATGGTCCTGGAGGAGAAGTGCAAGCTCATCTTCATCTGGCAATACTCCCCAAGTGGGAAGGAGATCACCAACTTTGGCAAAGGTGTTGGAAGGTTGCCATGCTTCAAGTCCAACAGTATGCCAGTCTGTGGGAAGTAGAATTGCTCACCAGCGGCTGCGACGACTAGGCCAGCGTTCATGAAGATGAAGCTGGGTTGTGAGGATCTGCCAACCCATTGCTGCTGCCAGTTGTTTCAAACCTGACAAAACTTCCTGATTCCAGCCTGCTGCTGGGACACATTCCAAGATCGCTGTCTGAGTCTGGGTTAAAGACATGAATCTCAACCCTGACCAAAACGTGTTGAAACGGGGATCTGCGGAACCAAGGCGATTGCCCTGAAATGAGTGAGGCTGACGTGGAAACCCCAAAGTAGTGGTTCCAATTCGAGGGCATGCTTGATGAACTGTCTTCACTGTGGCAAGTTCATGGATGTCCATCTGAAACACTGGTCCTGCAGTATTACGTTCCACATGTTGAACTGCAAATGCATTCCAGTCAACTGAGGCGCAAACAATGCCCCCCAAATACTCAATGCGAATGCCCATGCCACCATCCCGGCGCACAGCTCAATGGCCTGAGGAAGCAAACCTTCACCTCGTTCAGGAGCACTGCAAAACGAGGAGGATGCCATAGGGCTCAACATCAAAATGTCACCTTCGAATGATGCCTCATAGTCGTACAACCTTATTCTGGCATTGGGCAGGCCAGTCTGACACAAAAGTATTGGTGTGTTGTAGGGATCCGATGGCCCTTGCAAACTCACCAAAGGAGTCAGTGAGCTGAATGACCCCAGTGAACACTGAGCAGTCCATGAAGGAACCAAAAAGCGTGGTTGCCATTGCTTTGAAAGAACAGGGTCTCTAGCTTCAGTTGATACCGGCCGAAACCTACTACGGTACCTCTATAACACCCCACCCATCCCACAGGGGGGCATGGGGGTAAGCTACACCTCGCATAGCGCTATTTACAACGTGTTACTGCCCATGAGGTAGCCACATACTAGCTACTGCGAAGATCTCATGTGCTGTACATACGTGCAAGCCATGTACTACCCACACACTATCTAAATGATACCTCCAAAAAACCCCACCCGTCCCACAGGAGGGGGAGTGGGGGTAAGCTACACCCTAGGCCCTACATCACTCTAAGACACTCTATTTACAACGTATTACTGCCCATGAAGTTCCTTTATAGTGGCCATATACTAGCTACAAGATATCGTATGGTATACAAACGTGCTGGCCACGTACTACCACCTCTATAACACCCGGAGCGTGGGGGCAAGCTACACCGTGCATCATGCTATTTACAACGTATTACAGTACTGCACATGAAGTAGCCACATCTAGCTACTGTCAAGATCTCATGTGCTATACATACATGCTGGCCACGCACTACCTATACACTATCTACATGATGCCTCTATAACACCCTACCCATCCGATACGGGGGCGTGGAGCATTGGAGCCACATACAACCTGTATATATATATATATATATATATATTATACACACACAAACTTTTTGCCTTACATGCTAGTGACACACTACATCACACTACCTAGCCCCCACCCATCCCACAGGGGCATGGGGAGGGGGTGTAAACTATATCTTACATAGAGCTTCCTACATACAGCGTACAATAGAGTACATACAGCGTACACCGTACATACAGGACCATGACCATGACGTTGGGGGGGGGGTGTTGCCGGCCTGAACCATATATACAAGATATTACAAGAAATATAGGGGAGGCCTTGTGCACAACCGTTTCATTGGCACAGAACGCGGGCCCTGGCCTGGATTGCTACAAAATGGAAAAAAAAACAACAGGGTCTGGGTGCATCAACGCATGTTTGCTAGAACGTGAGATGTCCAACGGCAAAAATCAGCCCAAAAAGGATAACATGTTTTCTTAGTAGATCATTTTGTAGCTGTTCAATCTTTCCATCCATGGCCACTCCTGTAATTGCATCCATTTCGGGGGCCTCATTTTGTAGGTGCTACACACATGTTTTTCCAGCCTAACAATTTGTAACTTCAAACCGGCCCTCAAAACAGCTACATGGCTACAAAATGACTTGCCCTGAGGAAACTGAAAATTGACCAAACCTGTGCTTGCATTGTGGCCCCACGGCCTACCATTCTGTACAGTAGCAGAAATTTCCACCCGGATACGCCATGATACAAGCGGATGCTGGAAACTTGGTCTGCACCAGAATTTCTGGCCTGGGTTTCATCCTCCGAATCATTGATCAACAAATCCATGATAGCCTCAAGAGACTTGACAGGCGTTCGAAGGGATTAGCCACCAAGCGCAAAAAACGGTCTGCGCAGGGACACAAACAAAGCACAACGCAAGTGGGACTGCCAAAGCAGTCCGCAACTTCTGCAGAATGGGGTAACCCCATTGACGTGGAACACATCACGAGTTTTTCAATGCTTACCGTTAACTCACATATATTCACATGCTTCAGCAATGCCTCAGAGGGGTTCAAGATCATTTTGCCCGATGTTGAAGAGCTGAACTGAGTTCTCTCCAAACAAAACAAGAATGAAGCCGATTGAAGCCAGCTATTCATTGTAGTTTGTTCCTTATGAGAAACTGTTCGTTTCTTCTGGCAGCACTCGTTTCATTGGGAGACCAACTGCCATGGTGGCAACAGGAAGCAGAAGCTTTGCTGCTTTAAGCTGCAAGTGTAGGTAGGGCACGTTGTGCGCAACAGGTCTCAAGATGTGGATTGGCTGATAGGTCCAGTAAGTTAAGTCGTTGGTAGTTGGTAATGCATTTATGATTATAGACCTTGTCATCTGCAACTATGTATAGACATGTTATTTTTGAGAGTTGCTTCTCGGGCTCTTTGCACTTCTCGCTTTTCCAAATACTCCCACCCCGGCAGTATATCCTTTGCTGAAGCTGGTCATGCACATCAAGGAAGTCTTCTCCCGGTATTGGGCCCAGACTCTGCAAGAGAACATGCAGCAAGCATGGGGGTTTGCCATGTTTGAGCATACCGACATGCCCACAAGATCCTACAACTGCTTTGACACGTTTCAAATCGTTTTGATGTAGCAGGAAAGTGAGTGATGCACTCTTCCGTCGCGGCTCGATGCCGATGAAGGCCGTGAAAGGACACCACCTCAGCGACAGAGTCCCAAGAACCAATTTCTTGGAGAATTGGCATAGTACAATGAGTACAAGTCACGCAGTCCATAGTATGTCATAGTTGGTATCGACCAGCAGACCAGCACAACATGTGACCCGAAACGCGTATCACAAGTACAGGCCCCACAAGCTGGTCAACACACTCGGCTCATATTATATAATGCTGAAAGAAGAGGGGCACCTACTCCCCGGTAGCAAAAGGAAAGGTGGCAGCAGCAGTTTCTTTAAAATCGGAAACATGACATTCTGACAAACCATGGCAAACCCAAGTATATCAGGGTATATACTAAACTGCAAATAGCAAGAAAGTACCCAAGCACAGAATTGTCTGACTACTACAGATTACCAAGGCACAAGAGCCTCCTTGATCGCTACAAGATGCTACAAGGTTTGATGTCAGACAAAAACCTACCACATCCGTTCAACCAAGTTTCCGTTCAGCACGGCCTTAGTGGCCAACGGCGAAGCCTTTGAAGGATTTAAACATCCTGTGGGGGGTTGATGTCCAACAGCAAAGCCGGCTTGCCTTATTTGTGATGTGCCAACTGGCTAAAAGTTTGACCTCAACCAATAAGTTTCCCCGAAGGTATTTTTCTTTATAATCAGGAAACATTCCACTGATGGAGCTTCCACAAATAAAGTTGCTATATATATAAACGCACTTCATCAGCGTGAACTCACCTGATAGTGACCTGATAGTGGCATTTGGTTGCATGTGTTAAAGGAACATTATTTCAACCTGCAAACCACCTATCAGTAAGGGTTCAGGCATGAGATATCGAAAAAAAATAAAGACCGTCTTCAGAACAAGCTCACGCAAAAACAAAGAAAAAACACAGCCAGGATACGGTCTGGCCAAAAGTGACATCTCCGGTCAAATGCGGACAAACAAACAGGGAGGGAGCACCTGATAGAAGCACAGCAGAACAAATAGATGCAAACAGAGAGTAGTTG